>OGJK01003667.1_pt1 | contig 10276 bp, 5 predicted proteins | sample 1571961 | NCBI WGS metagenome assembly OGJK01 (sample SAMEA2582120, study PRJEB24529) | metagenome | biome: Human gut stool | place: China | collected 2011 | reverse complement strand
GTTTAACTACAAATGGAATCCTATTCAATTTAAAATAACTTCTAGTCATACTCACCAACCCAAGTCTAATTTTAATTATCATTTATAACATTAAAAATAATTTTTAGTTGAAATATAACAAATATAGGTATTACGAAATAAAAATCTTTTTTAGCGTTTTTTATAAGCAGAGGCTTATTCTATTACCCAAGTGCAGAAGCGCCATTAACTACTAAATTTCTTAAGCATAATTCTAGGGCCTAATTCAATACACCCGTGCCAGTTAAAAATGAATTAAAGATATTCCCAGTTGCCATTTTCAATTAACTTGCGATATCTAAGAGGAAGATTCTCATATCTATCTATTATCTTTATTCTTCCAATAAAATCCTCATATTGTTTTTTATCAATATCAAATTCAAGGTTCACAAATATATAGTGATCTAAATACCCATCATAAATAATATATTTTTGATGAATATGATCAACTTGACCAATAAAAATTTGATGATTATAAATTGATTTGTATATATAATAATTATCTGATTCTAAGGAGTTTATCAATTTGTATGATCTTATACCAGAGGCAATACTTATCATTTGTCTATAGTCATACAAAACGCCTTCATTATTTAACTGAATCAGATAATCAGGCTTTATACCAACCATACTTCCTAATTCAGCATGAAAAAACCAAGAGTTAGTTAAAAAATAGACACCAATTAAAAACAGAGAAAGAATATTTCCTAATATACTAATTATCAGTAATCTCTTTTTCCACATCTACTTATTGACCTCTACTTCCATTTGGAATTCTACATATGCATTAGTTGTTGCGATAGCACCACTTTGTTGCCATTCTACACCAATGGGGTTAAACATCCCCAAAACACCTTTATAATTATCACTAGATCTAAATTTAACCTTATCACTAACTACGCTCACGCAAATTATTTTTTACTAATGTATTGATCTCTTAGTTGCAACAAAATATTTCTCTCATTCTCTTCAATTTGATCTATACTATTTAGAACTATAAAATGTTCACCATACATATACTTTAATATTGACATTGCAGAATCTTTAACTTTTTTTCCTGCAATACTTTCATCAAAATAAACTTGCATATCATTGGTTTCTTTATCAATGATAATAAAGCCACTCACATTAAATATTAAAATTTTGGTAGGTGTATCTTTTACACCTCGCACATCATTCGTAATAATAAGATGATTATCTAAATCCAAAAAAGTGGCTTCATAGCGAGAACGGTACCATCGTTTATTAAAGTATTGTGCACCATGCTCAGAATTCATTAACATTTTTTCAAAAGTATCTAAATCTTCTTTTGAAAAATCAGATAGTTTATTCTTCCTATTAACAACTATCTTAGATTTAGGATGATAGGTTTTAAAAGGACCACTCTCATCACCATAAACCTCGAACTCTAATACATCTAAAATATGATTTTTAATATCATAGCGACCAATTCCATCGTAGCCTAAATAGTAATAGTAAGATTCAGTGGGATATACTGCTAAAATTCGATTAGAAATCGATTCATCAATTGAGGTATCTACTAATTCATGAGACTGTGTGGAAACAACTATATTATTATGGGCCACTTGATGATAATGATGATATATAGCTATACCAAGACTTACAATAGCTATCACTATAAAAATATAAGCTTTTTTCATATAAACTCTCTACCAAGCTAAATAATAAAACTTAACAATAGTCATATTATTCTCTGTCGTAATTACTATTTTTACCTTGTTCACTTCATCGAATAGTCTGGCTTCCAAATCGTTAATAGAAACTAGATTCACATTATCAACTTTTAAAGTACGAATTATCTCATCTGTTGAAAGATTTTCATACTCAACAGTTTTTACGACAATTTGACTGTTCTTTCCTTCGTATGAAACCTCTGTGCTTACTATTTTATCATTATATTTATCTAGCAATGCACTTGAATTATTCACATAATTTAAAAATATCGGATGCATTAATACTATAAAGATTGAATATAGTAAAAACAGAGTAATAATTAAAATCCACCCTATTAATATAAAACGAGCTCTAAAAGACAATTGATAAAACTTAGACTTTAGATTCTTATATATTTCCATGATTGCTCCATATGACGTAATATTTTTAGAGTCTAACAAAAGCAAAATCTTTACTTGTTCATATAATCTTACTCAAATTCGTTAATCAAATATAAAGCTTGCTTTAATAGTACGAAAATATCAATTCTTCAATCTACTAATTACGACTACTTTCACACAACAATTTTAATTGTTGTAACGCCTCTCTATTAAATTCCTCTGACTGATAAGTTATTGACTGACCTAAAGCACGAGTATATATACCTTCTGGAAGCTTTATAATCACATCATTTTTTATATCATAAAAGAACGGTTCATAATCTGTAATATGATTGCTATATCGACTAGGATTAACTAACAAATTAGGAGCAAAAAAGTCAGGTTCTCCATTATCTGACTCTATTTCCAACAACACAACATCACCAACACTCCCAAAGTTATATAATGGACCTTTAGTCAGTTTTCGATATTCACCAGTATTTAAATCATATATTTCTCCAAATCTTTTCTTCTCAGGCATTCTAGTTAATACAAGATATGAACTGTTAATAATTCCATTATATATCGAATATGAATCTAAAGAGATAAGATTAACAGTATTTTGAAGATTTCTTACAACATTAGAACTATCCATATAAACATATCCATATAAAGATGGTGAGAATATAAACTGATTTTTATATGAAAACTCTTGACTAACTAATTGAAATTCAAACTTTTCTCTTTCTGATTGATATATTTTTTGGTTCATAATAACTAATATGTTATCTTTATCCAACACAATCTGATATCGCTTCGCATCATTTTCAATTATAGGTAACGCATATAAATCCATAGCATTATTAGTAATACGTAAAATGCTCCAAGTATGATTCTTCTCTTCTAACAACAAGTATAAAGCCTCATTATTATAAGCAACATACCTTATAGCTGAATCGAATTTTTCAGCAATGAAGTGGAGATCAATAGTTTCATAATCATTAAAATTTTTCACATTATAAACAGTTAAAACATGAGAATCTAAACGTACTAGACTCCCTTGTAAATCCATATCAATTCTTTTTTGGTTATTATTATACAAATAATAACCAATCATCACAAAAAGAGCTACAATAAGAATAGTCATTGTATAGAATTTTGAACTTTTTTTCATATAGGCCCCTTTTAAATGCTAAGGTCGAATCACCCCTGCGACCAAACCATGTCCCATAGCATAATCATTTTCTAATTCTAATCGAACATCAGCTGGAGAAAGAACATACTTCAAATTATTCAGCGTTACATTACTATTAGAACTTATATATGCTAAAGGAAATATAGATGATGTTACACAATTCCAGCCACCAAGATTATAATTCCAACTTACACCTGGCAGCTCATATGTATCGCCAGAATAAATAACTTCTCCCGACTTATTCACCCCGATTTTTACTGCTTCAAATAACTTACCTGTTTCTGGATTAATATTTGTATAACCATGTTGACTTAAATAACTATTCATTGCATAAGCAGCATCATTCCCATTAATATTTAAAAAGTAAACAGTTTTATCATCAGTACCAGGATGATAGTCATAGTTAAATGCATACACCCCTTTACCTACAGCCGTAGGATGTCCAGACAAACGAGTTACTTTTCCATATCTACCAAAGTTAACCTCTTCATAAGAGCCGTCAGAAAAACCAAAAATTAAAGATACATGTCCAGTACCTTCATTTTCTACACCTAAAGCCACCGAAACAATAGATTCATTCGGATGTCTTGCTCCAACATCATTCCATTTTGTTGCATTCCCCGTTGATGCCATACCAGCTATTGTAGGCTTATTAATTAACTTATTTACAGCACCACCAAGAACTACACTCAACAATTGAGCTTTATCAGGATTATCTTCACCTACCTTATCAATAATTTTTTTAATTGCCAATTGGTTAATAGCAGATGCCATACCAGCTGATCCTTTAGGATTCCCTGCTATCTGAGCTGATATCTCTGATATAGCTACATGTAATCCAACCTTTTCTAAAGAACCCGATTTCCAGTTCTTTTGTTCACTTATTCTATGCACTTCTTCAAATGCATTCTTAGCAAATAAACGTGCCAATTCTTGACGTTCTTCAATTTTCTTCTTATCAAATATCTTATCTAATTGATGTAAGGTATTTTCAGTATTTGTATTAATCGTCTTAGTATCAATTTCTTTACCATCTACAGTTAGTATACCATCAGAAATAGCAGATTGAGTAGTAGAGCTTGCTTTACCTTTAGAGCCTACGCCTAAATTTGGAACTAGACCGATACTGTTATAAATCTTATCATAGCCTTTTTTATCGTTGGTCTTCATCTCTTCGAGTTTCTTTTTACTACCATAGTAGTTATAGCCAATACCGGTGTTACTATATGTATACTCAGCTTCGTTTTGGATATCTTTCATCTCTAGAGATTTAGTGGTCAACTTATTCTTAACTTTCGGAGCATCACTTTTTATTACAGCACCTTCTAATGTAGTACTGTTACCTACATTAATGTCATAGCCTTCTTCTCCAGCATAAATGCCAGCTTGTTCTGTTACGCTTTTCCATTTGCTATCAATTCGTCCTACGCTAGCATTTATACTGCCAGTTGGATCCTTAAATGTTGGTTTAGAGGAAACAGAGAACCCAGCAGATTTACTATGTTCTTTAAAGTTATCTACATCTTGTAAACTTTGAATATGTAAATCTCGACCTGTATCTACTTCTACCTTTTTACCCGCTACAGTAGAGCCAATAATATTCGTATCTCGTTTAGCCTTAAGTTGTGCTAATTTAGCAGCTTTAATTTTTGTTGGCACATAACTTTCTTGATGGGTATCTCCATTTTGTCGTGCCATATGAGCACTCGCATTAATATCGAGAAGTCCACCACCAGTTAAACTAATACTCGCGCCTGCACTCCAGCCAGAACTCTTATAGTCATTCTTCACATCTACTGTATTCTTACCAGCCTCTATATTAATATCGCTAACACTAGCCAGACTAATAGATTGAGCAGATACGCTTTCACCAGTAAGGGTAATACCATTTCTTTTAGTATCATGAGCCGTTATACGAACATCGCCGTCACTAATAACAGAGCCTCCCTTATAAGTTGCAGTATCTACAGTTTGACCTTGTTTCTGTGATGTGCTACCAATTGATACAGATAAATTAACAGCATTATCAATATTTTTAGGACCTCGTTTAGCTTTACCATCTACTTTTTCAACTTTACCAGTCACTGCATCTCGTATTTTAGCTCCATGTAAAGCACTATCTACAGCTTCATATCCATCTTGTAACTGTTTACGAGCTTCATTAAGTTCAAGTGCTGTCAAACGTTTATCATCACGGCCTCCAGCTTGTTTAATAGTTCGCGTTGCATTCGTTATACTATCAGCTAATGCACCACCTAATGCCACCGTTAAGCCGGACTTTTTATAGCGATCATCATGTGTCATATGTTGCATATCAGTATTACCATCAAGGGTCACTGCAGCGCCCTCAATTGTAGTACCGGTTTTACTTACTACATCGGCACTAGTAAGATGTACCGTATCATTTGCCGTAATGTTTACATGGCCCTTCGTACTAGCAATAGTATTACGTACGGTCTCCTCTTCACGATTGGTGTCATCTATATTGCGTTTTTCTGTACCAATAGTAAATCCGATACCACTTCCCATTAAACCTGAAGTCTTATGACGATATGTACTCACTTCTTTCGTTACATTCTTATCCGCACCGAGTTCAACCTTGCCAGCTGCTGACACTTGAACGCCTTGTTTACCCATCAGTTTAACGGATTGTCCCGTCACATCATGACCAGATTTAATCGCAACCTCTTTACCACTCACAACAGAACCTGTTACAGCCGTCACTTGTGCCACACTAGTTGCATCTGTACGTTCCCGTTTAACTAAACTTTTCTTCTTGTCCTTATACACATGATTGGCAGTACTTGTAGCCGCTGCAGTATCAAGTTTTACATTCTTACCTTCCACCTGTACCTTATCAGCCGCCAGGATTTCACTACCACTAAGTACTACATCAGCATTCGCAACCACAGTCACATTGTTACCTTCCACGCTGCTGCCTACAGTGGTTACTTCATTCACTAAATCATGTGTTTCTGTAGTCTGAGAATGACCACCACCGGATTTTCCTTTGTCATAGCGATGTTCCTCTAATTCATGATTCGCTGTCATAGACTGCATATTTACCTGACGTCCAGCTACTAGAGTAACATCTTTATCGGAAGTCACTTTACCACCCTGCATAGCAACATCACGACCTGCTGTAACTACAGCATCACCTTTCGCCGTAATTTGACCTTGATCTACAGCGGTTACAGTCTCACGGCGGCCATTGGCACTGTTCCATACAACCTTACTATTGCTGGCTTCATACTTAACTCCGTTATTGATAACATCACGATCCGCCGCCACAACAAGCTTTCCTTTTTCATCGGTTTGCTTAATCGTGCCGCCCTCATTCATCACATCATTCTTAGCATATACAGTCGTACGGTCACGTCCTTCTACCGTACCTTGTGTATTACGAACATCGGTATCTGCTACAACAGTCGTTGTACGGCCTTTAATCAGTCCGTTATCATTGTGTATCGTATTACCATGTACAGTTATCGCATCATCCGCCACTATGCTACCGCTGTTATGCATCGTACCTACTTGCAAATCAATCGATTGAGCCTGCATATTCGCAGCCCCCGCAACACGTTGTGTGGTTGGCGCCAAATATAATGTTGGTACGAGTAAGGTTTCAGTCTTACCGTTCGGCAATACTACCGGTTGACTAACAAGCATTACCACATCTTCCGTCAATTGCTGTTGCTCCGACTCAGTTAATCCTTGTCCGAGTGTCATCGATTTAGCCTTCATCACGGTAAGACCTGCATCCATTAATTTACGGTACTGCTCTTCTTCTGTAAGCCCTGCCTGTAGTCTACTTTTACCTGTTTGACGTAAAATAGCCTGCATCACCAATTGTTGTTCATAGTAACCATCTCCTAATCGTTTTTGTGTACGCATAGGATTGAGTTGTAACCGATTGATGACATAATCAGAGGATAAGAAGCTTCTTCGATTGGTAAAATTCGGATCCGTTTCCATCGCATAGGATGTATTTGGATTTGTAGATAACTGACTCATAGACGTCAATACCGACGTATCTACCGTAGCACCTGTTGTACTATTAGCTACATGACTGCCATAAACAGTTAACGATATATCTATCGGTTGCACTACATCATTATGATACTCCGCCTCACGAATATTTGTGGAATCCCATCCATGATGTTTATGGCGACTATAACCTGTAGCAGTCCCATTCTCACTAATATATTCATTTCCTTTCGGATTAAGCGCTTCATAATGGCCGATTTTACCAGCCAAAGTACCCGCTGCACTGATTTGGCTAGCATCATTAGTCACAACATCCGCTTCAATCTGTAAGTTACCACCCGAAATAATACGCCCTGGTTTGGAAGTATCCACTACTTCTTTTACTCGTGTACGGTCATATTCATATTTAGTCCAGCTATCATGATGCTCTCCATTAATAGACAATTGTAAATTTTCAGAAGAGTGAACTACAACCTTATCTTGTGGAATTGGATCATCATGATCATAAATACGTTCCTCAGATAGCTGATATCGTTTGATACTGCCTGCCGGTGCCACTTCATTTTTAATATGCTCCGTAGTTCCTGTAGTAGCCCGTTTCAACGTAACGCCACCATTTTTATTAGCAATGGATTTGGCGAGAATCACTCCTTGCTGACCAGCCTCAATAGTAGCATCCACATTAGTTAATGTATCCATTTTGCCAGATATAACGCCGTTATAATCCATCGTCTTTCCAAGTTGTAGTACGCCTTCAGACTTCAGCACACTACCATTCGTATTTTTTATTGTATTAGTAGCTACTGCTAAATTATTACGCGCGATGAGTACTGGTGCATCTTTCGTAACAGCATTACCGGTTTGTGTGAAAGCATCTGCTGAAATACGTGCCGAATCAGCATACAATTTAGCCTTACCGACTTGTGTAAAGCCTTTTGCACTAATGCTCATATCCGGCGACACCACAGTACCGCTATTTTGCACCTTACCATTACTATCAACAGTGATACTATTTTGCGCCGAAAGTATCCCTTTATTATTTACACCAAATCCATCATTAGTACCTACTAAGTACATACTATTCGCATACATACCACCGATTTGAGATACATCCAGACCTACTTGCTCTGAGTTACCGGTCTTCGTAACATTAGTTACCTTACCACTACCATCGACAGATACTGTGTTTTTACCAGTTACAACATGGCTTTCATCAGCCCATACCTTTCCGTTGAGCTGTACCGCTTCCGCCAAAATATCTGTACGTGATGTACGCGATGTATCGAGCCCTTGTCCCGATACCGTCACAGTACCTTGTTTCACATCATATCCAGAAATTTTTCCATCAGTAATAATAGGATTACCTGTTGTTAATGTAGCTGCACTGGTATTAATAAATGTCCCATTATTAACAGCAATCCCATTTGGGTTAGCAATGATAACATGTGCCTTACGACCTGCTACCTCTAAGGCACCATTCATAGCAGTCGCACCCGTTCCAGTTACTTCATTTAAAATCGTCTTAGCTGCAGCACCTCTCAAGTTAGGATTCCCCATCACATAGCCAGCTAGTTCTGTAGATACAGGTCTCCTTGAGTTATTTAGAATAACCCCTTTGTCATCTACATTAAACATATCATATTGATTGTGAGATAAACCATTAGCATTCGGTTTATTAATATTGACAATGGGCGTTCCATTAGGGGCTTCATCCATAGTTGGACCCATTTTTCCTTGATTCGGTACAATAGATTGTGCCACTGCTAGCGGAATCCACGGTCCAGAATTTGTAACTAATAAGGCTGCACACAATGCGGTTGCTGTATACTGTTTAATTTTCATTATTCTTTCCTTATACTCTCTCATTTAATAACACACATTTTTAATTAAAACTGATAACTGGATCTGAAAGCCCATACACTTGTATCAGTAGTAAAACCGTCCGGCTTTTTAAGTGGAGTGCCTAATGACACATCATAGCGAAATGCATCACCGATATTCCCACGAACACCGATAACCCCACCTACTAAGGTATTACCAATTTGTGTCGCTGTGGACGGCCCCCATACATGACCTATATCTATACCTATATACGGAGTTATTCGTTGTCGTCTAAATGGTAAGGCCCATTCATTTTGAATGTAGTAACCGGAGTCACCACGTAATGTTTCTTCCCCACTGAAGCCACGTACGGAATAGCGTCCACCGATACTAAATTGATCAGTTCCAAACAATCGTTGATTTGTAAACTGACTTCTAAATCTCATCGTATAAACACCTTGTTTATGACCGATGCGTACACCGCTTTGAATTTCACCTTCTAGTCCCGCCATTTTATATAACGTAGTTGGATTATCTGCCAAACCTTCCCAACTGCGTACCGTAGCACCTAGACCTCGTATACCTTGACGATAAAAGAGGTATATATCGGACATAGTATTCCCACTATATTGACGATGAGATAATCCTAGCTCCAATGCAGTGGTATGTTGCTCCTGTACACCGATTTCTATATCATCAATATAACTATGGCGTGTCTTATGAATCACTTTAGCGACAGCGGCTGTCTTAGAACGACTCGTCCGATTCAACACTTGCTCTACAGAAAACTCAACTCCTCGAGTATTCCCTGAAGAACGGAACGCTTCTGGCATAAATACTAATTGATGATAACTATATTGATATGTAGATAAACGATACATCCGATTTCCATCAGGCACTGCATAATTTACGGCATACTGCTTCGATCCATGACCATCACCATGATGCCCAATATCTTTAGTAATACTAGTCGACAAGGTATCATTAAGACCTGCCAATTGACTAAATGACACATACATAGTACCTTGATACTTCCCTGTGGATTCATAGCCAGCATTATCCAACAACAAAGATCCATGTACAAAACCTTTTTGTTCTACCGTTAGTTTCACAATAGAGTGAAGTGGCTTTGTACCTGGCTCGATGCTAAGCTTTACATCTTGTCCCGGTACATTTCGCATCTGGTCTATACCTTGCTCTA
>OGJK01003666.1_pt1 | contig 10277 bp, 10 predicted proteins | sample 1571961 | NCBI WGS metagenome assembly OGJK01 (sample SAMEA2582120, study PRJEB24529) | metagenome | biome: Human gut stool | place: China | collected 2011 | reverse complement strand
CGGGCACGGCAGCAATACTTTCCACCTGCGGTCGTAGCCGCAACAGGTCGTCCAGCGTGCGGCGTAGCTCGTCTCCATCATTGATGCCGCGGCATAACACCAGCTGGCAGTTCATATCAATGCCGCCTTTGGCAAACACGTCCAGATAGCGCAGGGTTTCGGCTGCGCGCTTGTTTGCCATCATGCGTACCCGCAGCTGGGGGTTGGTGGTGTGCACCGAGATGAAAATAGGGCTGATATGCAGCTTGATAATGCGCTCAACCTCACGGTCCGTCAGGTTGGTCATCGTGATATAATTGCCATACAAAAAGGAAAGACGTTCATCGTCATCCTTAAAGTAAAGCGGTTCCCGCATACCAGGGGGCAGCTGGTCAATAAAACAGAACATGCAATGGTTAGCACAACTGTGCTTTTCATCACCAAGGTATGTTTTGAAATTGCAGCCGAAAGGCTCATATTCCCCTTTTTCAACAGAAATTTGCTGCTGTGCGCCATTCTGGCAGATCGTCAGAGTGAAATGCGGCGCAGAGGTATAGAACTGATAGTCCAATGCATCGTTCAGGGGGTTACCATCAATGGCCAACAGCGTACAGCCAGGTTTCAAGCCCAAACGCTGTGCGGGGGAATGTTCATCAACACTGACAAGATGCAGCGGCATAGTGGCAGCTCCTTTCCGGCAGAATAAAAAATGGGGATAAACAAGAAAAAGGGAGAGGCACAGCCCCTCCCTTTAAGAAGCAATTAAGCCTCTTTGCTAACCTTGACAACTTCGACGCCCTTGTAGTAGCCACACTTGCCACAAACCTGATGGGGCACCTTGAGTTCGCCACACTGAGGACATTTCACCAGCGTAGGAGCCTCCAGCTTCCAAACGTTAGAACGGCGTTTATCGCGACGGGCTTTGGATTGTTTTCTCTTGGGTACTGCCATTTTTAAGCACCTCCTTGGTGAAATTCAACTAAGCAGTTGTTTTAATATGCTAAGCCGGGCATCTGCAGGGGCAGCTTCGTCTGCCGGTTGGCAGTTACATCCTGCCGCCTTCCTTATGCCACAGATGGGGCATAGGCCTTGACAATCGGGGCTACATAAAAGTACCCGCGGAATTTTGAAAATCAATTCCTGGTACACGAGCTCCCGTATATCCAAGCAGCCTTTTTCATCCAGCGGTAACTCAAAGTCCGGGTCATCAAGCTCACGCTCTTTGACGAAATAATCCACACTAAAATTATAACTCTGGTGAATGGGTGTAAGGCAACGTGCACATTCGGCATCGGTTTCAGCGGCAATCGTCAGCTGCATGACCACACCATCAGCAGTGGGCACAGCCTGAAAAGAACCTGTGACCGGTTCACGGATCACACTTCCATCAAAATTTTCTGTGGAGAAATCTTCAGAAAATTGCGCTGTATAGGGCGTTTTGCCCGTTTTGAAATAGTTCCGAATATCAAAGCGCATAGTTACACCTCAAAAGGTTGCTTATCTAGTATACACAAGTCGACCCATCTTGTCAACAAAAAAACAGAAAAAAGTAAAAGAATTTGATTTTCCCACTCTTTTCAATCGGATGGGCAGCTGTATTGCGGCAAAAGCCACTGCTTTTGCACGGCATACCAAAGGGGCAGGCTCTTGCAGCGCCTGCCCCCCAGTTACTTAAAGGACAATGCTTTTACAGGTACTTCTTGATGCCTTCCGGCAGAGAAGCCTGATCAGCGGATACGGTCACAACAACCTCAACACTATTGCCTGCAATCTTATCAATCTCAGCCAGGACCTTGGCGGCTGCATCCATGTTGTGGTCAACGATTTTCAGGATGCCGTCAATGAACAGTTCGGTGATATCATAGTTACCAGCCAGAACACCAGCAACAAAACCGTACAGCATATCAGCGCCGTTGATGTCGTATTCATCGGCGTCCAGCAGGCGGGCTGCGTGGTTAATCTCGGTGGTAAGTTTCATGGACTTCTCAATAACAACGATGTTGCCGGAAGTGGTCTTGGTTGCGTTGTTGATCATATCGATCATGGTCTTGGTTTTGCCGGAGCCTTTGGCGCCAACGATCAGTTTAATCATAAGAAGTGACCTCCTTTATATTGAAGCGGAAACAGGCATTAGCCAAGCTTTGCCTCCAGCTCCGCTTTGCGATCCTCATAACCAGGTTTGCCAAGCAGGGCAAACATGTTCTTTTTGTAGCTTTCCACGCCGGGCTGGTCAAACGGATTGACGCTCAGCAGATAACCGGAAACAGCGCATGCTTTCCAGAAGAAGTAAATCAGGTAGCCAACATTATAAGCATCCAGAGAATCTACTTCAATCACGCCGATCGGCACGCCGCCATCATTATGGGCCAGAATGGTGCCTTCCATGGCCTTGCGGTTTACAACGCTCATGTTCTGGTCAGCTAGGAAATTCAGACCATCAAAGTTGCCTTCCAGCGGTTCAATGTAAAAATCTTCACGGGTATTCTTAATATCGACATAAGTCTCGAACATCGTGCGGCTACCATCCTGCAGGAACTGGCCCATGGAGTGCAGGTCAGTCGAGAAGATGCAGGAAGTCGGCATCAGACCTTTCTGGTCTTTGCCTTCGCTTTCGCCAAACAGCTGCTTGTACCATTCGTTCATCATGGTAAAGTCGGGCTCAAAAGCGGCCAGGGTTTCCACAACCTTGCCCTTGCGGTACAGGATGTTGCGGGTCATCGCATAACGATAAGCATCGTTATCCTTGCTGCAAACGCTGTAAGCTTCGCGGGCATCAGCAGCACCTTTCATCAGGGCATCAATGTCGATACCGGCACAGGCGATGGGCAGCAGACCAACGGCAGTCAGAACAGAGTAACGGCCGCCAACATCATCAGGAACAACAAAGGTCGGCCAGCCCTGTGCATCAGCCAGCTGCTTCAGGGTGCCTTTGGCACGGTCAGTGGTGGCATAAATGCGCTTGTTCGCCTCTTCCGGGCCAACGGAATCTTCCAGCAACTTGCGCAGAACGCGGAACGCCAGAGCGGTTTCGGTGGTGGTACCGGATTTAGAAATAACATTGATGGAGAAACGCTTACCCTTGGTCACCTTAATGATGTCGTTCAGGTAAGTGGGAGAAATTGTGTTACCGCAGAAATAAATCTTCAGGCCGTCCTCGGTATCGTTGTGATACAGACCCTTGACTGCTTCGACAACAGCGCGTGCGCCCAGGTAAGAGCCGCCAATACCGGCGACCAGCAGCACATCGGAATCTTCACGGATCTTTTTGGCTGCTTCCTTGATACGGGCGAACTCTTCCTTGTCATAATTAACAGGCAGGTCCAGCCAGCCCAAAAAATCATTGCCAGCACCGGAACGGGATTCCAACTGCTGGTGGGCAAGCTCGACCTGCGGGAAGATCGTATCATATTCTTCGGGACGGATAAACTTTGCAAGATGTTTGCCATTGTATTTGACACTCATCGCTTAAATCCTCCTCATCCATAATTTAGTAACTTCATGATACAGTTTTTGCGCTTGATTGTCAAGCCAAAACCTGGCGTTTTTCATTCGTTTTGCACAAAACCTTACGCTGTAAGCCATAAAGCATTGACAACACGCCGGAAACAACCGCTAAAACTGCGCGCGTCAACGGATTCTGCCGCAATAATTGGGCAGCTTTGCAAAATGCCCTGGCTGTTTTTGATGTTTAGGCTGCCGATAACCGAACCTTCCCGGATGGGAGCCTCCAGCGTTTGCGGAAGTTCAACTTCAGCTTGCAGGGCGCTGCCCTGCCCTTTTACGGCCAGGCAGCGCTCCGGCGCGGTGTAACATAGTTCCAGCGCGGGCTCTTCACCCTTCTGCACGGGCAGTGTTTTGGGGGCGTCTGCCGGGATGGGAACCAGCGCACTTTCAAACATAGCGAAGCCATAATCCAGCAGGCTGGTGGCAGCGGCAAAGCGCTCCTTGCCGCTGGAAGAACCCAGCACAACAGCAATCAGCCGCAAATCGTCCCGCGATGCACTGGCGGAGATGCACACACCGGCCTTGCCGGTTGTTCCCGTTTTCAGCCCGGTGATGCCATTATAACTTTTCAGCAGTTTGTTGGTGTTCACCAGTTGGGTTGCACCGCCGCGCAGGGTATCCATCCATACAGTGCAGTAATTTTCAATTTCCGGGTGGTTCAGCAGCATTTCCCGGCTCATGATGGCAACATCGCGCGCGGTGGAAAGGTGGCCGTCTTCATCCAGCCCGCAGGCGTTGCGGAACGTGGTGCTCTGCATACCCAGCTCTTTGGCGCGGGCGTTCATGCGCTCCACAAATACCGGCTCGCTGCCACCAATAAATTCGGCAACGGCTACTGCGGCATCATTGGCGGAGGAAATACAGATGGCTTTCAGCATTTCATCTAATGTCAGCTGTTCGCCGGGTTCCAGCCAAATCTGGCTTCCACCCATATGATAGGCGTGTTCGGATACGGGGACGATATCACTCAGGCTGACCTTCCCTGCTTCCAGTGCTTCAAAGGTCAACAGCAGCGTCATAATCTTGGTGATGGAGGCGATAGGGCGGGACTCGTCGGCGTTCTTTTCATATAAGACTGTGCCGGAATCTTCATCAATCAGGATAGCCGCCTGGCAGGGAACATCAAAATCCCGATCGGTGGCCGGGTTAATATCCAGCGCTGCACAGGGCAGCGCATTCAAGATAAAAAATAATCCCAAAATCAGGGCTGCAACCCGCTTTTTCATGACCAAAGCCTCCCCTGCCATCGTCTTTGGCCGGGCGCTGCCCGGCAAGAATGTTTTTTGCTTTGGTGATATTGTATGCGGTATAAGGGATGTTTATTGCAGCCGCATGGTATTACCAATCATCTTTTTCTGTGTTGGCGGTGGAGCCTTGTCAGAATGGGCAGATTCTATTATAATACTAATAGAGCGTTAACCAATAGAAGGACGGAATACGATGAGAGTTTGTTTTTATACCCTCGGCTGTAAAGTCAACCAGAACGAAACGGGTGCGTTGGCCCAGCTGTTTGAGCAAAATGGGTTTACCGTAGTGGAAGAAAAAGACGGTGCGGATGTTTATGTGGTCAACAGCTGCACCGTGACGAACTTTGGCGACCAGAAAAGCCGCAAATGGCTGCGCCGCGCCAAACGCGAAAACCCCGGCGCGGTGACAGTTCTGACGGGCTGTTACCCGCAGGCGTTCCCGGAAGAAGCCGGTAACGGGTTCCGGCAACCGCCATGCCATTTTGCAGGATGTGCAAAAAGTGTTGAACGGCGAGGAAACCAAGGTGGTGGACATTCGCCCGCACCAGAAGGGCGAAAGCTTTGAAGAACTGCCGATGGACCGCTTTGCAGATCACACCCGCGCATTTGTGAAGGTAGAAGATGGCTGCAACCGCCGCTGCGCTTATTGCGTGATTCCCCGCGCCCGCGGCCCGGTGCGCAGCCGCAGCGAAATAAGCATTCTGGAAGAACTGCGCCGCTTGGCGGCATCCGGTTACTGTGAAGTTGTGCTGACGGCAATCAGCCTGCCCAGCTATGGCAAAGATACCGGAACGGGCCTGGCGGAGCTGGTGGAACATGCGGCGGCTGTGGCGGGCATTGAGCGCATCCGCTTGGGCAGCCTTGACCCGGATATGCTGACGGATGACGATATCCGCCGCCTGGCTGCTGTGCCGAAGCTTTGCCCGCAGTTCCATCTGAGCCTGCAAAGCGGCAGCAGCAAGACTCTGCGCGCCATGCGCCGCCCTTATACCACGGAACAGTATGCCGCCGTTGCCGCAAAGCTGCGAGAAGCTTTTGGCGAGGAAAACGTGAGCATTACGACCGATGTGATTGTGGGCTTTCCCGGTGAGACGGAGCAGGATTTTGAGGACAGCATGGCATTTGTGGCAGGACAGCGCTTTTTGAAAGTACATGTTTTCCCCTATTCTCGCCGCGAAGGAACGCCCGCGTTCGATTTTCCGAATCAGGTTCCGGAGCATGAAAAGGAATCCCGCAGCCGTCGCATGACCGCCGCTGTGGAGAAGGTACGCGCAGAACTGGCCCATGCAGCACAGGGGCGCACGGCACAGGTGCTGCTGGAAACCCCACTGTCCTCCACCTTGTTCACCGGATACACCAAACAATATCTGCCAGTTGTGGTCAATGCGCCGGGGCACAAAAGCGGTGAAATCGTGACCGTAACACTGGGTGAATGGGACGGCAAGCGCTGCCGCGCCCAGGCACAGTGATGGACAAGGTGGGAAAACATAAAATTTGCGCGGTTTTTTCTTGAATTTCCGGGTTTTCCTCTTGTAATAAAGGCGGTTTCTTGGTAAAATCTTAACAGGAGCCGTATCGTTATTATTTTAACTTAGAGCATGGAGAACAGCAATTTCCATTGCGGCGCACATCCAGCAAATGTGCGTGTGCGGGGCCGAACCGCGGCTTTGCATATACGGCCAATTAGAAGTTTTGTGTAAGGAGCATAAGCACAATGAGAGGCATTTATACCCCTGTAACCGACATTCGGCGCAAGGTATTTACCGAAGTTGCCCGCATGTCCTATGAGAGCAATGAAATGGCAGATTACGCGAAGGAAATCCGGGACCTGCCCTTTAAGATCATGCCCGGCGAGGACTCTTCGCTGCGCAGCAGCATCTTCCTGGAGAGAGCGATTGTTTCTGAACGCATCCGTCTGGCTATGGGCCTTTCTCTGCGCCCGGTTACCGAGAGCGTTTCCGCTACCGAAGACCTGGAGCACAGCGTAATTGCTGACAAGTACTATGAGCCGCCGCTGATCAACGTTATCAAGTTTGCCTGTAACAAGTGCCCGGAAAAGATCATAAAGGTTACCAGCATGTGCCAGGGCTGCCTGGCTCACCCCTGCCAGGAGGTCTGCCCCAAAAAGGCAATCAGCTTCCGCAATGGCCGCAGTCACATTGATCAGGATCTCTGCATCAAGTGCGGCCGCTGCGTAACCACCTGCCCGTACAACGCCATCGTCAAGGTGGAGCGCCCCTGCGCCAAGGCTTGCGGCGTTGGTGCTATTCGTTCTGACGAGCATGGCCGCGCAGATATTGATTACAACAAGTGCGTATCCTGCGGTATGTGCCTGGTCAACTGCCCGTTCGGCGCTATCGTGGATAAGGGCCAGATCTTCCAGCTGATCCAGTCCATCAAGCGCGGAGATGAAGTCATCGCCATCGTGGCACCTGCCTTTGTCAACCAGTTCCCCAACATGACCCCCGCCAAACTGCGCGAGGCCATGAAGCGCCTGGGCTTTGCCAACACTGCAGAAGTTGCCATCGGTGCTGACCTGTGCACCATTGATGAAGCGCATGACTTCTTGGAGGAAGTTCCCTCCAAGCACCCGTTCATGGGAACCTCCTGCTGCCCGGCATGGAGCGTTATGGCCAAGAAGAACTTCCCCAAGTTTGCTGACTGCATCAGCATGACCATGACCCCCATGGTGCTGACTGCCCGCCTGCTGAAGCAGGATCACCCCGCAGCCCGTATCTGCTTTGTCGGCCCCTGCGCCGCAAAGAAGCTGGAAGCCAGCCGCCACAGTGTGCGCAGCGAGGTTGACTTTGTCCTGACATTTGAAGAACTGATGGGCATGTTTGAAGCCAAGCAGATCAACTTTGATGACCTGCCGGATGACCCGAATGATAACTTCAACAATGCCAGTGCCGACGGCCGCGGCTTTGCCGTCAGCGGCGGTGTTGCACAGGCGGTCGTCAATGTCATCAAGAAGGAAGACCCGACCCGCGAAGTGAAGGTCGTTTCCGCGCAGGGCCTGGCAGAATGCAAGAAGATGATGCAGCTGGCTGCTGCCGGCAAGTACAACGGCTATCTGCTGGAAGGTATGGCCTGCCCCGGCGGCTGCATTGCCGGTGCCGGCACTTTGGCTGATCCTGCCCGCAGCGCAATGATGCTGAACAAGTACAAGGCACAGGCAACGATGAAGACCGCTGCCGATACCCCGTACAAGGATACCCTGGATAAGCTGAAGTACTAATTTTTGCGGCGTAGCGGAAGTCGAGCCGATAGGCTGACCCGGTAAGCCAAAACAAAATATAATATAACGTTCCCCGGAACCGGTTTGCTGTTAGGGCAGAATGGTTCCGGGGAACGTTTTTGTTTTTTACATGCAGTTGTTAAAGCACTGCCCTGTGGACGACTTGTCTCTATCCACAAAAAGGAGTGTTAAGGAAAGCAGCACGCCCGGTAGATCAGGTTTTGGCTGTTTGATAATTTAAGAGAGCTGACCGTCCATTTTCGCATAAAAACAGCAAGGCCAGACAGAACATTGGCGTTGTCCGTCTGGCTTTGCTGTTTTATATTATTTGTGATATTTCATGCCATTGTTGATGGTGCAGGCGCGGTAGATCTGTTCCGTCAGTACAAGGCGGGCCAGTTGGTGCGGCATCGTGATGCGTCCCATGGACAGCTTTGCGTTGGCGGCTTTTTTTACAGAATCCGCCAGCCCGTGGGATGAGCCAATTACAAATGCAATATCCCCCGCCCCGCTATTGGCGCGGTCTGCAATCAGTTTTGCCAGCTCTTCACTGGAAAATTGTTTACCTTCCACGCAAAGTGCGGCGAGATATTCCCCTTTGCGCAGGCTGGAAAGAATGGCGGTTGCCTCTTTGTCCAGAGCTTTGCTGATTTGGGCGTCACTGGCGTTTTTATCTGCAATCGCAGCTTCTGGCAGCTCAATAATACGGAAATTGCAGAAAGCGCCAAGACGCTTTTGATATTCGGCAACGCCTGCCGCAAAATAGGGCGCGTTCAGCTTTCCAACACAAATCAAATCAATATTCTGCATGGGGTACCTCAGAACTCTATGTAGGGGCTTACTTCATTGCGGGACTGTGCCTGAATCAGCACATCCCGCCCTGGCTGGATGCCAGCGGCAAGCAAGACATTGTATACTGTGGTTAGTGCCAGCTCTGGCGAATTGTTAGTTTGGCTGAGATGGCACAGCGCAAACTTTTTGCAGCCGTCCTGAATCAGGTCCAGCAGCTCGGCCGCACAGGCGCGGTTGTCCAGGTGGCCGCGGTCGCTGGCAATACGCACTTTGAGATAATAAGGATACGGCCCACCGTGCAGGCTGAACGAGTCGTAGTTGGCTTCCAGCGCAACCAGGCTGCAACCGGCAAGGTTTTCCTGCACGACAGGAGTTAATACACCAAGGTCCGTGGCAAGCGCCATAATGTGGCCGTCCGGCGTTGTGACGCGGTAGCCACAGCACGGTACATCGTGGCTGGTGGGAAAGCTGGAAACACGGAATGTGCCAATATCCTCAGTGCGGCCATCCATGGCAATCGCGTCCAGTGCGGGCGGAATGGTTCCGCGGGAATAAAGCGTATCCAATGTGTCAGCACAGCCATAGACTGGCACCGAATAATGCTTGAAAAAAGTATCCAACCCGCTGACATGGTCTGAGTGTTCGTGCGTAATGAGAATGCCCTCACAGTCGGATACAGCAAGCCCCAGGCTGCGGAGCGCATTCAAGGTTGTACGGCAGCTTTTGCCCATATCGATCAGAAGGTACTTTCCCTCGTGCAAAATCAGGGCGCAGTTGCCGGAGGAACCGGAATACAGTGTGGTAAATAATGCCATAAAGAATGATATCCTTTTGAATTGCGGCTGCACGGGCGCATCAATGCAAAATACAGCCTTTGATGAAACGCTTTTGCCAACGGCCATAAAAAACAGGCCGCATTGCTGCGGCCCGTAAAAGCCAGTGTTACATTGCGCGAGTCATGCGTACAGGGGCTTCTACACGGCGGATATCCGCGCCAAGTGCCTGCAGCTTTTCTACAATGTTTTCGTAACCACGCTCAATGTGTGCGGTCTCGTCAATTTCGCTGACACCATCCGCGGCAAGGGCAGCCATGACCATTGCCGCACCGGCACGCAGATCCAGCGCACGCAGCGGGGCGGGATACAGCTTTTTCACACCCTCAATAACGGCGACCTGGCCATCGACCTGGATGTTAGCACCCATACGGATCAGCTCGTCCACATAGCGGAAGCGGTTTTCCCAGATGCCTTCCGTTACAATGGAAGTGCCATCGGCCAGCGTCAGTAGCACTGTCATCAATGGCTGCATATCCGTCGGAAATCCGGGGTGCGGCATGGTCTTGATTTTAACCGGATGGATGGCACCGTGGCGCACAATGCGCATGGCATCATCGTATTCGGTCACTTCGCAACCAGCGGCGCGGAGCTTTGCGGTAATGGGCTCCATATGTTTAGGAATCACATTGTGCAGGGTCACATCGCCGCCGGTAATAGCTGCGCCAACCATATAGCTCCCCG
>OGJK01003662.1_pt1 | contig 10286 bp, 9 predicted proteins | sample 1571961 | NCBI WGS metagenome assembly OGJK01 (sample SAMEA2582120, study PRJEB24529) | metagenome | biome: Human gut stool | place: China | collected 2011 | reverse complement strand
AGTTCCGGGTGCTGTTGCACGAAAAGCCCTTCAAGGGGATCAACGGTTCGGGCAAGCACAACAACTGGTCTTTGGGTACCGATACGGGAGTGAATCTGTTATCTCCGGGACGTTCTGCTACAGAGAATCTGCAATTTATCACCTTTCTGGTGAATATCCTGATGGCGGTCTATCGACGGAATGGCTTATTGAAAGCCTCTGTGATGAGTGCAGGCAATGCCCATCGTTTAGGAGCTAACGAAGCTCCTCCTGCTATTTTGTCGGTATTCCTGGGGACTCAGTTGTCGGCTATTCTGGATAAAATCGAATTCAGCCAATCGGATGAAGCGATTCAGTTGGATAAAAAGACCGGGTTCAGGATGGACGGGATTACGCATATCCCTGAACTATTCAGGGATACGACCGATCGTAACCGGACATCACCGTTTGCATTTACCGGCAACCGGTTCGAATTCCGTGCCGTCGGTTCCTCGGATAATTGTGCCGATGCCATGATCACTTTGAATACGGCAGTGGCTTATCAGTTAAAAGAGTTTAAAGCTGATATTGATAAACTCATCGCTGAAGGACATACGAAAGAAAATGCTATCTTTACGGTGTTAAAACGGTATACGGTGGCATGCAAACCGATTCGGTTCGAGGGGAATGGATATAGTGATGAATGGAAGGCTGAAGCTGCCCGGCGTGGGTTGGATTGTGAGACCAGCGTTCCCCTGATCTTCGATCGTCTGTTAGCCCAGGAGAACATCCGGATGTTCGGAGAAACCGGTGTATTGAACGAAGTGGAACTGCATGCCCGGGCTGAAGTGAAATGGGAGACATATACCAAAAAGGTACAGATCGAAGCCCGTATATTGGGAGATTTGGCTATGAATCATATCTTACCGGTGGCTTCGCGTTACCAGAGTATGTTGCTGGATAAGGTAAGCAAGTTTATGGCGATTTTCCCGAAAGAGAAAGCGAGGGTTTTGGCCGAACAAGACTTAGAATTGATAGAGAAGATAGCCCGGCATATGACCTGTATTCAGACCCAGGTGGAGGCAATGGTGGAAACCCGGAAAGTGATCAATAAGATGGGGGATATACGGGAAAAAGCGATTGCTTATCACGACCGGATAGCCCCGACCTTCGATGAGATCCGGGCTCATATCGATAAATTGGAATTGATTGTCGATAATGAAATGTGGACGTTGCCGAAATATCGGGAACTTTTGTTTTTGAGATAACGAACAGGAATGGAAATGTTATGAGTGACGCAATTAAACATGAATGTGGGATTGCCATGGTGAGGTTGTTGAAACCTTTGGAATACTACCGGAAAAAATACGGAGATGTTTTTTGGGGGATGAATAAGCTTTACCTGCTGATGGAAAAACAGCACAACCGTGGACAGGAAGGAGCCGGAATGGCTTCGGTAAAGTTGAATGCCCGTCCGGGCGAAGAATATATCTTCCGGGAGAGGGCGGAAGGAACGGGGGCTATTCAGGATATTTTTTCTGCTGTCCACCGGGCGATTACCGAATGCCGGAGGATAGAACCGGAGGTGCCCGACGAGGAGTTGCCTTTTATCGGCGAGATGTACATGGGGCATTTGCGTTACAGTACAACGGGGCGTTCGGGGATTTCATACCTGCATCCTTTTTTGCGTCGTAATAATTGGCGGAGCCGGAATCTTTCATTGGCCGGAAATTTCAACCTGACCAATGTGGACGAAATATTGCAGTATATCGTGGAACGGGGACAACATCCCCGGCATAATGCGGATACTTTTATTATACTGGAGCAATTAGGGTATTTACTGGATTATGAGGTGGAACACCTCTACCGGAGATTCAAGGCCGAGGGCCTGGCCGGTCAGGCGATGAACGATGCGATCGAAGAGAATATCGATATCGAACATATTTTGCAGGAAGCTTCGGCACGCTGGGACGGAGGATATGTCATTACCGGTTTGTTGGGAAGCGGGGATCTTTTCGCTTTCCGGGATCCTCATGGAATCCGGCCTGCTTTTTATTATGCCAGCGATGAGGTGATCGTCGTTGCTTCCGAGCGTCCGGTTATTCAGACGGTTTTCGATTTGCCGGTAACAGAGGTGAAAGAATTGATGCCCGGACAGAGTATCGTTGTGAAACGGAACGGTAATATGAAAGTAAGTACGATCCATCCGGCCGTTGAGGTAACTCCCTGTTCTTTTGAACGGATTTATTTCTCCCGGGGAAGTGATTGCGATATTTATAACGAACGGAAGGAACTGGGGCGTCTGCTGACCGAAAATATTTTGAAAAGTGTCGGATATGATGTGGATCACACTATCTTTTCTTTTATCCCTAATACGGCAGAAATCGCTTATTATGGGATGATGCAGGGCTTGGAAGCCTGGTTGGACCGGCAGAAGAGTGAAGAGATCTGTGCCCGGAACGGACAACTGAGCAGCGCGCAGATCCGGGAAATCCTGTCGCGGCAGATCCGGACCGAGAAGTTGGCCATCAAGGATATCAAACTGAGGACTTTTATCGCTGAAGGAAATAGCCGGAATGATTTAGCCGCCCACGTGTACGACACCACTTATGGGACAGTACGGGAAGGGGTGGATTCGATCGTCGTTATCGACGATAGTATTGTCCGGGGTACTACCTTGAGGCAAAGTATAATCAAAATCCTTTGCCGGCAGAAACCCAAAAAGATTGTGATTGTCTCCTCTTCGCCTCAAATCCGTTATCCGGATTGTTATGGCATCGATATGTCGAAGATGGGAGAGTTTATCGCTTTTCATGCTGCTATCGCTTTGCTGAAAGAGAGGAGATTAGAACGGGTGATCGATGAGGTGTATACCAAAAGTAAGGCTCAGATAGCATTACCCAAAGAAAAGGTCGTGAATTATGTCAAAGAAATTTATGCTCCTTTTACAGACGAAGAGATTTCTGCTAAGATTGCCGAAATGATCACCCCTGAGAATTGCCCTTCGGAAATAGCTGTGGTATATCAGACGATAGATCATTTACACCAGGCTTGTCCGAATCATTCCGGGGATTGGTATTTTTCGGGTGATTATCCCACTCCGGGCGGAAACCGTCTGGTGAACGGGGCTTTTGTGGAATGGTATGAGAAAAGGTTTAATTCCTAAATCCGTTTGTCGTGTTACAAAAGATAAAGACCTGGATGCTTCCGCTGGCCATGTTGTCGGGAGCATTTTTTTATGAATTCTTTCAACAGTTGGCTTTTTTAACGCCCTACCTGATTTTCAGTATGTTGTTTATTACATATTGTAAATTGTCTTTTCGCGATTTGAAGTTCAGTGGTTTGCATCTGTGGTTGCTGGCTGTTCAGGTTGTCGGGGGTTTGGTGGTTTACGGTGGATTGGTGTGGTTCGATCCGGTCGTGGCACAGGGAGGTCTGATTTGTGTTTTGGCGCCGACTGCAACGGCTGCTGCAGTGATCACGGGAATGCTCGGAGGAAGTGTCGCCTGTCTGGCGGCATATACTTTGATGAGTAGTTTAGTGGTAGCTGTCGTATCTCCCTTGATCTTTACTCTGTTGGGAGAACATAGCGATATGACCTTCTGGAATTCCGTACTTTTCATTTGCCGGCAAGTCATGCCTGTCCTGATATTACCTTTTGCATTGGCCCTGTTTTTGGAGAAAGCTTTGCCGTCTCTCCACCGGCAGTTGAAAAAACTGCAAATTCTTTCTTTTTATCTTTGGGCGTTGGGATTGACTATTGTAACCGGGAAAACGGTTTATTTTATCGTGTATCAGGAGAATGCCGATATTACGGAAGAGTGGTGGATGGCCGCATTAGCATTGGTGATCTGTGTCCTGCAATTTATCCTGGGCAGGCGTATCGGACGGCGGTATGGCGATCCTGTTTCGGGAGGGCAGGGACTCGGACAGAAAAATACCATCCTGGCTATCTGGATGGCACAGGTATATCTGAACCCTCTTTCCTCCATCGCTCCTGCTTCGTATGTGCTGTGGCAAAATATGATCAATAGCTGGCAGTTGTGGAAAAAAGGAAAATAAGAACAGAAGGCTACTCTATTGCTCTGGCTGCAGGAACGATATCTTCCCGCGCCACTTTCGTCGTAATGATGTTTTTCGGTCCGGGGATCAGGGGACTATTTTCCAATACATGGCGTACCCGGCTGTATTGATTGGCGGTAAACCGGTTTTGGTAGGAATGGAAATAGTCCATGACGTTGGTAGATATAAAGCTTTCTCCTTCACATCCGTTTCTTTTGACCACTTCCAGAAAATTGTAAGGTTGCGTGAGCGTACCTAACCATTCGGTATAGGCATTGCGGTCGTAATTGGGGGTATCCTCACAATAGTCCGTTTCGTTGCACTCTTGTTCGGAGAATACGTGAAATAACCCCAAATAGTGGCCCAGCTCATGGGCTAAAGTCGTATAAACGTCATCCTCGGTGATATAGGTATTGTTGATAGAAATACAATGGGTATAGGAAGGCATGTTCGAGAAATAGTGGTTATTCGCAGTCAGGCCCGGAAGACTGTTTTCACGGGGGGTGTATGGGAGGTGGGAGATTCCTGCCGTGGTCTTTTCTTTAAAGGTATATACAAATACATTGATGTATTTATTCAGGTCCCAAACGAATGAATTGAACGAAGTATTGCTTTGAGCCATGAAATCCTCACAGCTCATGACTGCTGCCGGGGTTTTCAGGATGCGTTCGATGCCGGGTTCGGCCAGGGGATTACCGGCAGGATCTTCGGTAGCCGCCACCAATTTCAGGTTCATAGGAATACTATTGGTACCTGTATTGTATAAACGGTTACATTCGTCGATCATTTTGGTGAAGAATTCTCCGGAAGCATTTTGCAAACTGTCGGTTTCATCCGCATAGAATAAATGAAAAATAACGGGCAGTTCATAATAATAGTTGTTGCCGCTTGTATCCTGATATACATGTACTTCAGCCTCTTTCTGGTCGCAGGTAAAAGTAAAACGGGTATCTCTTTCGGCTTTGGTGTCGTTGGTATCTACCTGAATTAATATTTCGGCCGTTTTACTGCCTTCCAGTTTATCGGTTTTACACCAGGTATCCCCTCCTGTGATTTTCCATTCACAGTTACTGTTGACCGTTAGTTTCCATGCACCGCCGTTACCGGAAAACCGGAGGGTGTTTTCGGAAATTTTCAATACCTGGGGTGAAGGATGGTCGGTCACACAGGCGAACACTGCGATCGTTGTGAAAATCAGAAATATAAGTCGTTGTATTTTCATCGGAATCTTTTTTATTGAATGCAAATGTATAAAAAAGACTTTATATACTTGACACTTTAAGTTGTTTTAAAGATTGTTTTCACACAGCCTGTAAAAATAGATTTTGGTGTACGGAATTGGAACATATACGATCGGTGACTTCGGAAAGCGACCGATCGTAGCCTCATAGCAGGCTGACTTCAGGATAAAACCGTTACTTTTAAGCGGTCTGTCCATTTTTTTATTCTGGTATCGGTTCGGTCCGATTCATTATTATCGTCGATCGGGAGCCCGACAAATTTACCGTCGATAACTCCACCGGAACCATCGAAACGATATTCAGAGGGGTCTACTTCTCCCGTAAAAGTACAACCGGTGTGTTGAAGCTCGTGATAGATGACACCCAAAGCATCACAAAAACTGGAACTAAAACTGACCGAATCTCCGCATCCGAACAAGGCGACGGTTTTGTTTTTCAGATCCATATCTTTGAGTTTGAAAAGGAAATCATTCCAGTCGTCCTGCATTTCCCCGACTCCCCAGGTCGAACAACCTAATAACAATACTTCGTAGGGTTGTACGGCATGGGGCGTTGTATCGGCGACATTGTGTACATCTTCTTTCCCGATCCCCAATTGAATAGCGATTTTATTCGCTACAGATTCGGTATCACCGTTGGTGGAACCGTAAAAAATACCTGTTTTTTTCATAAAAATAGTGATTTAAAGTTATTATAAGTCAACTGCTTATCTATTCTGTGCAGATCACTGTTCTGTTTACGGAGCGGAAGAGAAATGGGGTGGCTTATTATGTCGAAAAAATTTTAATTGTGGTTAAACTAATGGGCTGATTATTGAAAAATACCTAAAAATAGGGATTGGTTGGAATCGGATAAAATGTTTATTTTGCATGATTAAATTTATTTAGAATGAATAAGCGTTTAAAATATTCCGGTACAGATAAGATGAGTGATCTGATTTGTGAGAATTATAACCTGTTACTGGTGATGAGTCGGTTCGGGTTATCCTTGGGATTCGGTGACCAGACTGTACAGCAGGTATGTGAACGTCAGGGGGTGCATACGGGTACTTTTCTGGCTGTTGTGAATTTTATGGATGGGGAATGTTGTGTGTCCGAAGAGTTTCATGACCAGATATCGGTTGAAGCCCTGATGGAATATTTGAAGCAGGCTCATTCTTATTTTCTGGATTATAATCTGCCGGTGATCCGGCGGAGGTTAATAGATGCCATCGATTGTTCGCAGGATGACGTTGCTTTTCTGATTTTGAAATTTTACGATGAATATGTCAACGAGGTGCGGGCACATATGGGATATGAGAATGAGGTGGTTTTTAAATATGTGAATGCACTATTGCAGGGTGAGGATACCGGGCGATATAATATCGGTGTTTTTGTTGCACGTCATAACCAGATCGAGACTAAACTGACCGAACTCAAGAATATTATTGTCAAATATTATCCTTCCAGGGCGAATAATAATCTGTTGAATACCGTATTGTTCGATATTTATTCTTGTGAAAAAGATTTGTGTTCACATTGCCGGGTAGAAGATTATATGTTTGTTCCTCTGATTGCAGAATTGGAAAAGAAAGTACAGGAAAATGCAGGAAGATGAAGTTTTAAAGATTGCTATAGCCGAGACATCGATGATCGTCCGTAGTGGATTGGCATTGGTCTTGAAGCGGATTCAGGGATTGAAAATTCTTCCGATAGAGTTAGTCTCCGAAGAATCGTTGGATGAATGTGTACGATTTCATAAGCCTGAAATTCTGATTGTAAATCCGTCGTTTACCGGATATTTCGATGTGCGTAAATTTAAAGAAACGCCTCAGAATGCGGGTGTGAAATGTATTGCTTTGATGTGTTCGGTGGCCGATCAGGGTGTGTTGCGGAATTACGATGAGTCTCTGACTATATATGACGATGCGGATACGATCAGGGAAAAATTGAATCGCCTGTTGAATGTTCCCGGGGAAGAGACAGAAGAAGAATTAGCCGGACAGGAAGTGTTGAGTAGCCGGGAAAAAGAAATTATTACTTGTGTCGTCAAAGGGATGACTAATAAAGAAATTGCAGATGCCTTGTATTTGTCGGCCCATACGGTGATTACTCACCGACGGAATATAGCCCGTAAGTTACAGATTCATAGTCCGGCAGGCCTGACTATTTATGCGATTGTAAATAAATTGGTGGAGTTGCAGGATATCAAAGAATATTTGTAATAAAAAATCCCGGAAACAATCCGGGATTTTTTATTATTTGATTTCAATCGTTCGTCCGTTTTTTTCTTCCGGAATTACCGTTTGTTTCGGGATATCGATGGTCAATACACCGTGTTCCATCCTGGCCTGAATCTTCTCTTTTACCACATCATCGGGCAAGATCATCGCTTGCTGGAAGCGGGTATATGAAAATTCACGTCTCAGATAGCGTCCCTCTTCTTTTTTATCTTCTTTCTGTTCGTGTTTCTTTTCCATACTGACCACCAACTGGTTGTTGTTTTCGATTTTGATGGTAAAATCCTCACGGGTCATACCCGGTGCAGCAACTTCGATTTCGTAATTTGTTTCGGTTTCCCGAATATTGATTGCCGGTGCAGTAGCATTGGTTTTTTCCATCCACGTGTTATCGAAGAAATCATTGAAGATATCCGGTAACCAAGTCTGTGTTCTTCTTACAGGTACCATAATTTAATCCTCCTATTATTTAAGTTTAACATATTCATTGGGTAGAACCGGTATTTTAAACCGTGTTCGTTTTAGGAGATTGCAATCGGTATGCCGCAATTCGTGGGGAAATACGTATTTTTTTGTAGATTATGTGTAATTTATTGATAATAAATAAGAAAGAAGAAAGAGATGCTTTGTGTGTTAAATTGCTTGTAATGAGTGTGTTATGTTGTTTTGGCAGAATAAAGGAAAAATTGTCATAAAATCTGTTTGGAGGTCTGCCAAATCTTCATGGTTTTGTAACAAACCCGTGGGCTTTTAATGAGGGGATATCAGCTTTATTCTTTATTTTTGCCTTATTAATAAAAGAATAATACCGATGAAAATGCTCTTACCCGTATTGTTGATGCTGGCGACCGGGAAAACGATATTGCCCGGAGAGGTAAAAGTAAAGACTTTACCTCCTGAATCCCGTGAAGTTTTGGATTATTTACCCCGGAATATTGTTATAGCCCATCGGGGTACGACGTATTGGGCTCCGGAGGAAACCGAAGCCGCCATGCGTTGGGCCCGTAATATCGGAGCCGATTACCTGGAACTGGATTTACAACGAACGAAAGATGGGGTATTGATTGCTCTGCACGATGTCAATCTGAGGCGTACGACGAATGTTGAAACCGTATTTCCGGATCGGGCCGACTCGCCTGTTTCGGAGTTTACCCTGGAAGAGCTGAGACAACTGGATGCCGGTTCGTGGTTTAACAAAGCGAATCCGGATCGGGCCAGAAAAGCATTCGAAGGCTTAGACATACTGACCTTGGAAGATGTCGTGCGTATAGCCGAGGGCTATCGCATAGTCAGAGACCGGGCAGGAAAAAGAGTGTACGATATCGACGGGCAGGGGAGAAAGCACACCCGTTACGAAAAAGATCCTGACGATAACGGTAATCGTCCCGGTATTTATCCCGAAACCAAAGAACCTCATTTGTTTCCGGGTATGGAAAAAGATTTGGTGATAGAATTACAAAGACTGGGTTGGTATCATCCGGATGCCGGACAAATGAAACAAATTCCGGTAACCGCGGGCAAAGTAGCTATTGCAAATTCGTCGGCCCGGGTGATTTTGCAGACTTTCTCGGACGAGAGCCTGGTAAAACTGAAAGAAGCTTTCCCACGACGGATTCCTACCTGCTTTTTATTGTGGTTAGGGAATGACGTTTCTGACTTAAAACAAAATACCCCCGAGCAATATGCTGCCAAAATCAATTTCGGTATAGAAAACGGGGCTGTGATTATGGGGCCTAGTATTGCAGGGGCACCTAATCATTATGATGAACTTTTGTCTCCCGGAAACGGTGAATTGATTTACCGTTCGGGTATGGCCATTCATCCCTATAGTTTCGATACGGTGGAGCAGATGGAGGAATATACCGGATTGAAAGCCGGACAGCCGGCACAAAACCGGGCCGATGGAATGTTTACCAATAAGTCGGATATGACTATCCGGTTTTATCAGGAAACGTTGCCCGCAAAATATCTGAAGTCGAATGTAACCTCAGGCCTGCCGGATCATTTACAGCAAAAAAAGAAGCTGGAAAAGGCTGAAAAAGTATTGGAACAATTAGGGTATTACAACTGACCGGATTTAGGGAGGGTAGATTCGTTGCCCTCCTGTATAGCTGTAATGCGGGGATATGATTTCTATACCTGCCTCATTATAACGATCCTGAATATTTTGATGAAGGTTTCCGAATAGATCTCCCGGTCTATCGGACGACAAACAACTTCTTTGGCCGTAGTACGTATAAAAAGAACAAAATGAACTAAATACTAAAATTATGGCTAAAGAGAGTGTAAAAATCCTGCAAGGAAAATTGGATGTGGAAAGCTTGATTTCACAGTTAAACGCAGCATTGGCTGAAGAATGGTTGGCATACTATCAGTATTGGATCGGTGCTTTGGTTGTCGAAGGTGCTATGCGTCCGAATGTACAGAGTGAGTTTGAAGAACACGCCAATGAAGAACGCAAGCATGCCGAAATGATTGCTAAACGTATCATCGAACTGGAAGGCGTTCCTGTTTTGGATCCCCAAAAGTGGTCGGAACTGGCAAGATGCAAATACGATACTCCACAAGACTTTGATTCTGTTTGTCTGCTGAATGACAATGTGGCTTCCGAGCGTTGTGCCATATTGAGGTATCAGGAAATTGCCGACTTTACTAACGGGAAAGATTTCACCACTTGTGATATCGCCAAACATATTCTTGCCGAAGAGGAAGAACATGAACAAGATTTACAAGATTATCTGACTGACATTGCCAGAATGAAGAAATCATTTCTCGAAAAGTAAATTCTAATTTAATAATGATTAGGT
>OGJK01003661.1_pt1 | contig 10286 bp, 12 predicted proteins | sample 1571961 | NCBI WGS metagenome assembly OGJK01 (sample SAMEA2582120, study PRJEB24529) | metagenome | biome: Human gut stool | place: China | collected 2011 | reverse complement strand
AGAAAAAGGAGAGTGAGAGTTGATTGTCCTTATTTCGCCTTTTTATAATCCGTGATGAAACCCTCCATCATCCACTTGGCCAAGGCCTGGCGGTTCGAACTGATTACAAAACGGCGCTGGTCAAAAGTGTTCTGGATATTTCCCAATTCCACGAATACGGAAGCGGGAGAAGTATTGGCTAACACATAAAGATTGCGTGCGCTGACAGTTCCGGTAAACCCACGGTTGGGCTGGTGCTTGTCATATTTCGATTCGAAAGTTTTCTTCATGGTCTTAGCCAGACGCTTGCTGTCGGGCTTGCTTTTAGAGTGGTAAAAGAACACATCGGTCTGATGGCTCTTACTGCGACTGTCCACATGAAGAAAAATGGCACGGCAATATTTATAGTTCTTGCGGTCCTTCTTGTAAAACTCATTGATTTTGGCGCAACGTTGCCGGAGACGTGCCACTTGGTTCAAGGGTATGGGAGCTCCCATGCACGTCTCACGTTTGCTGTTGGAAAGGTACTTGTCATCACGGATTCCGTCTTTAGCATCCTGGATAATGATACGGACTTCCGCCCCCTCTTGCATCAAGTTACGGGCAAGGCGCAAAGCCACATCATACGCATACTCATCTTCATGCAGTTCTATTTTGCCGATTCTGCCGATAGCTCCGGGGTCGGGGCCTCCATGCCCGCTCACTACATAAAAACAAGCGCCCTGCAAACGGTTGGATGTCACTTTTACACTGGCAAGCGCTTTCCCGAACAAAGGTTCATTGATTGTCTTCTTCCCATTGCCAACCGGCTTTGATAATGGGGGCAGTACATACTTCACTCCCAGCCGCAATTCCTCCTTCCCTTTAAGAAGTTTCTTGTTCAGCTCCAAAAACTCCTTATAATAGGCTCTCCCCGGGCGCTTGTTACGTTCCAGGAAAACAGAGATTCCTTCTCCACGTCTCGGACTATCCCGCTCTTCCTGAGCCGAAGCATTAAAAGCAAACAAAGTACAAAAGAGGATGGTCAGTAAACAAAATATGCGTTTCATATTCCAATTATTCATCATTTATTCGGTTCGCTACAAATTTCCAGCCGCTAATTTATAGCATTTTACCATACTTAAGCACAAAATTATAATTTTTTCCCTACTTTTGCGACAACTTACGCGATAATAGATAAGAAACTTTTAAAACAGATAACATTATGGCAAAGCAATTCAAGCCGGAGACGCTGTGCGTACAAGCCGGATGGACTCCTAAAAAGGGCGAGCCCCGTGTACTCCCCATCTATCAAAGTACAACTTTCAAATATGATACCAGCGAACAGATGGCACGCTTGTTCGACCTTGAAGACAGCGGCTATTTCTATACCCGCCTGCAGAACCCTACGAACGATGCTGTAGCCGCCAAGATTGCCGCCCTCGAAGGTGGTGTGGCCGCTATGCTGACATCCAGCGGACAAGCAGCCAACTTCTATGCCATTTTCAATATCTGCCAGGCAGGAGACCATTTTGTTTGCTCCTCTACCATCTATGGCGGAACATTCAACCTCTTCGGAGTAACTTTGAAGAAATTGGGCATCGACGTCACTTTCGTCAACCCGGATGCCAGCGAGGAAGAAATTTCCGCTGCTTTCCGCCCCAATACCAAGGCCCTATTCGGCGAAACCATCTCCAACCCTACGCTCGAAGTGCTCGATATAGAGAAGTTTGCACGCATTGCCCACAAACATGGTGTGCCTCTCATCGTAGACAATACCTTTGCTACACCGATTAACTGCCGTCCCTTTGAATGGGGCGTGGATATCGGGACAGACATAATGATATTCGGTATCATCGGTAACCGTTTTCAGCTTATAGTTTCCGCTATAAACCAAGGCTGCACCAATAACATTACCCGCATTTTCCTGTCCTTTACCATCGAGCGAGAACATGACTTCTGCATGATCGGTATGCGAATTGCGGGTACCATCATTGTTTCGGATTACAAATTCTCCTGGCTGCAGTTTTTCATGACTCAACTGCCCCTCAGCAGCCCAAGTACCGGAAAGATGACTCATCCAGACATCTCCACGACGGATAGGAAGCATAGCCGATGCAAAGGTAGTCAGGGTTACAGTACCCTTTTCACCATTCAGAATCTCGGTCCATGCCTCAATCATATCAACATCATTGTATGCACGATACTTCAAATCTACCTTTATATTATATACAGGATCTTTCAGATGAACGGTCGTAACAGAAGCTTTTCCTTCGTTCTTCACATCACAGCCCGTAGCCACGAGTGCAGTTGAAAGATTGCCATCACTATGACGCATGGCAAGCGCTGCTTCAGCTGGAGTATTCAGTCCGTAAGCCGGATAAGCATCCATACGGCCATCAGTAGCGACCTTCAGATTCTGCAAATCGTTAGGATTCAACTTAGTACCGAAATAGAGATACTGGGCAGGCTTTCCATTCTCAACATCGAGAATGAGCGACATACCCTTTGTATTTACAGATACTTTTTCTGCCATCGCCGGAAGTGCGACAGTCATCAATATAAGTGCAATTGATTTTAACTTCATATTACCTTTCTAAGTTATTAGTTGCGTTTATAGTTTCAATTTTGTGAGAGATGATTTCTCATTTTCACATCGCAAAATTATAAAAAAATCCAATACATTCCAATACTTTTTTGATTTATTTTTCGAAGAAAGCAGAAAAGGACAAACAATCAGCAAATAAAGCAAAGAAAACACTTTAGAAATCGAAAGAATTCCTAAAAGATAGTCCACTTTAAGAAATTCTTAGTATCTTTGCAATGTTATAGCTGATAACGATTTAGGTATAGTGGCTTGAATGCCCTATTTTTCAAAATCAGCAGAATGTGTAACGAAAAGATATATAGAGATATGAAACATAAAGAAAGCATTTCCCAATTTGACCGGGCGGAATTAAGAAAAACACCGTCCAATCAGGCTTTCAAATGGACGGATGAAGAAGATGATGCACCCGTACTGAAATGGTTCGATTATGACAATGAAATGGTTGTCAAAAAACGGACATGGAAATTTGATTCCGAAGATGAAGAAATGGTGTGCATTCTGAAAGTAGCCTTTCTGTGCTTTGAAGAATAATATCAGGTTTCATTCACATTGTTTTTATGCTCTGTAATTCCCTTTTAGTATGAGCAAAGAATTGGGATGATACCGCAAAGCGTAATGTGATGAAAGACAATCCGCCGGGTAATTTCCGCCGGGTTGTCATTCTTTAATGAAAAGCTACAGAATTTGCAAAGATTTAAACAGACCTCGATGTACAACTAATTGCTCTCTAAAATTTATTCGAGCTTCCCTATTAAGATATCTAAAGATTTGATTATTTTTTTGTTTAGGCTGATTTCCAAGTACACTAAAATCATATAAAGTTTGCAAAACGTATTCAATATTTTTTTCTTTTATTGTTCCTGCATCTAAATAAGACCTATATACTTCTTTAAATTCGGTAACAGTAAAAGTTTGCTTTCTAATTTGAGATATTATTTGTAGTATATTATTAATATCAGGCAAGAGTGCATGTATCTCATCAACAATTTCATCTCTCAAATAATTAGAAAAAGCTTTGTCCACAAACTTAATAGTTTTAGGATGAATTTGCTTATATCCTTGAGTCAAAGTATCCTCAGCACAAACTTGAATATATCTTATAAAATCACGAGGGCGTAAATGAGTACTACCTGAAATGAATTCAAAACTATTAACCATCTTTTTTCCTTGATTTCCCTTTGGAACATCTTTTCTGAAAAATAAAAGATTCCATGCTTTGTCAAAAGGAAGTATTTCTCCGTCTAAATTGTGCGCACGACTAATTCTATAGGCTAACATCTGTTTTATCTTAATTTCATTCCAATTTAAATCGACCTTAAAATCGCTCCATTTATTTTTATCAGAATCCTTTATTAAGCTATAAATATCATCTCGAAGAAACACTACCGGATAAATATTAAAATCTGTATTTCGAAATATGGACTTTATATCTTGCACTGCTTTAAATAAGCTTGTTATCAAGTTTGAATAATATTCAAATTCGCCTTTATTTGTTACATCTCGGTAATCTTCATCTAACTCATCAAATATTATATAATATGAACTTTTATCTAAATGCCCCATTATTATATCCTCAAGGATATTTACCCTTTCAATCCAACTTAATTTTTCTAATTCTGGAGCTTCATTTGTGAACTTTGCATTAATCACTCCTGCTAATGAGAGTGAAAAGTCTTTTTTTGTCCAAGTATTTACAGTTCTTGGTAATGAAGTTATTGGATCCGTACCGTATGCCTTAGCTAATTCCGCACGTAAAGAAGAAGATATTCCTTCATTACAAATCATCATACGACAAATAAATGAATATATCAGATATTTCCAAATAGAAATATATTGATTTGGGGCAGTATATTTAGTATTAGAAAGGGAATAAAGCTCATTAAAAGGGAAATTTTTAAAACTTAATTTCTCTGAAAACTTAAAGTTTGCTTTTTTAAGCAAATATTCACTTATTGCAGTCTTGCCTGTACCTTTTCTTCCTATAACATAACACTTTTCTCCACTCAAAATATCATCAACTTCGTTTTGCGAATAAAAGTACCTGTCCGTGTCTTCCAACTTAGCATCTAATTTCCAGCGCTTTGCTATCTCTGTTAGTAAGTTCTTATTGTCACTCATATTAATAGATGTATAAATTAGTGCAAAAATAATCAAAAATCCAAAGAATACCAATGCTTTGGACTTTCAATTATTTAGGAACAATCATTTTTCTTCTTTATCCGAATCATTCTGAAACGAGAAGCTCAAATCAACCCTTTGCCCGAAGCTGTCGTACACATACACGTCTATCTGTTGCTGGTCTGTCGTTTCGGACGTGTAATACAACCGGACGGTAAAGGGAAGTTAAAAAATGTCGGATGGTACGGTCTTACTGCCGAATGACCTGTACCCGCTTCCGGGTGAAACATTCCGGCTTTACTATACATCTGCATCCACCGACCAGCAGACTATTGATGTGTATTTTCAGGATAGTTTCGGGCAGTTGGAACAACTTACGTTTTCATTTAATAATGATAACAGTAAAGAAGAACAGGGGGAATAAAAATGGAAACATTGGTTGCATACCTTATATTTCTTATTCTCTTTTGGGCTTACACTGCATTTGAACTGAAAAATGCTCCTACTGATGCGGAACTGTGGGGCGAGGAAGTAGAATAAAAACATTATAACCACTGCCGGATATATTCGGTAGTGGTTTTTATTACTTACCCGGATGTGGAATACCAAACATATCTAATAAATTAATATATGTTTTTGTATTATTCTTTGCTTCATCAAGCATTTTTGCCCGGCGTTCTCCTTCCTCTTTTGTTGGCGCATTAGCTTTTACCATTGTTTTGATAGCTTCAAACTGTACTTCAAATTGTTGTTCTTGTTTATCGTTCATATTTGTCTATTATAAAATTATTTTCAAAGATAAAGTTTTAATTTGAAAATCAGAGGAATAAAACAGGTTTCTTTGCTATCTTTCTTTGTCCGCTTCGGCTCACAGAAAGAAAGTAGCGGCGGCATTTGCCGCCGTTCTTTATTAACCGATTATGATGTTCTTTATGGGCGTGTTATGTTCCAGCCACTCTTTTACACATTCCATATTATATTCACTTGTTATCACTGCCTTATCTGTGCCTATGGGAGTGAAACGGGTGCTTTCGTAGCTGTCTATCCATCCTTTCAAGGAACAGACACCCCATGTTTTCACATCTTCAAAAATAGCGTCTAATGTGCCGATGGGTTCGCCGAAAGTAACTATCATTGCATCGAATGTCGTTTTGTCGGGCAACAGTTCCAAATACTTCAAAGAGCCGGAACCGTCTGCTTTCCGTCCGAAAGACCAGTCATAGGAATAAAATTCATCACCCCACTGGCGCGGCGTGTCGAAACGTACTTTCACGCTGACCGTATATTTATCCTCTGTGGTGTCCTCGATAACACCCGTTACCAGTAAGCCCGTAAATATGCACTTGCAACGTCTGCCGATAATCCTTTTATTTACTTCTGTCGTTTTCATAAATGTACTTATTTTTATCGTTATTGTTTCTTTTCTTTTTTCGCTATCCATTCATCCCGCTGTTTGCGGCATTCGTCAAGCGTTTTAGCCACTGTGCTGAACAGTTCCATATCTGTATGGCGATAATCATACTGGAAATAAATCTGTCCCCTGAATGCGCCTAAACAGCATTTTACATATTTTTCTTCTCCCGGTGTTTGGGTAATGCTTACTCCGTTTTTGTTTAAAGTTTCCATATTGGTATAATTTATAATGAGTTATCAGATAATCAAAAGTGAAAGCAGCACAATGAAAATAAAAGCCATGCAAAACAGGTAAACGGTAGAGATAAACAGCCGGAAAAAGAACCGGATAATAAAAAAGCCTATGGTTAGGGCTATCCACATTCCGGCGGTGCTGGTGGCTGCCTGATAGATGATAAAAGCAAGTATAAACCATCGTAAAAAAGTCGTTATCTTATTATATACTTTCATTGTCTTGGCGTGTTATGGGTGGATTGCTCCACCCGGTTAATAATCAGGCACAACGGAAAACAAAACCGTTATCCATCCAGTAATCAGTCATAAACAGGTCACGGGCAAAAGCCGAATAATCAAAGTAGGTCTTTGCGAACTCCGGCAGTTCGTAACATTCCTCTACGATTTGATAGGCGTAATCTTCCTCGTCTTTATACTCTCCCTGATATTCGTCCTCAAAGGAAGAAACAAGGTCGTCCGCATCTTCTTCGCTTATATCGCTGTTGTGATGGTCGCACCATACGAAAAACGCTTCCTGCTCGGTTTCGCTTAGTTTTTCGATGGCATCCCGTAGCTCAAAGAACTTATCAGAAAGCCAACTTTCGGAAATCAGGGCTTCGGGTATGTCCTCGATGTCCTGAAACATAAATTCCGGGTCTTGCTCGTCCTCGTGGAGTTCCCGGCACGCTTCCAAAAATTCGTCCTTATCCGAATAGTCGGAAAGGTCTAACCACTTGCCGAAAAGTGAACCGTTGTTATACTTGGCATACGTACCTACATAAACTCTTGCTTCTGATAATGTTACTGTTTCCATGACTTCTTTTTTTTTTAATTTATGCGGATTTGAGAGGTAAGGGAGTTGAAGTTTCATAACCTTTCTTCCTGTTTCTCGTAAATCTGACTTTTTTTTTATGCGTTTCCGGTCGGGGCGGTCGTTTTCGTTTCATATAGGCTTTAAAGGGTAGTGTTTAGGCTTTGCAAGATTTTAAAGAAAAATACTCTCTGGACGAAGTACAGCAGGAAGATTTTTGTTTAAACCCTTTAGGGCTTGACCTTGCAAAGACGTGAAGAACACGAAAATACCTTTGCCTATGTGATACGATAATGACTGCTCCGGCTGGGGACTGCCTAAGAGGAAGATTTACAATAGGAGAAACTGGAAAAATGGTTTTATTTTAAAAATAGGGTATTGTGTTTTTGTTGCCAGTAACAAAAAAAGGGCTTAGATAAGCCCCTCGTCTGTGAAACTGTAATAGCTTTCTTCTGTCAGGATGATATGGTCTAACAGGTGTAAATCCAAGACATTACAGGCTTCTTTTATTTTTGAGGTGATTTGTTTGTCCGGTTCGCTCGGACGCAGGTTGCCCGATGGGTGGTTATGTGAGAGGATTATCCCCGAAGCGTGGACTTTCAGGGCGGTTTGCAGGATGATTTTCACGTCCATAACAGTTTCAGCCATGCCGCCTTTAGAGATAAGGGAAACGCCTAAAGCCTTGTTAGCCCGGTTGAGGAACATTACATAACTTTCTTCGTGGTGTTCCATACATTCCGCATAGAACGGTTTCAAGTAAGAGTAGGACGTTTCGGATGAAAGTATCTTCACTCTTTCGGATGCTTTTACATTGTCTTTATAAGAGATAGTGATTTCCGGCATGGTAAATTCGATTGTTTTCATAACGCTTGAATTTTAAATTAAACAATAAGAAATTTTGCCGGACACCCACAGTTTGGCGGGGACTTCAACCATATCTTTTCAAAAAATACGACCCGTAGGTGTGGAGATTTTTTAGAAAACCGGAACGGCTCGGATTTGGTATTTGTCCCTGCCGGGCTGTAACTTTGCTAAAATTTGTGATTGGGATACATTATTTTAGGGAACTGAAAAAGGGGTATCACTGGTGACACCCCTTAGACAACCGAATACCTTAAACCGTTATTCGTCATAGGTTCTATATCCTATCGGTTTGCGTGGCTTCGGTTCGGGTTGGCTTAATAACTGGGTCAATGCTTGATAAACTTCGCTGAATTGTGCATCCGTACTCTGTTCCAGTTCTTCGATGCGTTTAAGAAGTTCCTCGTAACCGATTGACATTTGCCGCATGAGGACGAAAGCACGCATGATGGAGATATTCACGTCTATGGCGGTCTGACTGCGTAAAACACTGGATAGCATCGCTACTCCCTGCTCGGTGAAACAATCGGGAAGTATATAGCTGTGTTTCAGGTTCTCCGGCAACTGGTCACAATTTGTGACCAGTTCGTCCCATTCCTCTTTTGTCATGGTAAAGCGGAAATCACCGGGAAAACGCTTTTCATTACGCTTTACTGCCTGTTTCAAGGCTTTGGTCTGTACTCCGTAAAGTTCTGCCAAATGGAAATCAAGCATGACCCGGCAACCTCTGACCTCAAAAATTTTGTTTTGGATGATTTGTAAGTCCATAATGTTATTATTTAATGGTGAGTAATTGAAAGCATAAAGGGACTTATCACAAATTGTGATAAGTTCCCTATATACCTATTTCATAGATACTTCTTTGTAGATTTTTTCAATGCCGACAAACTTCTTGTCAAGCCCCTGCATATCGTTACTAATTTTGTTATTGGTAATGCGGGCGTATATCTGTGTGGTTTCTATGTTGGTGTGTCCCAACATCTTACTAACGGTTTCAACGGGTACACCTTTGGCAAGCGTGGTTGTCGTTGCGAAAGTATGCCTTGCAAGATGAAATGTCAAATTCTTTTTAATTCCGCAAACATCCGCTATTTCTTTCAAATAGGCGTTAAGTTTTTGATTGCTGATTACCGGAAGTATTTTACCATTCGGCAACTTGCCTTTATACTTCTTCAATATCATTTTGGGAATATCCAGCAAGGGAACATTTACGTCCGTGTTAGTCTTTTGGCGTTTGGTGATTATCCATAAATTACCGTCAAAGGATTTACGGATATTATCTTGCGTAAGGTTGGCAACATCTATGTAAGCCAAACCAGTAAAACAGGAAAAGATAAACAAGTCCCTGACGTTTTCCAAACGTTCGGAAACCATCTTCTTTTTAAGGATGATTTTTATTTCGTCCTCTGTCAAATACCCCCTATCCACTTTCTCCAAACGTATTTTATAGTTGGCGAATGGGTCGCCTATCAGGATGCCGTTATTACGGGCTATCAGGATAATGCGCTTGAAGAACTGCATGAACTTGGCAGTCGTATTATAACCACATTTACAGGTGGTACGCAAATATAACTCGAAGTCAGTAATGAACATCGGGGTTATTTCCTTTATAGAAATATCCGATATATTATATTGGCTTTGGATGAACTCGGCAAGATGGCGGCGGGTCACTTCATATTTGCGATAAGTGGCAATCGTTTTGGATATGCCGACCAACTGTTTCACATCGTCATTGTGCTTTTGGAAAAGGTTAAGGATGGTATCGTGGTTCTCGCTATGCCCTAAAAATTCATTCTTCACCTTTTCGGCGGTAACATAATTGTCACGCCTTTGCAGTTCGTGATAAATGGTATTAAGGGATGCGTTTATATCATCCAGCAATCGGTTGATACGGGTAGCTTCCGCAGAACGTCCGGCGGCTTTGCCTGCCTTGCCATCCCAAATTTTGGGTTGAACGTCCACTTTAGAATTAAAACGGCTTGCCACACCATCAATCGTGATACGGACGAAAATAGGGTAACTGCCATTGATTTTTTGCTTGTCCTTTTTTACAAAGAAAAGAACGTTGAATGTACTTTTCATAAACTCACTTTTTTTGGTTACAAAACTACGTTAATTAGCTCAAAGTGAAGTTTATACAGGCTCGCCAAATAGCGACAGAAGTTCGCCAATTTCGGACTAAGTGTACCCCTTTTGGACTTTCAGTTGTCGGGGGTACGAGTTAGGTTACTAACTTTGTCTTTTAAGGGCTAAATGATGTCCGGTAGGGCAGACATAAGGGGATAAAAAAAGTCCCACAAATCG
>OGJK01003659.1_pt1 | contig 10291 bp, 9 predicted proteins | sample 1571961 | NCBI WGS metagenome assembly OGJK01 (sample SAMEA2582120, study PRJEB24529) | metagenome | biome: Human gut stool | place: China | collected 2011 | reverse complement strand
GAAGCCACGGGAGCACCTCAAAAACACCATCATACACTAAATCAGTAAGTTGGCACCATTACCCATTTTTGCCATATCTGCGCTTGCGGCGACATCTGTTTATGCAGCTCCGGTTCAGGTCGGGGAAGCAGCAGGGTCGGCAGCGACGTCTGCGTCTGCGGGAAGTTCTACCGCAGCCAGCACCAGCACCGTAAGTTCAGCCGTGGGTGTCGCGCTGGCGGCAACCGGTGGCGGTGATGGCTCCAACACCGGAACCACGACCACCACGACAACCAGCACCCAGTAATAGCGGGTGTTTTAATCATAACCACACTTCGGTGTGGTTATTTCGCCCCTTCGGAGAAGAGTCGTGAAGCGACCAGCAATCATTCTGATTTGCCTGCTGCTGCAGGCATGCTCGGCCACCACTAAAGGGCTGGGAAACTCGCTGTGGGAAAGCCTGTTCGGCACACCGGGCGTGCATCTGACCGATGACGAGCTTCAGAACATGCCTTATGCCAGTCAGTACATGCAGCTTAACGATGGCCCGCAACTGTTTGTGGTGCTCGCTTTCGATGAAAACGGGCAGCAGAAATGGGTGACGCAGGATCAGGCCACCATCGTGACGCAGCATGGTCGTATCGTGAAAACCCTCTTGGGCGGCGATAACCTGCTGGAGGTGAATAATCTCGCTGACGATCCGCTGATCAAGCCGAACCAGATCGCCGACGGCGCGGGCTGGACGCGCACGATGGGCTGGACCGAACACAAGCAGGTGCGTTATGCCACGGCACGCTCGACCTTCCGCTGGGACGGCACCGACAGCGTGAAGGTCGGCAGCGACGAAACGCAGGTTCGCGTGCTGGATGAAGAGGTCACCACCGACCAGGCCACCTGGCACAACCGCTTCTGGATCGACGAGGAAGGGCAGATCCGCCAGTCCTTACAGTATCTCGGTGCCGGATTCTTCCCGGTCAAAACCACCCTGATCAAGGCGGCGAAATCATGAAAACGCTCATTCACGCTGCGCTTATCGCCAGTTTTGCCGCGCCGCTGGCATGGTCCGCGGGAACGGTAAAGGTCTACACGCCGGACAGTGAAAAACCTAAAACCTTAACCCACGCCGAACATCTGCTCGATCTCGTCGGACAGCCAAGGCTTGCCAACAGCTGGTGGCCAGGCGCGGTCATCGCTGAACGGCAGAAGACCGTGGAAGCGGAACAGCAGCACAAGGCGCTTCTTGCCAGGCTAACGGGACTCGCGGAACAGGAAGACGGCGACGACGCGGCGGCCATTAACAGCGTCCGTCAGCAGCTGCAGGCGCTGAAGGTGACGGGCCGACAGAACGTCAATCTTGACCCGGATGAGGTGCGCGTCACGGAAAACGGCAACCCGACCCTGGAAGGGGACTATACGCTCTGGCTTCCGGCGAAGCCGACGACGGTGACCGTGATGGGGCTGATCGGCAGCCCGGGTAACAAGCCCTTTACGCCGGGACGCGACGTGGCGAGCTATCTCGACGAGCAGAGCCTGCTGAGCGGTGCCGATAACAGCTACGCCTGGGTGGTTTACCCTGACGGGCATACGCAAAAAGCGCCGGTGGCTTACTGGAACAAGCGCCATATCGAACCTATGCCGGGCAGCATCATTTTTGTCGGTTTTGCCGACCATTTCTGGACGAAGGCGTATGACGGGCTTAACGCCGATATCCTTCACTCCCTGATTCAGCGGATACCGGAATAATGAAAAGAACCTATCTCTACAGCATGCTGGCGCTCTGCGTGAGTGCCGCCTGCCATGCAGAAACGTATCCGGCACCCATTGGCCCGTCTCAGTCAGACTTCGGCGGCGTCGGTTTACTGCAAACGCCCACCGCGCGTATGGCGCGCGAAGGGGAAATTAGCCTTAACTACCGTGATAACGACCAGTATCGTTACTACTCGGCGTCGGTGCAGCTGTTCCCGTGGCTTGAAACCACGCTGCGCTATACCGACGTCCGTACGAAACAATACAGCAGCGTCGAGGCGTTCTCAGGCGATCAGACCTACAAAGATAAAGCCTTCGACGTCAAGCTTCGCCTGTGGGAAGAGAGCTACTGGATGCCGCAGGTCTCCGTGGGCGCCAAAGATATCGGCGGTACCGGCCTGTTTGATGCGGAATACATCGTGGCCAGCAAGGCCTGGGGGCCGTTCGACTTCTCGCTCGGTCTGGGATGGGGCTATCTCGGCACCAGCGGCAACGTGAAAAACCCGTTTTGCTCCTACAGCGATAAATACTGCTACCGCGATAACAGCTATCAGAAAGCGGGCTCCATCAACGGCGACCAGATGTTCCACGGCCCGGCCTCGCTGTTTGGCGGCGTGGAGTATCAGACGCCCTGGCAGCCATTGCGCCTGAAGCTGGAGTACGAGGGGAATGACTACTCGCAGGACTTCGCCGGGAAGATTGAGCAGAAGAGCAAGTTTAACGTCGGCGCCATTTATCGCGTCACCGATTGGGCCGACGTTAACCTCAGCTACGAGCGCGGCAATACGGTGATGTTTGGCTTTACGCTGCGCACCAACTTCAACGACATGCGGCCGCACTACAACGACAACGCGCGGCCTGCATACCAGCCGGAGCCGCAGGATGCGATTCTGCAGCACTCCGTGGTGGCAAACCAGCTGACGCTGCTTAAATACAATGCCGGTCTGGCGGATCCAAAGATTCAGACCAAAGGCGATACGCTTTACGTCACCGGCGAGCAGGTGAAATACCGCGACTCGCGGGAAGGGATCGAGCGCGCCAACCGGATCGTCATGAACGATCTCCCGGACGGGATCCGTACGATCCGCGTGACGGAGAACCGTCTCAACCTGCCGCAGGTGACGACGGAAACGGACGTTGCCAGCCTGAAGCGCCATCTGGAAGGCGAACCGCTCGGACATGAAACCGAGCTGGTGCAAAAACGCGTTGAGCCGATCGTGCCGGAGACCACCGAGCAGGGCTGGTATATCGACAAGTCGCGCTTCGATTTCCATATCGATCCGGTGTTAAACCAGTCCGTCGGCGGGCCGGAAAACTTCTACATGTATCAGCTGGGCGTCATGGCGACGGCGGATCTGTGGCTCACCGACCACCTGCTGACCACCGGCAGCCTGTTCGGCAACATCGCCAACAACTACGACAAGTTCAACTACACCAACCCGCCAAAAGACTCGACGCTGCCGCGCGTGCGTACCCGCGTGCGTGAGTACGTACAGAACGATGCCTACGTGAACAACCTGCAGGCCAACTACTTCCAGTACTTCGGTAACGGCTTCTACGGTCAGGTGTACGGCGGGTATCTGGAAACCATGTACGGCGGTGCGGGGGCAGAAGTGCTTTATCGTCCTGTCGACAGCAACTGGGCGTTCGGGATTGATGCCAACTACGTCAAACAGCGTGACTGGCGCAGCGCCCAGGACATGATGAAGTTCACCGACTACAGCGTCAAAACGGGCCATCTGACCGCCTACTGGACGCCGTCGTTCGCGCCTGACGTGCTGGTGAAAGCCAGCGTCGGCCAGTACCTGGCGGGCGATAAGGGCGGCACGCTGGATATCTCCAAACACTTCGACAGCGGCGTCGTGGTGGGCGGCTACGCCACCATTACCAACGTCTCGCCGGACGAATATGGGGAAGGGGACTTCACCAAAGGGGTTTACGTGTCGATTCCGCTGGATCTGTTCTCATCCGGTCCAACCCGTAGCCGCGCGGCCATCGGCTGGACGCCGCTGACGCGTGACGGCGGTCAACAGCTTGGACGTAAGTTCCAGCTGTACGACATGACGAGCGATAAGAACATTAACTTCCGCTGATGCTTCACGCCGGGCGGCACTGCGTTTGCCCGGCCTACGGTTTTTGTAGGCCCGGTAAGCGCAGCGCCACCGGGCGAATCACAAGCGGCGCAGCAGCCTCGCCGGGTTACCGGCATAGACACCTTTCTCGACGATCGATTTGGTCACCACGCTTCCCGCGCCAATCACCGCGCCATCGCAGATGGAGACCGCAAGGATGGTGGCACCGCTGCCTATCGATACGTCATTCCCCACGGTAATGCGTCCCCAGCTGTTCCGGTCAGCATTGGGTTTGCCTTCGCGGAACATATCGTTGGCAAACATCACGCCATGGCCAACAAAGCAACGCTTACCGATGGTCACATACTCACAGATGAAGGTGTGCGACTGAATTTTGCTGTCGTCACCAATGCAGGTATTGCCCTGGATTTCAACAAACGGGCCGACGAACACGCGGTTGCCGAGCACGCAGTCATAAAGATTGGCGGGTTCGTAAAGGGTGACATTTTCACCACAGGTTACGTTGCGTACCCCGGTTGGTTTACGATCCATCGGTTACCTCCCTACATAAAACATAATTAAAAAATATAGATCTCCGTCACATTTTTGCGTTATACAGAAACCTCGCCCTGGAGAATGAGGTGCTGTATGACATCCCTGACTCGCCCGCGCGTTGAGTTTATCTCAACTGTCCTCCAGACCGTGCTGAACCTCGGTCTGCTGAGCCTTGGCCTGATCCTGGTCGTCTTTTTGGGTAAGGAGACGGTGCATCTGGCGGATGTGCTGTTCGCCCCTGAACAAACCAGCAAATATGCGCTGGTGGAAGGCCTGGTGGTCTACTTTCTCTACTTTGAATTTATCGCCCTGATTGTGAAGTATTTTCAGTCCGGCTTTCACTTCCCGCTGCGTTATTTTGTCTACATTGGGATCACCGCGATTGTGCGGCTGATCATCGTCGATCATAAATCCCCGCTCGATGTGCTGATCTACTCGGCGGCGATCCTGCTGCTGGTGATCACCCTCTGGCTGTGTAACTCGAAGCGGCTGAAACGCGAATAAAAAAATGGCGGCCCGGAGGCCGCCTAACAACAGTCACAAGTTGGGTCAATACAATACGTCTAAAGTTGAGGGTTGCAGTGGCATAACAAAATGAAACTTAACCTTTCACACCGCCCGCCGTCAGGCCGTTAACCAGCCAGCGCTGCGCCAGCAGGAACACCACGGTAATCGGGATGGCAGAGAGTACGGCCGCCGCGGCAAAGTCGCCCCACAGGTAGTTTTGCGGGTTGAGGTATTGCTGCATCCCTACGGCCAGGGTGTAGCTGTTCACATCACGCAGTAACAGTGAGGCAACCGGTACTTCGGTGATCGCAGCGATAAACGACAGGATAAACACTACCGCCAGAATCGGCACCGACAGCGGCAACAGCACCAGGCGGAATGCCTGCCACGGGGTAGCCCCATCCAGCGCGGCCGCTTCTTCCAGCGAGCCATCGATGGTTTCGAAATAGCCTTTAATGGTCCACACATGCAGTGCGATACCGCCAAGGTAGGCGAAGATCACGCCACCGTGGGTGTTCAGGCCGATAAACGGAATGTACTGGCCCAGGCGGTCAAACAGGGCATATAACGCCACCAGCGACAGCACCGCCGGGAACATCTGGAAAATCAGCATCCCTTTCAGCAGCGTCGCTTTGCCCGGGAAACGCATACGGGCAAAGGCGTAAGCGCAGGTGGTGGACAGCGCCACGATACCAATGGCGGTAATACCTGCGATTTTCACCGAGTTCCACAGCCACAGCAGCACCGGGAACGGCGGCGGCGTGACGCGGCCATCCGCGTGTTCCACGCTGAAGCCCAGCGCGAGCTTCCAGTGCTCCCAGGAGATTTCGTCCGGGATCAGGCTCCCGGTGGCGAAGTTACCCGAACGCAGGGAGATGGCGATAACCATCAGCAGCGGGAACATGATCGCCGCGATAAAAATCAGCAGGCCTAAGTGCGTCGCCAGGAGGCGCAGCTTCTGAGATTTGGGTTGGACCATAGCCATTATCGTTATCTCCCTTAATCAAATTTCATGCGCGTAGCTTTAAGGTTCACAATCGCCAGGGCGCCCACCAGCAGGAAGATCAGGGTGGCAATCGCCGCCGCCAGACCGAAGTCCTGACCGCCGCCGCCTTCGAAGGCGATACGGTAGGTGTAGCTCACGAGCAGGTCGGTATAGCCTGCCGGCGTGGTGGTGCCAAGACGGTCCGGGCCGCCGTTGGTCAACAGCTGAATCAGCACGAAGTTGTTAAAGTTAAAGGCGAAGCTGGCAATCATCAGCGGCGTCAGCGGCTTAATGAGCAGCGGCAGCGTAATCTTAAAGAAGTTCTGGAACGGACCCGCGCCGTCCATCGCCGAAGCTTCGTACAGGTCATCCGGGATGGCCTTCAGCAGCCCCATGCACAGGATCATCATGTACGGATAGCCCAGCCAGGTGTTCACGATGATGATCATCGAGCGGGCGGTGGTCGGGTCGCTGAACCAGGCCGGTTTGATGCCAAACAGCGCGCTCAGCATCATGTTGATTTCACCGAAGCTCTGGTTAAACAGCCCTTTGAAAATCAGAATCGAGATAAACGACGGTACGGCATACGGCAGAATCAGCAGCACGCGGTAAATCGCTTTGCCCTTCAGGGATTCCCACTGGACAAGACAGGCCAGCACCATGCCCACGGCCACGGTGAGGATCACGGTCAGTACGGAGAAGACCACCGTCCAGACGAAGATGGCGAAGAACGGTTTCTGAATGCCTTCGTCGGTAAATACGCGGGTAAAGTTGTCCCAGCCGATGGTGACGGTGTAGCCCGGGCTGAGCTTGTCATCACCCCATTTGCCGTCGGCAGTAATGGACTGATAGAAACCAATGTCGTTATTCGGACGGTACTTCACGCCGCTCTGGTTGTTGGTCAGCGTGCCGTCATCCGCCAGGGTATAGAGCGGTTGGGTGCCGGAGAACTGGCGCAGCGAGCTCATGATCACTTTGCTGTCGTCTGGCAGCACGGCGGTGAGCTGGGTCAGCGCCTGACGGTTCTGGGTAATGACGCGCAGGTTGGCACGTTCACCTTCCGGCAGGGCCTGGGCCTCTTTTAAGGCCAGCTTCTGCTCGCCGCCAAATTTGAAGGCGTCAGAGACATAGTATTTCCCGCTTGCTTCGTCAGTAAGCGCTAACTTCCATTCGTTGCCTGCGGGATACAGGCCGAAGTTAAAGGTCTTGCCTGCCTGGTATGAGCGGTCCAGCAGGACCTGCTGCGCGCGTTCCTGCGCAAGCTGGTTGGTGCTGCTGTAGTTGGTAAACGCAATGGCGACGGTACAAATCAACGGGAACAGGACAAACAGCCCCATCCCGGCCACGCCCGGGTAGACATAGCGCCAGGCATAGGCTTTACGGTTGGCGAAAATATACAGGCCAGCAGAGCTTAAAATCAGCGTCATGATGGCGAACAGATATTCCCCTTGTACGTACATTAAAACAACAAGGTAACCCACCAGCAGACACAGCAGACCGATCGCTGACCATTTCAGCGCGTCGCTTTGCCACCAGTGCTTCTTTTTAATGACATCCATGGGGTTATTCCTCTACAACGGTGGAAACTTTTCGTCAGGTGGCGCTGCGCTTACCTGACCTACGGATCGTGCCGTAGTCGTAAGGCGGGTTAGCGCACGCGCCACCCGCCGTTTATCAGACTTACTTAGCAATACGGCCCTGCGCATCTTTCAGCGCGGCATCGACAGTCTGACGACCGCTTGCAGCGTTGATAACCGCGGTACGGGTGGCGTACCAGAATGCGGCCATCTGTGGGATGTTCGGCATGATTTCGCCTTTCTGGGCGTTATCCATGGTGGCCGCGATACGTGGGTCTTTCGCCAGCTGATCCTGGAAGGATTTCAGCGCAACGGCACCCAGCGGTTTGTCCTTGTTCACTTCATCCAGACCCTGATCGGTCAGCAGGTAGTTTTCCAGGAACTCTTTCGCCAGCTCTTTGTTCGGGCTGGCAGCGTTGATGCCTGCGCTCAGCACGCCAACGAACGGTTTAGACGGCTTGCCTTTGAAGGTTGGCAGCAGCGTCACGCCGTAGTTGACTTTGCTCTTGTCGATGTTGGTCCAGGCCCACGGACCGTTGATGGTCATCGCGGTTTCGCCTTTGTTGAACGCCGCTTCCGCGATGGAGTAATCGGTATCCGCGTTCATGTGTTTGTTCTTGATCAGGTCGACCAGGAAGGTCAGGCCCGCTTTCGCGCCCGCGCTGTCGACGCCCACGTCTTTCACGTCGTATTTGCCGTTTTCAAACTTGAACGCGTAACCGCCGTCGGCAGCAATCAGCGGCCAGGTGAAGTACGGTTCTTGCAGGTTGAACATCAGGGCGGATTTACCTTTCGCCTTCAGCTCTTTATCCAGTTTCGGGATCTCTTCCCAGGTTTTCGGTGGGTTTGGCACCAGGTCTTTGTTGTAAATCAGAGACAGGGCTTCAACCGCGACAGGGTAAGCGATCAGCTTGCCGTTATAGCGAACGGCGTCCCAGGTGAAGGGGAACAGTTTGTCCTGGAAAGCTTTGTCCGGGGTGACTTCAGCCAGCAGGCCAGACTGTGCGTAACCGCCAAAACGGTCATGCGCCCAGAAGATGATGTCCGGGCCGTCGCCGGTTGCCGCAACCTGCGGGAATTTCTCTTCCAGTTTGTCCGGGTGCTCTACGGTCACTTTGATGCCGGTGTCTTTCTCGAATTTTTTGCCCACTTCGGCCAGGCCGTTATAGCCCTTGTCGCCGTTAATCCAGATAACCAGCTTGCCTTCTTCAATTTTGGCGAGCGCCGGTGCGGAAATCATCATTGCTGCAAGGGCGGACAATGCGAAAACGCGTGCGCCAGTCTTGATATTCATATCTGCCATCCTTTTTGGTGATGTCTCGTGGTATGACTTCAGTGGTTCAACGTGACTCAGTCTCCTTATTTGACATCCTCTTTCCATCCTCCCAACCCCTACGCCCCACCCCCCGTTTGTGTGATCTCCGTTGCATAAATTTAAGTTATGAGTGCTGGCGCACATAAAAACCCACCGAATTTTGCAGGCGGCTTCACGAATTTTGCCTCAGCCCGCCCACGGCGGTCGCAGAGCCTGCTCTCTCATCCTCCCGCCTCCTCCCCCATAAAAAAGCCGGGGGGTGGAGGATTCGTGAAAGTAATGGATCCCCCATAGTCACCTTATCTTGAATGTTTCTGTCGGTGACAGGTTGTAACGAAGGGAGAAGGGCATGGCGAGCGTACAGCTGCGTAATGTAACGAAAGCCTGGGGTGACGTTGTGGTGTCGAAAGACATCAATCTGGACATCCACGAAGGTGAATTCGTGGTATTTGTCGGCCCATCAGGCTGCGGTAAATCAACCCTGCTGCGTATGATTGCCGGTCTTGAAACCATCACCAGCGGCGACCTGCTGATCGGTGATACCCGAATGAATGACATCCCGCCTGCCGAACGTGGCGTAGGCATGGTGTTCCAGTCTTATGCACTCTATCCCCATCTTTCCGTCGCCGAGAACATGTCCTTTGGTCTGAAGCTGGCCGGCGCGAAGAAAGAGGTGATTAACCAGCGCGTGACGCAGGTGGCGGAAGTATTACAGCTGGCGCACCTGCTGGAGCGTAAACCGAAAGCGCTTTCCGGCGGTCAGCGTCAGCGTGTGGCGATTGGCCGTACCCTGGTCGCCGAGCCGCGCGTCTTCCTGCTCGATGAACCGCTTTCCAACCTGGATGCCGCCCTGCGCGTCCAGATGCGTATCGAAATCTCCCGTCTGCACAAGCGTCTTGGCCGCACGATGATTTACGTCACCCACGATCAGGTCGAAGCGATGACCCTCGCCGACAAAATCGTGGTGCTGGATGCCGGTCGCGTGGCGCAGGTGGGCAAACCGCTGGAGCTGTATCACTACCCGGCAGACCGCTTTGTTGCGGGCTTCATTGGCTCGCCAAAGATGAACTTCCTGCCCGTCAAAGTGACCGCGACAGCCATTGAACAGGTACAGGTGGAGCTGCCAAACCGTCAGCAGGTCTGGCTGCCGGTCGACAGCGCCAACGTACAGGTGGGGGCAAACATGTCCCTCGGTATTCGTCCTGAGCACCTGCTGCCGAGCCACATCGCCGATGTGACGCTGGAAGGTGAGGTTCAGGTCGTCGAACAGCTTGGTCACGAAACACAGATTCATATCCAGATCCCCGCCATCCGTCAGAACCTGGTCTACCGCCAGAATGACGTGGTGTTGGTAGAAGAGGGTGCCACATTCGCTATCGGCTTGCCGCCAGAGCGCTGCCATCTGTTCCGTGAGGATGGCACTGCATGTCGTCGGTTGCACAAAGAGCCAGGCGTTTAAGCAATCCCAAAAGAAGACACGAAACCGACAGGTGAAGTGTTCAAAGAAAAGCAATGATCTCAGGAGATAGAATGATGATTACTCTGCGCAAACTTC
>OGJK01003650.1_pt1 | contig 10317 bp, 5 predicted proteins | sample 1571961 | NCBI WGS metagenome assembly OGJK01 (sample SAMEA2582120, study PRJEB24529) | metagenome | biome: Human gut stool | place: China | collected 2011 | reverse complement strand
TTGCCAATTATCTTTTTTGTGCTGAACTGTTACTGAAAATCTAAAACATTTTAGTTTTTGTTTGACTAATTTCAGTTTATTATGTATAATATTTATGAAAAATGTTATATAATTTATGTAAAAAATTGAATTTTTTGTTAAAAACATTAAAAAATAGTCATATAATACATTGATTATTTTAGGTGTATATAAAATAAAAATGTAAGAGAATCATATAAAAAGAGTTGTTTTGTTATTTTGAGATGCGTAAGTTAGTGGTAAAATATTTTTTACCTCTAATTTATTTTTATAAAAGATATCTAAGGGAAAAGAGGTTGAAAAATTGTTGCATATAACATCATTGGACGACGGAATAGAAATATTCAAAGCACTTGGCTCCGATGTCAGAATACAAATATTAAATATATTGCTTGAAAACAGCAATATGAGTATGAAAGATCTGGCAGCAAGGCTGAACATAACAAATGGAGCACTGACGGGACACATCAAAAAACTTGAGAGCTGTGGACTTATTACAACATCGGCAGAGTCGGTAGTGCATGGCAATCAGAAGATATGCTCGGTTCACTGGGACAGGATAATAATTGACCTTGAAAAACAGGTTGAGGATGAGAATGTTTATAACACGGAAGTAAAGATAGGTCATTATTCAAACTATGATATTACACCTACATGTGGTCTTGCATCAAGCAAGGCACTTATCGGCGAGGTTGATGATGCAAGGTACTTTGAGCATCCTGACAGATACAATGCTGAGATACTCTGGTTTACAAATGGTTTTGTAGAGTATGTTATTCCAAATTTTATTCCTGGATTTCAGAAGATTACACAGATATCAATCACAATGGAGCTTAGTTCAGAAGCACCGGGAGTAAACAGTGACTGGCCGTCTGACATAGAGTTTTATCTTAATGATAAACCGCTGGGATGTTGGACATCACCTGGAGATTTTGGTGATGTTAAAGGTCTTTTCACACCGACATGGTGGCCTGAAAACTGGAATCAGTACGGACTTTTAAAACTTCTTGTTATAAACAGAAAAGGCACATTTATAGATGGTCTTAAGATTTCGGATGTTACGATAAATGATTTTAATTTTGATTACAGAAGCAATATAAGATTTAAACTCGGTGTGGATGAAAATGCCACGCATAAGGGTGGTCTAACATTGTTTGGAAAGTCATTTGGAAATTATGGCCAGGATATTAATGTAGCCATCAGCTATACACCTATGACAGAGGATGAGATTTAAATATAACATAAAAGTAAAACAGAACTGTTTAACAGTTCTGTTTTATTTGTTTTTTGCTGCAATAAAAAATCCCACGGAATTTTACTGTTTCTAAAATTCCGTGGGATTAAATCATATTAATATGGCAGTTTGTCCGGTCGGACAATAGTTATTTTTATTGTATAGCAAAACGCTGGTTTTGCTATTTTTTAATGGCTGAACTTTGATAGCTGATTACTTAACTGTTACTTTATATGTAACCTTGTATTTGCCTATCTTTGCTGTTATAACAGCTTTACCTTTCTTCTTTGCAGTAACTTTACCTGAATTATTAACTGCAAGTACGGCAGGTTTGTTTGATGACCATTTCACATTTGATAACTTAACACCATAGCCTTTTACTTTGAATTTAGCTGTTTTCTTTACTTTAAGAGAAGCCCTTTTGCTTGTGAACTTGATATAAGCTTTCTTGACTGTAAATGTTTTTGTGAGTGTCTTTGTCTTGTCACCTGAAGTTATTGTTGCAGTAACAGTAGTAGTACCGGCTTTTTTAGCTGTGAGAATACCATTTGCTGTTTCAGCAACACCCGGATTTGAAGAGGTGTATGTAACTTCTTTTGTAATGCTTGGTGATGCTGAAACAGAAAGCTTAGCTGTTTTACCGGTATTTCCGCCTGTATAGAGAGTAGTTGCTGATGCATTAAACTTCAATGTCGGATATGCAGCAGATTCTTCTTTATATTTTTCTTTTATGTTTTTGTCAGAAAGTGCAGTTGAATAAAATTCAATATTGTCAAACTGTGCGTTCTGTACATCTTCAAGGTACGACATAATACCACTTCCTATACGGACATCATCAATATCGGATAATTTGTTATCTGAAAGTGCATTTGAAAGAGAAACTTCCTGATTTGCACTTAAATCACCGTCAATATATGTTTTAACACCATCTTTAGAGACTGTATAAACAACATGACTCCATCTGCCTGAGATAAATGATGTCTGGTAACTTCCTTTTGCTGTTCCTTCCAAGCTTGCAAAGTCTGCGTAAACGCTTGAATGGAGTGCTGTGTATGGATAGCAGTTACGGTTCTTTGATGATTTTGCTTCAAATAATGCAGTTGCATCTGTAGTTTCTGAATTGACTTTTACCCACATTCCAACAGTAAAACCTGATTCATCAATGTTTTTAAATAGGTCGGAAGGAAGTGATAAATAGTTTTCATTACTCTTTGTATTTTTTATAGTAAGAACATTACCGTACCAGTTATCTTTGCTTACTTTTGCATTGCCGATAAGTGTTGCGGCAGCACTATTTTTTCCGCTGTTTGCTACTGATTTTTCACTTACGGATTCAAAGTCATATTTATAATCAGGTATAAGGGATGATGCAAGAACTGTCGTTTTGTATGTTTTTGTAACAGTTTCATTTCCTGATTTTATAGTGGCAGTGAGTGTAACTTCAGTATCAGTTTCAGGTCTTGTAACTTTTCCGTCATTTGCGATAATGTCAGTATTGCTTGAAGACCATGTGATAGTTGAACTATTAAATCCTTCTGTAGGAAGTGTGATGTCAGAAGTTGTCTTTGATGTTACAGGATGGTCTGCATCAAGGTTTCCTGCTGCTCTTTCAAGGATTTCTTTGTCCGTGTACTTATAAGCATCTTTTTTTACACCCCAGACAGACTGGTTATTTGTTCCGATTGCCGTAAATGTCATAACTTTTTTGCAATCAGATGATTCATCATGCTGAAGGAAGAATACGCCGCTGTAAGTTACTTTGTTTATAACAGCGTTCATATAATATGTGCCGTCTTTTGCTGTCCATGTACCTGTTATGTCACCTGAAATGGTACCGTCTGCATTTAACTTTATCGACTGTGTCTTAGCAGTTGCAACACCCGATTTACCGTGGTTTACAAATTCGTATTCGCCGACTATATCATCTTTGGCATAACCTGTCTTTGAAATCTTATCACCTTTGTTTTCAAAAGGAGCAGTAACAGGCCAGCCTTCTTCATTCTGGAACTGCTGGTGAACTCTTACTTCGTGATAATCATCGCTGTCAGAAAATCTTGTGTGGTAGATAAGATACATCTGACCGTCATTATCTATCATTGCGGAGTTGTGACCCTCGGCTTTGTAATACTTATCAAGGCATGAGAACTTGTATGTTCCCATAACTTTTATACCTACATCATTGTGGTCTTTGCCGTTTGATACATACATATTTGCGTTATTGCCTGCTGCATCGACGAAAGGTCCGTCAGGATTTTTTGAGCGGAAAAGTCTCATGTTATATCCGCCGTCAACACCAAGCCAGTCATATGACATATATAAATAGAAGTAATCCGTTTTTTCATCGTAGAGTATGAAAGGACCTTCACCTGAAGTTGCCTTACCGCCGGCAATTCTTGTACCGAAATACTGGTCTACCTGAAGTCCGTCATCTCTTGTATATGTCTTGCCGGGATATTTTGCCTTGCCGGTAGCAGGGTCAATCTCAAGTGTGAATATACCGCCTGACCATGAACCGTAAGTCATCCACATCTTTCCAGATTTATCATAGTAGATTTCAGGATCGATTGCATTAGGAGCATAAGAATTGTTATAAGAGTCTCCTGATGACCATGTTGTATCATATTTTTCGATCTGACCGCTCTTTATAAGGTCCGGAATATTTGTGTTTGTATAACTTGTATCTTTAGAACCCTCGAAAGCCGGTTTATTCTTTGTGAAACCTGAGTAGATAAGAGTATCGACACAAGTGAAAGGTCCTTCAATGCTCTGTGAGACACCAAAAGCAATGACTGAACGCACTGCTGTTGAACTTGTGCAGAAGTAGATCATATATGCACCTTTTGTACCGTCAGTGTTTATATAATCAGGATTCCAGAAAACATCAGGAGCCCATACATTATAAAAAGAAGCATCTTCATCATGGTCACCTGCCCACTTAAATGGCTTTTTAAGGTTTTCAGGCATATTTCCGAAAACAAAGTTGTTTGTTGCACTGGTTGAATCACCTGCATTAAGATCGTTTGAAAGCTTTGTCCAGTTTACAAGGTCAGTTGATTTTGCTGCAGCAGTGTGTGAACCATATACATAATATGTACCGTCACTTGATTTTGTGATAGATGGGTCATGCACGGAAACTCTCGTAGGAGAAGTCGTTACATGAGTTACGCTTGCAGCTTTTGCAACAGATTCATTATTAAATAAGGAAAGACTTGGTAATGAAGTCGTTGCAGTTGACAAAGCAAGTGCTGTCGAAAGTACGATGGCACCAGCCCGCTTAAAGTTTTTCTTCATAGTGTTACCTCCGAAAATTTGTTTTTTGTTTATAGTTATTTCATATAAAAGAATAACATATTATGTACCAATTTACAACAAAAATACTATTTTATTTTGAAAAAAACTAAAATAATTGTGTCAAAAATATGTAAAATGCATAAAAAACCTAAAAAAATCCATCTTTTATATTGCAAGTTTTGCATAAATTGTATATAATATTAAACAAATTATAAAATAATTTTTGTTTTGCTAAAAATTATAAAATAACAAATTTCTTGGGAGGAGAACACAGTATGAGAAAGACAAAATTATTTGCAAGCATACTTGCACTCAGCCTTGTTGCTGCATCTGTTCCTACGGTAAACAGTTTTTCAGGTTCAGACAAAGCAGAAGCATCTGAGACGGAAGTGTCTGTAACATCAGGCAGCAGTATAGTTAAAGAACCGCTCGGAGAGGGTGAAGTTGAAGTGGCAAAGAGCCAGTACACAAATCCTATAGGCGGATATGACAACAATGGCAAACTTACATATGGCGGTGACCCGTCAGCTATGGTAGACGGAGATACGGTCTATCTTTATACGGGACATGATGTGTCAACAGATCAGGAAGTAAACGATAAAGTATATGATATTGACGGCTGGATCTGCTATTCTACAAAGGATCTTGTTAATTGGAAATATGAGGGCGAGATAATGAGTGCCAAAGATATTTCATGGGCAACAGGAAGCACATCGGCTTGGGCAGCTCAGACTGTTAAGCACAATGGAAAATATTATTTCTACTATTGCACATGGGATGCGACATCAGGTAATGGACAGCAGTCTATCGGTGTTGCCGTATCAGACAGTCCTACAGGACCGTTTAAGGATTTAGGAAAGCCTGTTGTGAGCGGTAAGGTTACTGATTTTGGTACTGAGTCAAGCACATGGAATGACATCGATCCTACAGTATGGATTGAAAAAGATGACAAGGGCGAGGAGCACCGTTATCTTGCATGGGGAAATGGAAACTATTATATCTGTGAGTTAAATGATGATATGATTTCGGTAAAAGACCAGAATGGTGACGGAAAGATTACAGGTGGAACATCAACAAAGACCGCTGATGTTATCCAGAAAACATCAGTTACTTCATATACTGAGGCACCGTGGCTTTACAGAAGACAGGATGCAAATGGCAATTACTATGGAAAGTATTATCTCTTCTATGCTTCAGGATGGAGAGAGGGAATGTCATATGCAACCACCGATGATTTATTAAATGGCGAGTGGTCAGAGGGAAAAGAAATCGCAAGACCAAATGTCACATCAAACACAAATCACATGGCAGTTATAGATTTTAAAGGAAAGACATATTTTATCTATCACAATGGTGCACTTGCAGGTGGAAACGGATACCGCAGAGTTGCAAATATTACTGAACTTAAGTTTAATGAAGACGGAAGTATAGATGAAGTACCTGAGACAACAGCAGGCATAGCAGGAACTACTACAAAGATTTACACAAAGGCGGGTGCAGGTGTTCTTGCACATGAAAATTTCCTTAATTCATTTGATGATGCAGATTATCCTTATGAAAATGTTTATGTAGGTGCTATGGGATATTCTGATGTAAAAGATGCACAGTGGGTACTCACAGACGGTAAGTCTGACAAGACAAAATCAGCATATGTGTCAATCCAGTCTGAAAATAAATCAGGACTTTATCTTACTGTAAATGATAATGGTAAGGTTACACTTAACCAGGATTCAACCGGTACTGATGAGATGGCAAAAAGACAGACATTCAGAAGTGTAAAGGCACTTGACGGCTCTGAGGATGGAGTTTCGTTTGAGAGTGTTTATAAGCCGGGACAGTATCTTACAATAGTAAATAATACACTTAAGATAACAGACGGCACAGACAAGGCAGCCGCAACATTTATTGTAGGTGAGAACAGTGAAACACCGGTACTTCGCGGTATCAGCCTTACGGCAGGAACAAATGTCATAACACAGGGACAGAAGATAAGTAAGATTAATTTCTCCAATGTAAAGGCAATCTACTCTGATGAGACACAGAAAACATTGGCTGCATCTGATTACAAAGTTGATTATTCAAAAGTCAATGCAAATAAAACAGGAACGCAGTATGCAACTGTATCTTATACAGAGGGTGACATAACAAAGACTGTTTCAGTGGGTGTGACAGTAATGCCAAAACTTAAAGCTGTTACAAGCCTTAAAGCAAAAGTAACAAAGAAGAAAAAAGCTAAAAAGGCGAAAGTCGTACTTTCATGGAACTATTCATCAAAAGTAACAGGATATGAAGTATATTATAAGACAAGCAAAAACGGTAAGTTTAAATATGCTACGGAAGTAACAGGCAAGAAGTGCACTGTATCAGAAGAGACAACATTTAAGGCAGGAAAGACTTACTGGGTAGCTGTCAAAGCCTACAGAGAGTATAACGGAAAGACACTTACTGGACCTGTCAAATCAATCAAAATAAAGATTAAGAAATAAAAAAAGATAAAGCAGATATTTTGTTTTAGCATAAGCTGCCTGATAATGCGGTGGTTTTAAGCATGATTTGTCTTGTATATGAAAAATCATTTATTCGTAAAATACTTTATGAATAAATATACAAAAAAAGTTATATTTACGAATTGTTAATAATTTAGTCATAAACTGTTGACAAAATAGTTTACAAATCAATAAAACATATTCTTTTATTAAAGGGAGGAATAAAACAATGTATAAGAAATTATTAAGCGGAGTTTTAGCAGCAGCTATGGTTGTTGGAGGAGCAGCTTATGCAGCACAGCCACAGACAGCAGCAGATGCAGCATCAGCTCCAAAGCCAAAGTACACATTCAGCATGAATGGTGCAAGCAAAAAAGTAGTAGGAGTTGCACGTAAAGGTGATACAGCAAGTGGTGGAACAGGAAACACAAAGACAGGTGTTTTACCTACAGCAAACAAGAAAGCAAAGCTTCAGTATAAGAAAGGTAAACATGGAAAGGCTCTTTACATCTCAAGAACAGTAGGTGGAAAGGCAGCTTCTATGGGTGCTGAGCTTAAAGGTGTTAAGCTTGGAAACGGTTCTTGGACAGTTTCATTCTGGGTTAAACCTGAGACAGACCTTTCAAACTTCATGGCTATGTTCTTCACAGGAAGCCATATTACAGATCCTAAGAACACAAAGTGGCTTTCAATTACAAAGGATTCATGGCTTGATAACAAGTCTAACTCTCCTACAATCTGGTCACACAGTGTATCAAACGGAAAGAATGATCAGTTCCCATGGTATGGTCACCAGGATAAAAAAGGTAAGTGGACAGCAGACCTTGCAGTATCAAAAGGAAAATGGACACACATCACACTCGTTGTAAATACAAAGAAGACTTCTTGGGATAAGAAGGGTTATTGTGAGTATGGTACAAAGGGTAAAAAAGGTTATGTTAAATCTTACCATGCTTGGACATATGTAAACGGAAAACTTTTCGGAAACGGAACAGTTGCAAAGGGAACTATGTCAAACTCTAACAAGTTCTTCCTCGGACTTAATGCTTGGGATACAGGATTCAAGGGATACATCGATGATGTTAAACTTTGGAACAAAGCACTTTCTCCAAAGCAGGTTAAAGCTATCGCTAAATAATTAAATCAAAGTTTGATTACAGATAGTTTAGTATAAACTGTATATAAAACAGTTACATATGCGTAGTGAAATTGTAAAAATTTCACTACGTATTTTTGATGTGTTAATAAAAATTGTGCAAAATATGAAAAAAATATATGAAATATTTTATTTTTATGTTGACTTTTTGTAATATCTATGTTATTATAATAAAAAGTAAAATAGTTTACGAAAACTTTAATGAATTGAAATCGAGAGGAGAATTAGACATGAGAAAGAAAATTTTAGCAATCGCACTTGCAACAACAATGGCATTTTCAACAGCAGTAGTTGCTGTACCAGCAAACAAGAATGTAGCAGTAGCTGAGGCTGCAGAAGAGACTGGAGCACAGACATTTGATGGATGGTGGGAAGGTCATACATATGGCGATGAGATTACAGAAACAGAAAAGACAGTTAAGTTTAAGGCTATAACAGATAATGATCCTACAGCTATTAACAACTGGGACACACCTGTTTTTGTTGTTTATTATGGAGATGAGAACAAGGTTAATGGTGCAGGTTATGATGAAAGTTTTGTTATGCGTTCAGATCTTTATGGATGGTCTGGTGCAGCTAATACAGGAGATTTAGCAGCATTTGGAGCAGCAGGATTTACATTTACAACAGAGAATGCACCTGCAGATGAAAATGCGTGGGCTAAGTGGCTTTCAGCTAATAAAAAAGGTGTAGATATATCTTATACAACATCAATTAAAGATGGTGTAGTTACAGTTAAGATTACCAATAATGGTATTACAAGTACAACAACTTTTAAATATGATGAGTCAAAAGGAAAGAAGCTTTATATCTCAGTTACAGGTGAGAAGTGTACTATTGGAAAATTCCCTAAGTCACTTATTACTAAAGCTTGCAAAGATCCATTTGCATCAAGCAAGTCAAACAGCTCATCATCTTCTAAGAAGAAGTCAATGTCTGTAAAGAAAGTTACAGCAAAGGCAGGAACAAAGGTTGTTAAGGGATCTGTTTCAGTTGCAAAAGCAAAAGTAAAAGTTACAGTTGGAAAAGATAAAGCTAAAACAGCTAAAGTAAGTGGAAAGAATTTCACATTGAAGGTTTCTTCTAAACTTAAGAAGAACACAAAGATTACTGTAAAGGTTACAAAGTCTGGTTATAAGACAGTAACAAAGACAGTAAAGGTTAAATAGGTTATAAGTTTATATTTGTAACATAAATTTTCTCATTTATTATCCAAAATAGAGAGTCGGTTATGCCGGCTCTCTATTTTGTTGTAAAATACTATTCAAGTGTTTTATTTGATAAGTTTTGTTCATTAAGCAAGAAAGTGTTTGACTTCATGTTATATGGGAAATATAATGGTTGATGTCTAAGTAAGGAGTTTCTTACTAAAGTTACATATGATTAACTTTAAAGATATTTATCATGAACGGACAAAACATTTATTTTACAAATACACATGATAGGAGACAGCAATGCGAAAACTTATTAAATTTGTATTCTAAAACCTCACCGATGAACCGACTTCTGGCAATTCTCCTCTGCGGAACGACCCTCTGCACCGCCGCAGCCGCTTCCGAACGGAACGCTCCGGCCGACCAATTCGTCAACGCCCTGCGAAGGCTTCCCGCACGAGCCACCTCCTACTCTTACAGCTCCGAACAGGACGCCCTTGCGGGCGACCGCACGCTGTCGCGCATCCAATCGCTCGACGGCGTGTGGAAATTCCGTTTCGCCGAAGACGTCTCCCGAAGCCCCGCGGATTTCTGGCGCCCCGGAGCCGACCTGACCGGCTGGGACGAAATACCCGTCCCTTCGTGCTGGGAGATGCAGGGCTACGGCTACCCGATCTATACCAACGTCGTCTATCCCTTCGAATTCAAGCCGCCCTACATCACGCGCGACAATCCCACGGGCTGTTACGTCCGCACCTTTTCGGTGCCGGAAGCGTGGAGCGGCAACCGTGTGACCCTGCACTTCGGGGGAGTCTATTCCGGATTCTACGTCTGGGTAAACGGCGCCTTGGCCGGATATGCGGAAGACAGCTGCCTGCCCAGCGAATTCGACATCACCGGACTTTTACAGCCGGGAGAGAACAAACTGGCCGTCCAAGTATTCAAATGGACCGACGGAAGCTACCTCGAAGACGCCGA
>OGJK01003648.1_pt1 | contig 10324 bp, 5 predicted proteins | sample 1571961 | NCBI WGS metagenome assembly OGJK01 (sample SAMEA2582120, study PRJEB24529) | metagenome | biome: Human gut stool | place: China | collected 2011 | reverse complement strand
ATATGGAGATACCGGGAGACGTAAAGGAAAAACTGTTGCGCTTTGCCCGTGCAGGTATAGCTGTGGCTACAATGAAGGGGAAATCCTATCTTTCAATCGGCAGTGTATCCATGGGCATTGCAGGCTCTATTCCCAATCCTGATTTCTTCCAAGAGTATTTGGGCATGCGTAATGAGTATGTGGATGCCAGTGAGATAGAACGTCGTGTCCAGTTGGGCATTTATGACCATGAAGAGTTCGCACGTGCCATGGCATGGACAGAAAAGTATTGCAAGAGTAATGAAGGGACAGACTTTAATCCGGAACATCTGGTATATTCCCGTGAAGAGAAAGATGCCCGTTGGGAATACGTGGTAAAAATGACTCTTATTTTCCGTGATATGATGATTGGCAATCCCAAATTGGCTGAAATGGGGTTCAAGGAAGAGTCAATGGGACACAATGCGATTGCTGCGGGTTTCCAGGGACAGCGCCAGTGGACGGATTATAAGCCTGACGGTGATTTTTCAGAAGCTATACTGAATACTTCTTTCGATTGGAACGGTATCCGTGAAGCATTTACTTTCGCTACGGAAAATGATACGTTGAATTGTACTTCAATGCTCTTCAATCATCTATTGACCAATACTGCACAGATATTTGCGGATGTGCGTACTTATTGGAGTCCGAATGCCATAGAACGGGTAACGGGTAAGAAATTGGAAGGTAAGGCGGCAAACGGTTTCATTCACCTGATCAACTCCGGCTCTTGTACGCTTGATGGAACAGGCTGTCAGACACGTGACAATAAACCGGTAATGAAGCCTTTCTGGGAAATTACGGAAGAGGAAGTAGAAGCTTGTCTTTCTGTAACCAAGTGGCATCCGGCCAGTCGCGAATATATGCGTGGCGGTGGTTATTCTTCCCAGTTCCTGACTCGTGGTGAAATGCCGGTAACAATGTGCCGTTTGAATCTCGTAAAAGGTCAAGGTCCGGTATTGCAGATTGCCGAAGGCTGGACAGTAAATTTGGATAAGGATGTTTTCAAGGCTATCAATGAACGTACTGACCGTACATGGCCTTCCACTTTCTTCGCTCCACGTCTGACAGGTAAGGGGTATTTCCGTGATGTATATACTGTTATGAATAACTGGGGGGCTAATCATGGCGCTATCAGTTATGGTCATATCGGTGCTGACTTGATTACTCTGGCTTCCATGCTTCGTATCCCGGTATGCATGCACAATGTTTCTGAGGAAAATATTTTCCGTCCCAGTGCATGGACTGCTTTTGGCGAGGATATGGAAGGCAGTGACTATAGAGCTTGCAAGAATTATGGACCTCTCTATAAATAAAGGAAACAGGCGTTATGTTGAAATCAACCAAACTGAAAAACACTCTGCTGGTAGGTGCAACTGCAATACTTGTATCATGCGGCGGACAAAAAGAAATCAAGATGGGAAGTTATGCTTATGATGCCCAGTTCTTAAAGGACCACGGCATTGAATATACTGAATTGGTATCTGCTGATGGGAATTCTAAAGTGATGGTTATTCCCGCATGGCAAGGCCGTGTAATGACTACTTCCGCTTCCGGCGATGAAGGTGATAGTTACGGCTGGATTAATTATCGTTTCATAAATGAAGGCAAAGTCAGTTCTCAATTTAATCCGGTAGGAGGTGAGGAACGCTTCTGGCTTGGTCCGGAAGGTGGTCCGTTCTCACTTTATTTTAAGGAAGGACAAGAGCAGGTTTATGATAATTGGATAGTTCCTCCGGTACTTGATACTGAAGCTTTTGACATAAAGTCGCAAGACAACAGTAGTATCCGTTTTGTGAAAGATACTCGTTTGACAAATGCTTCCGGTACTACTTTTGATATGAATATTGACCGTACTGTATCGTTGATGGATGCTGGTGAAGTGGCTGCCGATTTTAATATCCAGCTTACAAATGATATGAAAATTGTAGCTTACAAGAGTGAGAATAAGATTACCAATACAGGTGACAAGGCATGGACAAAAGAGGGTGGTCTTGTATCCGTATGGATGCTCGGCTGTTTTAATCCTACACCGACCACTACTGTATTCATTCCTTATAAGCAAGATGCGGAAGGAACAATTGTGAATGATGAATATTTCGGTAAGATACCGGCGGATAGGCTGATAAAGGAAAATGGTATTATCTATTTCAAGATTGACGGGCTCTATCGTTCCAAGCTGGGATTGCCGGCTTCACGGGCAACGGATATTTGCGGAAGTTATGATTCATCGAAAGGCGTACTCACAATCCTGTGGTGTAGTCTTCCCGAAACTCCTTCAGTCTACGTAAATGGCCAATGGGGACCTCAGGAAGATCCGTTTGCCGGCGATGTAATCAACTCTTATAATGACGGTCCGGTAGAAGACGGTTCTATAATGGGACCTTTCTATGAAATTGAAACGTCTTCTCCTGGTGCGGAGCTGGCTCCCGGTGCCTCATTGGTCCATACGCAAAAGGTGATTCATGTACAAGGTAAGGATGAACAATTGGTTCCTATCGTGCAAGATTTATTTGGAGCAGATTTGAATGTAATAAAAACAAAGTTTCAATAGGGTAACTATATAATGGAGAATTCGTATGGAATCAAATAAAATAATACCGAAAGGAATCCTCTTCCCATTCATTCTGCTCACTACTCTTTTCTTTGCCTGGGCTGTGCCGAATAATCTGACAGATACCATGCTTGCAGCTTTCAAGCGCATCATGAGTATGAGTGATTCAAAAACAGCCTGGATACAGGTAGTGTGCTATTTGTTGGGATATGGATGTTGTGCTGTTCCCGGTGCCTTGTTTATCAAGAAATACACTTATAAATCAGGCGTGATGCTGGGGCTTGGTCTATATGCATTTGGGGCTTTACTGTTCTATCCTGCCATGCTTAGCTCGGGAGTGAATGTTGATTTCAGCTTCTTTATGTATCTGCTGGCAATCTTTGTTCTCTTTGCCGGACTTTCAGTTCTGGAGACGTCTACTAATTCTTATGTATTGGCAATCGGTCCTGAAAGTACCGCGACACGCCGTTTGAATCTGTCTCAGGCCTTCAATCCGTTCGGAGCGATTACGGGAGTGGTGATCAGTCAGATTTTCATCCTCTCACAACTGAATGGAATGACGGCGACAGAGCGTGCCCAACTTCCGGCTGAGGAACTAGCCGCCATCCAGGGGCAGGAATTGAATGCTGTTACTACTGCTTATGTGGTACTTGGTCTGGTGATGTTGGTGCTCTTGCTTGCCATCCGGCTTACCAGAATGCCCAATCTTAGTGAAAAAGGTGAAAAAATAGAGTTTGGTGCCACTCTTCGTCGTCTTATAAAGAATAAGAATTATGTATGGGGTGTAATAGCACAATTTTTCAATATTGGTGCACAGATAGCCGTATGGTCATTCGTGATCCGTTATGCTATGGTACAGCTGAATTTTGACGGTGTATTGGCTTCTTTAGGAGAAGCCGCTTCTGCAGATGCTGTTGTAAATGCATTACGGGGAGTGGAACCGGTAGCTGCCGCATTCTATAATTGTTGTGAATGGCTTGGATTGGATGACTTGCTGCCGCGTACGGCAGAACAGGCTGCGGCCACTTACTATATCATGTCGCTCATTCTCTTTGTGACCATGAGGTTTGTATGCACTGCAATGATGAAGTACGTGAAAGCTTATAAACTCTTGATAGGACTTGCGCTTCTTGCTGTAATGTGTTGTTTGGGTGCCATGTTCGGTAAGGGCAGTTTCGGCGTCTATTGCCTGATGGGCATTTCTGGTTGTATGTCATTGATGTTCCCGACCATTTATGGTTTTGGTCTTACAGGTTTGGGGGATGACACTAAAATCGGCGGTTCATTCATGGTAATGGCTATTGCCGGTGCTGCCGTTCTGACCCAAATTCAGGGTATTGTCTCCGACCAGACGGGTAGTATTATGGCTGCATATGTTGTACCGGCCGTTGCTTTTGCAGTGATTGCCTATTATGGGCTTTTCATTGCAAGAAAACAAGAGTTAACAACCAAATAATGCTTTAGAGTATGGAATCAAACAAGAAATACGTTATTGGTCTTGATTTTGGTACGGATTCTTGTCGTGCACTGGTAGTGGATACATATACTGGCCGTGAAATGGCTACGGGGGTAAGTTTTTACCCCCGTTGGAAAGCGGGGCTTTACTGCGATGCACACAACAATCGTTATCGCCAACATCCATTGGATTATATTGAATCCATGATAGAGGCTGTACATATAGCCTTATCAGATTTGAAGGAAGAAGAGATTGCTTCTATTTGTGGATTATGTTTTGACACAACTGGTAGTACTCCTGCTTTAACCGATAAGGCAGGAATGCCATTAGCTTTATGTCCCGAGTTTGCAGAAGAACCGGATGCTATGTTTATTCTTTGGAAAGATCATACAGCTGTTCGAGAAGCTGAGCAAATCAATGCACTGATCAATAAACGTAACCTTGATTATTTACTTTATGAAGGTGGTACTTATTCATCAGAATGGGTATGGTCAAAGGTTTTACATATTATCAACACAAACGTCGCTATAAAGGATGCTGCTTATGCTTGGGTAGAACATTGTGATTGGATGACCGGATTAGTAACTGGTAACACTATTCCGGAACAGATCTTTCGTAGCCGTTGTGCTGCTGGACATAAAGCAATGTGGCATGCCAGTTGGGGTCTTCCTTCCGGCGAAGTTCTCGAAGAACTTAATCCGGCCTTGAAGGAAATGCTCCCCCATCTGTTCACAGAAACCCACACCAGCGACACCAAGGCAGGGGAACTGACACCCGAGTGGGCAGACAGGCTTGGACTTCCCCAAGGAATCGCCGTGGCCGTGGGGGCGCTGGACGCCCATATGGGAGCCGTAGGCGCATCCGTCGCCCCGGGGATACTGACACGTATCATGGGAACATCCACCTGCGACATCATGGTTGCCGGCAAAGACGAGGTAGGCGGACGCTGTATCAAGGGAATCTGCGGCCAGGTGGACGGTTCGGTGCTTCCGGGATTCATCGGTTTCGAAGCCGGACAGTCGGCTTTCGGAGACATCTACGCCTGGTTCAGGAAGATGCTGGCATGGACACTGAAAGATATCTCCGGAGGGGAGGCCAGGCAGAAAGTTCTGGACGGCATGCTGGTGGAACTCACCCGTGAGGCCCAGGACATGGAACCCTCCGAGGACGGTGTTGTCGCCCTGGACTGGATGAACGGCCGCCGTACCCCCGATGCGGACCAGAACGTGAAGGGTGCCGTTGCGGGACTCACGCTGGGTACCAGCGCCCCGGAAATATTCCGTGCGCTGGTGGAAGCCACCGCCTTCGGTTCCCGCCGTATTGTGGAGCATATGAAGGGCCAGGGGCTGCGCATTGATTCGGTCAATGCCATCGGAGGTATCAGCAAGAAGGCGCCCTTCGTGATGCAGACGCTGGCGGACGTGCTGGACATGCCCATCCGTGTGGTACGCTCGGAACAGACCTGTGCCTTGGGAGCGGCAATGTTCGCGGCAGTTGCCGCAGGGGTGTACAAGGATATCAATGAGGCGACAAGGCACATGGGGTCGGACATCGAGGCTGAATACCGGCCGGATGAGAAAAGAGCCCTCATCTACGAAAAACTATACAAGAAATATCTTGAACTGGCAAAACTTGCTGAAACCATTAACTAAGTATACAAACCATTAATCTATTTAAAACATGAGAATCAAATCATTAATTTTGGCGGCCTTATGCATGGTCACCGTGGGTGTTTACGCCCAAAGCAACTACCCGTTCAACGGTCTGGACATGAACATGGGTAACCTGTCAAGACTGTCCGATGCCAAGACACGTTCCATCAGCCCTGAGAACTTTACAGGCGAGAAGGGCAAGGGCGGCATGGCCGATCCGGTCAGGGACAAGGATCAGCGCAATGTGGCCAACGCCCACCATGCGGCCAAGGACCTGGGCAAGGGTTGGAAGGTAAACCCCTTCATCATCGTGAAACCGGGAGAGACAATCACGATTGCGGAAATCGAGGGTCCGGGAGCCATCCAGCAGATCTGGATGACACCGACCGGGAACTGGCGCTTCTCCATCCTGAGAATGTACTGGGACGACGAGAAGGAGCCTTCCGTCGAATGTCCGGTGGGTGACTTCTTCTGCAGCGCATACAATGAATATGCACAGCTCTCCTCACTGGCCGTCTGCGTGAATCCGGGCAGCGCCTTCAACTGCTACTGGAAGATGCCTTTCCGCAAGAAAGCCCGTATCACGCTGGAGAACATCAACACCGCCGAGGAGATGCGCCTGTACTACCAAATCAACTACACCTTGACAGAAGTTCCTGAGGACGAGGCCTACTTCCACGCGCAGTTCCGCCGCTCCAACCCGACCCAGGGGTCGCTGCACACGCTGATTGACGGTGTGAAGGGCAAGGGACAGTACGTGGGTACCTACCTGGCATGGCGTGTAAACGACAACTGCTGGTGGGGTGAAGGGGAAATCAAGTTCTACATGGACGGTGACAAGGAATACCCGACTATCTGCGGGACCGGGACTGAGGACTACTTCTGCGGTTCGTACAATTTCGAGAACCAGAAGACGCGCCAGTACCAGGAGTTCACCACCCCTTATGCCGGCATGCACCAGGTAATCCGTCCCGACGGGCTGTACCGTGCGGTGACCGCTTTCGGGCTGTACCGCTGGCATATCCTTGACCCGGTACGCTTCGACAAGGACCTGAAGGTCACGATACAGGATTTGGGATGGCGTCATGACGGACGCTACAACAACCAGAAGTCGGATATCTCGTCGACCACTTTCTGGTACCAGGCCGAGCCGCATGCCAAATTCCCGGCTTTGCCGAGCAAGGACGATTTGGAAATTCCAAGATGGTAAAATTGGGTATACCCGATATTTAAAATTACGTTGTTTTTTTATTAACTATTAAATCAAAGTATTATGAGGATTTCTTTTAAAAGGAATGGTTTCATAGCATTGGCATCAATGCTATCATTTGCAGTGTATGCAGGGGATAATTTGCCCCTTGCAACCGCTGCATCGGGGACAAATGGATCTATTCAAGTATCTGAGCATGGCGTAGATACTTCTAATGAGATTCAACAAGCGAGAGTAATACAAGGAACAGTTCTGGAAGAAGGGACTAATGAACCTCTTATTGGGGTAAATGTTGTCGTTAAAGGAACTACTATAGGTACAACTACTGATGTGGAGGGAAAATATTCGATAAGAATACCTTCTGATAATGCTGTGTTAGTCTTTTCTTATATTGGTCAAAAAACAGAAGAATATTCTGTTAAAGGCTTGAAATCTTTGGATGTTATTATGAAAAGTGATGCTACGATGTTGTCTGAAGTCGTTGTATACACTGGTTATATGACTCAGAAAAAAGCTGACTTAACCGGATCGGTTGCATTGGCGGATTCAAAAGACATCAAGAAGACTTCCGCTAACGTTATGAAAGCTATGCAGGGTAAGATGGCCGGTGTGAAAATTAGCAACAATGGCGGTAATCCTGCAGAAGATATAGGCATTCAAATTCGTGGTCTTTCTTCTTTGTCTGGAGCTGTTACTCCATTAATTGTATTGGATGGTATGCCAGCTGAAGGTCTGAATCTACGTGACATAAATTCAGGAGATATTGAATCTATTCAGGTATTGAAAGATGCTGCTTCTGCCTCAATTTATGGTGCACGTGCTTCTGGTGGTGTGATTTTAGTCCAAACTAAAAAAGGTAAAGCTGGTAAGACTACCATTGACTATAATGGTAGTGTTTCTGTAAGTTCTATAATAAATAGACCGGAAATGATGAACGCCACAGAATGGGGTACTGCTGCCTTCCGCGCTGCTGCTTATGATGAGTGGGCTTATGGTTCAGGCCTATTATTACCAAATGGCTTTGAGTATGAGTATCATAGAGGTGATAATGGAATGCTGGTATTGGATAATATGAAAATGAAAGAATATTTGGATAATAATCAATTGGTAAAAGCAACTGATACAAATTGGATGGATGAGATTTTCCGTACAGCAGTTTCTACAAATCATCAGTTGACTATTTCTAATGGTTCGGATAAAGCTAAAAGTTTGTTTTCATTAGGGTATACTAACAACCAAGGTACACAAATTCATTCTTTTTTCAAACAATATTCTGTACGTGCTAACACGGAATATAGTTTGATTAAAGATCGTTTGAAAGTAGGAGAAAATTTAGCTATTTCTTATTTGCAGTATAAAAGTCAATGGGAAACCTTTTTGGCTATGATTATGCCACCTATGGTTCCTGTTTATGATGTAAATGGTAACTGGGCAGGACCTGCAGGACTTGATGATTTTGATAATCCGGTACGTAAAATGACTATGGGTAAAGATAATATCAATAATTATGTGAAAATTATTGGTAATGTTTTTGCAGACCTGAATATTTGGAATGGTATATCTGCTAGAACTCAGTTTGGTATAAATTATGGTAACTCTTATAGTAGAACAGTAGATGGGGCTTATGTAGAGACTGGTTTTAGAGGCAATGATAAAAATTATGTAAGAAATAACCAGTCCCATCCGTTAAATTATGTATGGACTAATACTTTGTCCTATAATAAAAGTTTTGGAAAACACCATATTGATGCTGTATTTGGTAGTGAGTTTACCCGTTATGTACAAGAAGGTTTTTATGCAAGTAGAGAAGGACTTTATTTGGAAGATCGTGATTTTGCCGGTCTTAGTGTTGCTACCGGTGATGAAATTGATGTAAGTAGTTCTGCTGATGAATATACTTATTTCTCTCTTTTTGCTAAGGCCAATTATTCATATGCTGGTAAATATTTGTTGTCTGCAACTGTACGTCGTGATGGTTCTTCTTTGTTTGGTGTCAATAATCGTTATGGTGTATTTCCTGCATTTTCTGCTGGTTGGAGAATTAAGGATGAAGCTTTTATGGAAGATGCGGACTGGTTGTCTGATCTGAAAATTCGTTTCAGTTGGGGTACGAATGGTAGTGTACAAGGATTACCTCGTGGTTACACAACTACTCCATTTACTACTAATTATTTTGATACTGCATATCCTATTAAGGGACAAGCAACCGGCGCTTTGCAGTCTGGCTATAGAAGAACTTGGATTGGTAACCCTGATTTGAAATGGGAAACAACCAAACAAACAGACTTCGGCGTTGACTTTGGATTTTTCAATCAACGTTTGACTGGTTCTTTTGACTATTACTATAAGAAAACAAATGATATCTTGGTCCAGACTCCATATATCGCAGCAATGGGTGAAGGTGGTGAACCTTGGGTTAATGGTGCTAGTATGAATAACCAAGGTGTAGAATTTACAGTATCTTTCAAGAGTGACCCCTCCAGTGAATTCCAGTGGGCTGTTAGTGCCAATATTGGTACATACAAAACTGAATTGACTGACCTTCCTTCCAATGTAATCAATAAGTATGCTGGTGATGGTGTACACGATTTGATTTTAGGACGTTCTCCAAATTCTGCTTATGGTTTGGTAGCTGATGGTATTTTCAAAACTCAAGAGGAAGTTGATGCTCATGCAGACCAGCCAGGTAAAGCAGTTGGACGTATTCGCTACAAGGACTTAGATGGTGATGGTGTAATCAATGAAACATATGATAGAACTTGGATAGGTTGCTATGACCCGGATTTCTTTGGAGGTCTTAATTTTGATTTCGCTTATAAGGGTTTTGATTTGAACTTGTTTTTTGAGGGTATGTTCGGTAATGATGTAAATAGCGACTGGAAGAAAGAGAGTGATATTTGGCTTTTCACCAATCCTGCATGGAAAAATCATGCAACTCGTATGTTGGGCGGTTGGTCACCTGACAATCCGAATTCTGATATTCCGGCTATCTCGAATAATACTGCCAATCAAGAACAAAGATTCTCTTCTTGGTTCATAGAAGATGGTTCATACATTAAGTTGAGAAATATTGAATTGGGTTATACATTTCCGACTAAGCTTATCAAAAAAATGCATATGAGTAATCTGCGTTTGTATGCTGCTGCATATAATGTATTTACTTTGAAGAAGTTTTGGGGAGATGACAAATATACAAGTTTCGATCCAGAAAGACCTTCTTATCATTATCTGACACCATTTACTTTCAATTTCGGTATCAATGTTTCTTTTTAAACTTAATTAATAAATTATTATGAAAAGCAAATATATAACTTTATCAATTGCTCTATGCTCTATATTAGGAGTCAGCAGTTGTGATTCATATTTGGATATCAATCCTAAACAAGATCGGAAGAGCGTCGTGTAGGGAAAGAGTGTAGATCTCGGTGGTCGCC
>OGJK01003634.1_pt1 | contig 10359 bp, 8 predicted proteins | sample 1571961 | NCBI WGS metagenome assembly OGJK01 (sample SAMEA2582120, study PRJEB24529) | metagenome | biome: Human gut stool | place: China | collected 2011 | reverse complement strand
TTGCCGGCGACGGCGTTGTAGGCCAGCTCGGAGGCCGCGCTTTTTTTGCTGGCCTGCACGAACTCCTTGCCGTAGCCGAGCATCTGCTGGTAGTTCTGGGCGATTTCGCTTTGCAGGGCACGCAACGTCTGATCGCGCTGCTGCTCGGCGATCCGCCAGTTGTTGCGGGCGCGGTTCGTCCTCGTGCGGCGCGAAAGCCCCCCGAAAATGGGGATGTTGAGCTGGGCGGAAAAATAGTAACCGCGGTTATCACGGAACTGGTTCTTAAACGGCTCGTACAACGAATGGTCGTCGAGGCTCATGAAGAAATTGGTCGAGTATCCGCCGCCGACATAGACCGACGGGAAAAAGCCGCCCCGGGCGACCGAATACTGGAGTTTCGACTGCCGCACGTTATAACCGGCGCTGCGGGCCTTGGGATTGTTGTCGAGGGCATAGGCGACCACATCGGAGAAGGGCGCCGTGCCGGCCGGGGTTTCGATGGCGAGATCCGTCTCGATCCCCAGGGGGCGGTCGGGCGGATAATTCATCGTTTCGGCAAGCGTGATCCTGGCCAGTTCGAGGTTGTTTTCCTGCTGCGTCAGCAGGTAGTCGTCCGAAGCGCACTGTGCCTCCTGCTCGGCCACGTCGGCGGCGCTCTTGAGCCCCAGTTCGAGCAGCTTGCGGCTCTTGGCGAGGTTGCCGGTGCTGGTTTCCAGCTGTTCGCGGGCGAGGCGCACGCTTTCGGTGTAATATACGACGTCGAAATAGGCTTGCATGGTATTGAGCGCCACTTCGTCCTTGACCCGCTGCAACTCCTCGACACCCATCAGGCGCATCACCTTCGCGGCACGGATGGTATTGATCCCCGTAAAGCCGGCGAAAACGGGCATTTGCCCCGAAACGCCGTAGTTGTTGGAAAGGTTCGAAACGTCGGTATAGGTATTGGTCTCGGGGTCGACCGAGCGGCCGAAACTGGTCGTGGCGCTGACCGAGCCGCTGACCGAGGGCACGAGCGCCGCCACGGATTCGATATAGTCCTGGCGGTAGTTGCGGTTGGTGTAATCCTGCTGCCGTACTACGGGACTGTGTTCGACGGCATAGGCCATGCACTCGTCGAGGGTCATACGCACGACGGGCTCGGCCGCATTCGGGGCGGGGTCGGACAGGGAATCCACGGCGGGATCCGCGACGATGACGGTTTGCGTTGCCGCAGTATCTGCGGCCGAAGCCCCCACGGGAGCAACGGGCGCAGCATCCGGCTGCACAGAGGCGGCGGGCAGGGATATCTGCGTCCCAGCGAGTGTCCAAAAAATTGACAGAATGAGGAGTAATAACAGTCGTTTCATCCTTGATTAGCGGGTATTGTTCGTTCGGGACATTTCGGAGCCAACCCCGTGCCAAAGAAACTAAATAACTGTATTACAAAATATTATATCACACATACAACGGACAAAGTGTAAAAAAATTTTACACCCTTGTAAATTTTGTGGACACGAAGGGACGATTTCACGATTTTAACGCTAATTTTACCGCAAAACAATCCGGAATGACCATGGCAAAAGAGGGAACGTTACTGATCGTGGACGACAACCGCAGCATCCTGGCGGCGTTGCGCCTGCTGCTGGAAAAATATTTCGCACGGGTGCTGACCCTCCCCACCCCCAACCGGCTGGCGACGACCCTGCGCGAGGAACAGATCGACGTGATACTGCTCGACATGAATTTCACGGCGGGCATCAACACCGGCAACGAAGGCATCTACTGGCTGGGCGAGATCCACGCCCGCAGGCCGGATATCAAAGTCGTGCTCTTCACGGCGTACGCCGATATCGACCTGGCCGTGAGGGCAATGCGCGACGGTGCGGTGGACTTCGTCGTCAAACCGTGGGACAACGACCGGCTGGTGGCTTCGCTGCGCAACGCCTACAATCTGGCGCGGTCGGCTCGCGAGGTGAAGCAGCTCAAGGAGATCAAGCGCGAGCTGGCCTCGGAGCAGCCGATGTTCTGGGGCGAAAGCCCCGCCATGGCGCGCATCCGCGAGATCGTGGAGAAGGTTGCGGCCACGGACGCCAACATCCTGATCACGGGGGAGAACGGCACCGGCAAGGAGATGCTGGCACGCGAGATACACAACCGCTCGGCGCGTAGCGGCGAACTGATGGTTTCGGTGGATATGGGAGCCGTACCCGAAACGCTCTTCGAGAGCGAACTGTTCGGCCATGTCAAGGGAGCCTTCACCGACGCCCGGGCCGACCGCGCCGGGAAATTCGAGGTCGCCGACCACGGCACGCTTTTCCTCGATGAGATCGGCAACCTGCCGCCCCACCTGCAATCGAAGCTGCTGACGGCCATCCAGGGCGGGCGTATCTTCCGCGTGGGCAGCAACACGCCCGTAGCGGTGGACATCCGCCTCATCTGCGCCACGAACCGCGACCTGTTCGGAATGGTAGCGCGGGGGGGGGAGTTTCGCGAAGATCTGCTCTACCGCATCAACACGATCCATATAGACCTGCCGCCCCTGCGGCAGCGCCGCGAAGACATCCTGCCGCTGGCGGAAATGTTCCTCAAACGCTACGCCACGAAGTACAACAAACCGATCGAGGGTTTCGACCAGGCAGCGGTGCGCGAAATGGACGAATACCCTTGGGCGGGTAACATCCGCGAATTGCAGCATACCGTCGAAAAAGCCGTCATCATGAGCGACGGGAGGCGAATCACCCCCGCGACACTGCTGCTGCGGCCGGCTCCGGCCGCAGTGCAGGCCCTGGCATTCTCGACGCTCGAAGAGATGGAGCGCGGCATGATCGGTCAGGCGATGGCGCGTTACGCAGGCAACCTTACCGAGGTGGCGCGGCAGCTGGGCATCACGCGCCAGACACTCTACAACAAGATCAAACGCTACGGGTTATGAAACGCGAAGGAATAGCCTACGGCCCCGTAATCGGGTACACGGCGTTGCTCATCGCCGCTTCGGGAGCACTCGGATGGGTGGTAACAGGGTCATGGTACCCGCTGGCGATCCTGCTCGTCCCGGTGATCGGGATCGCGGCATACCGCCTCATAGGGCTTTACAGCGATTCGATACGCCGTGTAACCTTCATGTTCAACGCCATCGACAACGACGACTTCACGTTCCGCTTCCATGAAGACCCGTCGAAAGTGGACAACGGCATGCTCAACGCCGCCCTGAACCGTATCAAGGAGATCCTGGTGCGCGCCAAGGTACGCGCCGAAGAGCGGGAACGCTACTACCAGCTGATCATGGAGTATGCACGCACGGGGCTAATCACCATCAACGACGCGGGAAGCGTCTACCAGGCCAACGGCGAGGCGCTGCGCATCTTCGGGTTGCCGCGCATAACCCACATCCAGCAACTGGAACTGCCCGCTCCCGAGGCATACCGGGTACTGACGAAGATCCGACCGGGAGAAAAGCACCATGTGTCGTGCGTGACCGAAACGGGCGAAATGAGCCTCTCGCTGGGGTGTTCGGAGATCGTACTCGAAAAACGCCGGCTGCGCGTGGTGGTCATAAGCGACATCAACAGCGAACTGAGCGAGATGCAGATCGAATCGTGGAGCAAGCTGACGCGCATCCTGACGCATGAGATCATGAACTCGCTCGCACCGATCACCTCCCTGAGCGACACACTGCTGCATATCGACCGGACGATGAACGCCGACGTAGCCCGTGGGCTGGATACGATCTCGGCCACGAGCCGGCGGCTGATGGCCTTCGTCGAGAATTTCCGCCGATTCACGAAGATCCCGGTGCCACAGAAGGCACCCTTCGAGGTGCGGGAACTGCTGGAGCACGCCATGACGCTGATCGCTGCGGAAGGCATCCGCATCCGGCTCGACGTCGAACCGGCAGACACGATGATCTATGCCGACCAGATGTTGGTCGGACAAGTGGTGGTGAACCTGCTCAAGAATGCCCGCGAAGCGGTAGGGACACGGCGAGACGCCTGCATCGAAGTCACGTCGCGCATAGACCCGCAGGAAAACGTGGTTATCGAGATTAGCAACAACGGCGGGGCAATCCCCGCCGAAGTAACCGAAAATATCTTCACGCCTTTCTTCACGACCAAGCCCGACGGATCGGGCATCGGCCTGAGCGTCTCGCGCCGCATCATGCAACTGCACAAGGGTTCGCTGCGCCTGACGGCCAACACGGACAACCGGGTAACCTTCACGCTCCTGTTCGGATAGGTGCCTGCAATACGCCTCGTATTGCCGTCCCGGGGGACTTCCAGTTCACGGAACCATCAGGAAACTGCGCCCGCCTAAACGAAGTGCGGACGGGATCGGCATTCCTCCGGAACGGGCAGCAACACCCTACCGCGGCAGGGGCATCGAGATCGTCCGCGCATCGAGGAACGCATCGGGGAAGGAACCGTTGTTCCAGGCCTGGCCGTTCGAGATGGTGAAATGGCGTCCCAGACGCAACGTATTGTTGTCGATCACAGTGACACGTGAGGGCAGGTTCTCCTTATGGATCACCACCACCGAAGTCATCGTAACCGAGGGTTTGACCTTCATCCGGCCCTCGGCACGGTAATCGGGTTTCCAGGGCGACAAATGCGCCAGCGAGTCGGGAAGCTCGAACTTATTACGAAGCGAATCGGGAAGCTCATACTTCCCCGAACGGGGCGAATCGGGCTTTTTCAGCCCGAACTTATTGGGTTCCTGCGCCGAAATCGCAAGGGCCGCAAGCAGGGCGGCCGCCAGAATAAACATCCTTTTCATAACTATCCCTCCTATCTTTTATTTGGTCTCTCCAAAATTACAATTCCCTCAGAACACTTCCCGCAGAATCCGCACCGACTGCACCGCGCTGATGGCGTCGAGATGGTAGCCGAAATAGACCAGCACGGCATTGAGGAACTCGACGCGCTGCGTACGGTTGAGACCGATTTCGGCCAGGCAACGTACGTCGCACTCCATCATATCGCGCAGGATACGTGTGCATTCCTGTGTCATAAAACTAACGTGCTGCGGCCGCGTTTTGGTATAAAGTCCCTCACGGATATCGAACCAATCGTCGGCCGAGTAGTCGTTGCCCGGGCAAAAACCCAGGAAACGGCTCAGGTTGGCCAGGAACCAGAGGTGGAAATTGGCCACCCCCTCGTCCATCGAATCGAGCGCCCCGACGCTGTTCCATACAAAATCGAAAAGCGCCTGGTTGGGTTCGTCGTATTCCCTGACGAGGCGGTACAAAACCTCTGCCATGAAGAGCGCCATGGTCGATTTGCGCACGTCGAACGGCAGGCTTTGCAGTACGAAGCCGCCCTGCACCTCCTTGAAACGGTGCATCTGCTGACGCGACGATTCGAGCCCTTCGAACTCGACCGGGAACATCGGCTGGAAAAGTGCCAGCTTCGAGCCCCGCCCGTTGCGGCTGCGGACGCCCTGTACCATGTAGCTGCGGCGCCCCCCGGTGTCGGTCAGCAGATAGACGACCATCGACGAGTCGCCGTATTTGAGCGTATGGAGAACGACTCCGCGCCCTTTGTACGTCTTCACCTACCCTTTGCGCACGTGAACCATCATCCACCCGTCCCTGGCAGCGGTCGCCACCGGGCGCAGGCCCAGTTCCCCGGCACAGGCGACAATCGCCGGGACGTCCTGTTCCAGGAAGCCGCTCATCACCAGGTCGCCGCCCGGCTCCAGCGCTGCGGCATAGGCCGGCATATCGGCCGTGAGGATATTGCGGTTGATATTGGCCAGGATAAAGCCGTAATGCTGTCCGGCGATGCGGCGCACGTCGCCCAGCATCGGTTCGATGCGGTCGGCGACGCCGTTCGAAGCGATGTTCTCGCGGCAGTTGGCGTCGGCCCAGTCGTCGATGTCGACCGCATCGACATGGGCGGCACCGCATTTGGCGGCGACGATCGACAGCACACCCGTACCGCTGCCCATATCGAGCCCGCGACGGCCTGCGACGCCCAGGTCGAGTACGGCACGCGACACGAGCCAGGTGGTCGCGTGGTGCCCCGTGCCGAACGACATCTTGGGCATGACGACCACCTCCATCACCCCTGCGGGGGCAGGCTCATGGAAAGGCGCACGGATCAACAGGCGCCCCTCGACGTCGACGGGCGGAAAATTGCTCTCCCAGACGGCGTTCCAGTTCTGCGTTTCGATAGCGATATAACGTCCCTGCACGCCGTAACGCGCCAGCAAGGCATCGACCTCGCCCTTGCAGTCGGCCAGCTGCTCCTGCGGGATATAGGCCTTGAGCGTCCCCGCATCGGCCTCGAAGCTCTCGAAGGGATAGTCGGCCAGCTCGGCGGTCAGGATCTCGGCCTGCAGGTCGTCCGAAAAGGCAATATTCAAGGATATATAGTTCATATTATGTAAAATTTACGTATCTTCGCCCGTACAAAGTTAATGATAATCTCGGAAATAAGGCAGGAAAAGGATGGCAGAAAACACGAAAAAGTGGGAAGAGACGGGACGTCGTTACCGTACTTATATCAAACTCGAAAAACGCCTCTCGGAGAATACCGTCGAATCGTATATGCGCGACCTGCGCCAATTCGCCCATTTCATCCTGCGCCAATACGACGTGACGCCCCGCAAGGTCGAGCGGACGATGATCGAACGCTACATGGGCTGGCTTTTCGAGCGCGGCCGCGAAAAGACCTCGCAGGCCCGCTGCCTGTGCGGCATCCGCAGCTTCTTCAACTTCCTGCTCATAAGCGACCAGATCGAGGCGTCGCCCGCCGAATTCGTCGACACGCCGAAATTCGGGCGGCACCTGCCGGACATCCTCACCACCGCAGAGATCGACCGCATCATCGCCACCGTGGACACGCGCACGACCAAGGGCATACGCGACAGCGCCATGCTCGAAGTGCTCTATTCGTGCGGGCTTCGCGTCTCGGAGCTCACCTCGCTACGGCTTTCCGACCTCTTTTTCGGGGAGGGCTACATCCGCGTCATCGGCAAGGGCGACAAGCAGCGGCTGGTGCCGATCAGCACCGTCGCACGCGACAAGATACAGCGCTATCTCGAAAAGCGCCGCAGCGCACGTTCGGGCGAAGAGGTCGTATTCCTCAACAACCGGGGCGGGCAGCTTACGCGCGTGATGGTCTTCACGATCCTGAAACAGGCCGCCCAACGCGCCGGCATCGACAAACACATCAGCCCGCATACGTTCCGGCACTCGTTCGCCACGCACCTGCTCGAAGGGGGCGCCAGTATCCGGCAGGTACAGGAGATGCTCGGACACGAAAGCATCCTCACCACCGAAATCTATACGCACCTCGACAGCGACCACCTGCGCCATACGCTCGAAGAGCACCTCGGGATATAGGGGAGCCGGGGCCCCGAGGACGAAGAAATGTGCCCCGCATGAAAAGTCCGTAAAAATGCAGTTCAAACCGCATTTCCAAGCATAAATATACTTTTTGTGCATATATGCGGACTGTTTTCCGGATAAGATGGCTTAATTTTGTACGGATTTGAAATACAATTTTAACCTAATAATAACCCGAAGTATGAAGAAAAACATTCTCCTGACCGCTGCCGCCCTGGTGACGACCCTTGCCGGCGTAGCGCAATGGCAACCCGCGGGCGACCGTATCCGTACCCAGTGGGGCGAAAAGCTCGATCCGCAGAACGTATTGCCCGAATACCCGCGTCCTCAGATGGTACGCGGCGACTGGCAAAACCTCAACGGCCTGTGGGACTATGCGATCCTGCCCATAGGACAGACCCCCGACAAATTCCAGGGACAGATCCTCGTGCCGTTCGCCGTGGAGTCGAGCCTCTCGGGCGTAGGGAAAAGCCTGGGTAAGGATAACGAACTCTGGTACAACCACAGCTTCACGGTACCCGCGAAATGGAACGGCAAGCGCGTGCTGCTGCACTTCGGCGCCGTAGACTGGAAAGCCGACGTCTGGGTGAACGGCGTCAGCGTAGGCAGCCACACGGGCGGCTATACGCCGTTCGAGTTCGACATCACGTCGGCCCTGAAAAAGGGTGCCAACGACATCCGGGTTCGCGTATGGGATCCGACCGACGACGGCTACCAGCCGCGCGGCAAGCAGGTGAACCGCCCCGAGGGCATCTGGTACACCCCCGTGAGCGGCATCTGGCAGACGGTATGGCTCGAAGCAGTGCCCCAGCAATATATCAAGCAGGTGAAGACAACGCCCGACCTCGACCGCAAGTCGTTCCGCATCGAGGTTCCTGTTTGCGGCGCACAGCCCGAAGACCGCATCGAAGTGGCGCTTTTCGACGGCGACACGCAGGTCGCCAAGGGCAGCTCGCTCAACGGCGCCGCCGTGGAACTGTCCGTCGCCGAGCCCAAACTCTGGAGCCCCGAGTCACCGTTCCTCTACGACATGAAGGTAAGCCTGGTACGCAACGGCAAGAAAATAGACGAAGTGGAAAGTTACACGGCCATGCGTAAATTCTCGATCGGCCGCGATGCCGACGACATCGTCCGCCTGGAGCTGAACAACGAGCCGGTATTCCAGTTCGGCCCGCTGGATCAGGGCTGGTGGCCCGACGGCCTCTATACAGCCCCCTCGGACGAGGCGCTGGCATTCGACGTCATCAAGACCAAGGATCTGGGTTACAACATGATACGCAAACACGTAAAGGTCGAGCCCGCACGCTGGTACTACCACTGCGACAAACTCGGCATGATCGTATGGCAGGACATGCCCAGCGGCGACCGCGGCCCGCAGTGGCAGATGCACAACTATTTCACGGGCGAGGAGAAGCACCGGTCGGCAGAATCGGAGGCCAACTTCCGCAAGGAGTGGAAAGAGATCATCGACTACCTCTACTCGTCCCCCTCGATCGGCGTATGGGTTCCCTTCAACGAGTGCTGGGGACAGTTCAAGACCCAGGAAATCGTAGAGTGGACGAAGGCTTACGATCCTTCGCGCCTGGTCAACCCCGCCAGCGGCGGCAACCATTACCTTACGGGCGACATCCTCGACACGCACCACTACCCCAACCCGCGCCTGACGCTGCTCGATACCAACCGCGCAACGGTGCTGGGTGAGTACGGCGGCATCGGCTTCGTGATGAAGGGGCACCTCTGGGAACCCGACCGCAACTGGGGCTATATCCGCCTCAACTCGCCCAAGGAGGTGACGGACGAATACGAAAAGTATGCGGAAATGCTCTACAAGCTGATCGGCCGCGGATTTTCGGCAGGCGTATACACGCAGACCACCGACGTCGAAATGGAGGTCAACGGACTGATGACCTACGACCGCAAGGAGATGAAGGTCGAGCCGGAACGTATCCGCAAGATCAACCAGAAACTCTGCAACGCACTGGGTAAATAGGCATCCGGCCTCAAAATACGAGGAGCTTCCCGACGGGGGAAGCTCCTTTTTGTTTTCATCTACCGGCGGCAAGCATCCGTACGATAACCACGCATACGGGGAGGGAAAGTATCCCGGTCAGAGGATGCGGTGGATCTGCGACGCCGGGGTCAGGCACAGCGTGCCGTAATCCAACCCTGAAATGACCGTGAGGCCGCAACGACGGCCGGGAGCTATTTCGCCGAGTGCATCCTCCATACCCAATGCCTGTGCACCGCCCCCGGCAGCCCAGGCGAGCAGTTCGGGAAGCGGGATGCCGGGGAACATACGCATTTCTTCGAAAACCGAAAGCCGGTCGTTCGAAGCCAGCGAGTCGGTTCCGAGGCAAATATTGAGGCGATTGCGGCGTAACAGCTCCACAGGGGGTTCGAGGCCGGAGATATAGCGGTTTGAACGGGGGCACAGGCACCACCATACGGGCGCCGTAAAATGGCCCATAACGATGTCTATGTCGCGCTGCGTTATGCAGCAGTCATGCACCAGGGTCACGCGGCGGTCGTGCGGCACGCAGGCCACGAGACGTTCGGCCGGGGAGCCGTAATGCAGGAAATCCAGAACGGCAATCTGGAAATGAATGACACGACCAAACATCTTCTCGATGAAATGATCACAGTCAGCGATAATTCTGCCACAAATGAGCTGGTCCGTTATCTGAACAAAGATCACGACCACAAGAAAGGCATGAAGAAAGTAAATGCTTTCATAAAAGCACAGGGATTTGAATATACGCACGAATACAACGGTCTGGAGGACACCAGTCTGTGGTACGACACTGATACCAAAAACACAACTTCCGCCAAAGACTGCGGCCGCCTTCTGGAACGTATTTACCGCGGAGAATTTGTCTCTCATCTCGCTTCCCGCCAGATGGAAGAACTTCTGTTAAATCAGCAGGTTACCTACAAAATCCCATCCACGATCCCGTCGGAATCGCGTGTTGCAAACAAAACCGGTGAGACTTCCGACTGCGAAAACGATGTAGCAATCGTCTACACACCAAAAGGCGATTATATTTTATGTATCA
>OGJK01003633.1_pt1 | contig 10360 bp, 9 predicted proteins | sample 1571961 | NCBI WGS metagenome assembly OGJK01 (sample SAMEA2582120, study PRJEB24529) | metagenome | biome: Human gut stool | place: China | collected 2011 | reverse complement strand
TAGAGCATCTGACTACGGATCAGAAGGTTACAGGTTTGAGTCCTGTCGGTGTCACGAAGAGGGAGCAAAGAAAATTGCTCCCTCTATTGTTTTTTAGCGAGTTACATCACTGAAACCAAACTCTTTCGGCAATGCAGGTAGTTTTTCCGCACCTCGTTTCAAGCCTGTTTTCCCTCGGTTCTTACCGTTTATGTAAACCAAGGTGCAAACCGATTGGAAAAGAAAACCCGGGGATAACGCCATAAATAAAGCAAAAAATCATTAACTTTATCAGAAAAACATCCCCCAATGAAAGAAACCACTAAATTCGATGATTTTTCAGGCGATAAAGCGATCTCGCTTGCGAAAACTTTTGCAAAAGACGCCTACACGAAAGAATTAGGAGTCGTCCTGAGTGTGGCCTTTAGCGATATACGCAATCTACCGGCATTGGGGTTTAACCAGGATGAGCCCATCCCCCTCAAAGAATATGTCAAGAAATGGGTTTCACGATACTTTTCAGGATACAATGGCAGGCCGTCGAAACGGCATGGCAAAAAATCCCAGACAAAACCAGATCCCGCCGTAAAATTAATTCTCCGAACCCGAAGAGAAGATATCGACGACAATTTCGCAGATACTCTTGAAAAAGGGCACTCCCTCATGATGACAATCGAGGGGATGGTCGGCAATCTGCTCGAAGAATATCTGGCGACAATTTTGCACCCGTATGGCTGGTATTGCTGCTGGGGAAGCACCATAGACGCGGTCGACTTTTGCAAGGAAGACGGCTCTTTACTCCAGGTGAAGACAAGCAACAATTCGGAAAACAGTTCCAGCATCCGCGTGCGGAACGGAACAGAAATAAGAATATGGTTCCGAAGATTCTTCAACAAAGCCAATACGTTCAACTGGGTCGCCCTAAATGAAATAATCGGCAGGGACATATTCAACGAAGAAGATTCTGAACGAAAATTCAGGGATTTCATTACCCGGACGATCCGGGAGAATCCCGGCTGCATCTACATCCCTGAAAAGTGCCATATCGAAGCCGTTCAGATGGAATTGTGGTAACCCCCAAAAACAATCGAACCTTTCGTTCCGGATCGGTTCGATTGTTATTATAACGACTATCGCGCTCCCGGCATTTTAATAATTCATTTTTTATCCGACAATTATTTTCCACAGGAAATTTGTTTTAATGGAAAATATTCTATATCTTTGCATCGTTATTGATACAGAAGAACTATAAAAACGGATAATGACCATGAAAAAACTATTATTGACCACGATGTGCATGCTCGGCCTGGCAGCCTGCGCAAACGGCAGCAACAAGGAAAACAACACTAAAAAAGAGAATACCATGAAAACGATCGCACTGACCAAGGCGGATTTCCTGACCAAAGTCGCAAATTACGAAACGAACCCTACGGAGTGGAAGTACCTCGGCGACAAACCGGCGCTCATCGACTTCTACGCATCGTGGTGCGGCCCCTGCAAGGCACTCGCCCCGGTTCTGGAAGAGCTGGCTGCCGAGTACGGCGACAGCATTTACATCTACAAGGTGAATACCGAAGAGGAGCAGGAACTCGCCGCCGCGTTCGGCATCCGCTCGATCCCGACGCTGCTTTTCATCCCCACCAGCGGCAAGCCCCAGATCGCACAGGGTGCCCTGCCCAAGGCGTCGCTCAAGGAGGCCATCGACAAGGTACTGCTCAACAAGTAGACAGGCATGGCACTCACCGTCGACAATCTCCGCTGCCCGCAGAACCACCGGTGCCCGCTGCTGACGGTTTGCCCCGTCGGGGCGATCACACAATCGGGATTCGGACTTCCGGTCATCGACCCGGAGAAGTGTATCGAATGCGGCAAATGCGTCGGGCACTGCGGCAAACAGGCCATACACAAACCGGCAGACAATGGAAAAACTGTGTAGGATCCGCGAGTTGCAACGGGCTGTCAACCGGTTCGAAGCGGCACTCGAACGCTCATACGGGATCTGCCTGAACGAAGGCATGGCCTTATGCAGCCTTTCGAAAGCCGGACGTCTCTCCTGCGGGGAGCTGGGCGAAATGCTGGGGCTTACTCCGTCGAACACCTCGAAGGTGCTCCGCTCGGTCGAAGGGAAAGGCTACGTAAACCGGGAGTTGGGCACGAACGATAAGCGGCAGATGTACTTTTCGCTGACCGAAAAGGGCCGCGTGCTTCTGGGAAGCATAAATTGTGAAGAAATCGAAACGCCCGAATTACTGAAAACACTATTCGGGGAATAAATGACGCAAACGGGGCAGCCGGTCTTTCGGGATCGGCTGCTTTTTTATACCCGCTCCTGCCAGTCGTCATTGTATGGAACGAATGGCATATTACAATTTTTCTCAAAAACACTTATTTATATAATATTTTAAATATTAAATGTGGTTTTGCGTGATTTTTTATCACCAAAAGTGAATTTTTAATTAAAAATTCCTTAAATTTGTAAAAACAGCATAACTGCACGACCTCATGGCAAAACGGGAATTATTACTCGGAGACGAAGCCCTCGCACTGGGGGCGCTCCACGCAGGGTTGTCGGGTGTATATGCCTATCCGGGCACGCCTTCGACCGAAATCACCGAATATATACAAGGACATCCGCTCACCGCCCAGCGGGGCATCCACTGCACATGGTCGGCCAATGAGAAGACGGCGATGGAGGAGGCGCTGGGCATGTCGTTTGCCGGAAAACGCGCCCTGGTGTGCATGAAGCATGTGGGCATGAACGTCGCCGCCGACGCATTCGTCAATTCGGCGATGACCGGCGTACACTCTTTCCCTACACGACGCTCTTCCGATCTCCCCTCGATGCACTCGTCCCAGAACGAACAGGATTCACGCTTCTACGGCAAGTTCGCCCTTGTCCCGACGTTCGAGCCCTCCACGCAGCAGGAGGCCTACGAGATGGTGCAGGCCGCGTTCGATTTCTCGGAAAAATACCGCATCCCCGTACTGATGCGCCTTACGACCCGCATGGCCCACTCGCGCGCCATGGTCGAACCGCGCGAGGCACGCCCCGAGAACAGCCTCGCCTATCCCGCCCGGACGCGCCAATGGGTGCTGATGCCGGGCAATTCGCGCGTAAGATACGAGGCATTGCTCGCCGACTATGCCCGCTTCGAAGAGGAGGCGGCCGCAAGCCCCTTCAACCGTTACGCCGATGCTGAAGACAAATCGCTGGGCATCATCGCCTGCGGCATCGCCTACAACTACCTCGCGGAGAACTATCCCGACGGATGCCCGCACCCGGTGCTCAAAATATCGCAATACCCGCTGCCGCAGGAACTCGTGCGCCGCATGGCGTCGGAATGCAAGGCGCTGCTCATCATCGAGGAGGGACAACCCGTCGTCGAAGAAGCCCTGCGCGGCATCCTGCCTGCGCCCGTTGAGATCCGCGGCCGCATGTCGGGCGAACTGCCCCGCACCGGGGAACTGACTCCGGACAGCGTACGCACGGCCCTGGGGCTCGCCCCGCACGCGACCCTCGCCGCCAGCGGCATCGTCGTCCCCCGTCCGCCCGCATTGTGCCAGGGTTGCGGCCACCGCGACATGTATACGGCACTGACAGAGGTCGCCGGCGAATATGAAAATGCCAAGGTATTCAGCGACATCGGCTGCTACACGCTGGGGTGGCTCTCGCCGTTCCATGCCATCGACACCTGCGTCGACATGGGCGCCTCGATCACCATGGCCAAAGGCGCAGCCGACGCCGGACAGCACCCCGCCCTGGCCGTCATCGGCGACTCTACCTTCACCCACTCGGGGATGACCGGGCTGCTGGACGCCGTGAACGAGGGGACGAACATCACGGTCGTCATTTCGGACAACCTCACCACCGGCATGACCGGAGGCCAGGATTCGGCCGGCACGGGACGCCTCGAACAGATATGCGCCGGCCTGGGCGTCGACCCCGCCCACATCCGCGTCGTAGTGCCGCTGCCCCGAACCCGCGAAGAGATGAAGGCCATGCTCCGCGAAGAGATCGCTTACGACGGCGTTTCGGTCATCATCCCCCGCCGCGAATGCATACAGACCGCCAAACGGCACAACGCAACCAAACAGAAACAATAGCGACACGCCCGTCGCGGCGACCACCCGGCGGCAAAACCCTAAAAACAGGCAAACCATGAAACGCGACATCATACTCTCGGGCGTAGGGGGACAAGGCATCCTCTCGATCGCCACCGTCATCGGCAGGGCTGCCCTCGACCAGGGGCTGCACATCAAGCAGGCCGAAGTCCACGGCATGAGCCAGCGGGGCGGCGACGTGCAGTCGAACCTGCGCATCTCGTCGGATAAAATCGCCTCCGACCTCATTCCGCGAGGTGCCGCCGACCTGATCATCTCGCTCGAACCGATGGAAGCACTCCGCTACCTGCCGTGGCTTTCGACCGGGGGCTGGGTCATCACCAACACCGCCCCGCTGGTCAACATCCCCGACTATCCCGATGCCGATACGCTCGGGCGGGAGATAGCCTCCCTGCCGCACAGCGTGGCGCTCGACGTGGATGCCATCGCCCGCCAGGCCGCATCGCCCCGTGCCGCCAACATCGTGCTGCTGGGCGCCGCAGCACCGTTCCTGGGCATCGCACCCGAAAAACTCGAAGCGGGCATACGCGCCATTTTCGCCCGCAAGGGCGACGCCATCGTCGACACGAACCTCGCGGCATTCCGCGCAGGCTACGCATACGCACAAAAACAGACCGCACAATGGGAAGGCTGCCGATAGACCGCTCCGTGCTCGACTCCGCGCTGGAGCGCATGGACATTGCGGACATCGCCCAGGCGACGATCCGCCAGTCGGGCGACATAGCCCGCGTCATGGAAACGCAGACGGGGATGGAATTCCTGCACCTCGAAATGGGCGTGCCGGGGCTTCCGCCCGAAAAGGCGGGGGTCGAAGCCGAATGCCGGGCCCTGCAATCGGGCGTGGCGTCGCAGTACCCCAACATGTTCGGCATCCCCGAACTCAAACAACAGACTTCGCGTTTCATCCGCGCGTTCCTCGACGTCGGGGTCGCACCGCAGGGCTGCATCCCGACGGTCGGGTCGATGCAGGGCAGTTTCACGGCTTTCCTGCTCTGCTCACAGCTCGCGCCCGGGAAGGATACGATCCTCTTCATCGACCCCGGATTCCCCGTGCAGCGCAACCAGGTGCAGATCCTCGATATCCCCAGCGCATCGTTCGACATCTATGAATACCGCGCCGAAAAACTGGGCCCGAAGCTGGAAAGCTACCTCGCACAGGGCAACATCGCCGCCATCGTCTATTCGAACCCCAACAATCCGGCGTGGATATGCCTCACCGAGGATGAGCTGCGTACGATCGGCGAGCTGGCTACCCGATACGACGCCATCGTCATCGAAGACCTCGCCTACCTTTGCATGGACTTCCGCAAACCCCTGGGACGCCCCTTCGAAGCGCCCTACCAGGCCACCGTGGCCAGATACACGGACAACTACATCCTGATGATCTCCGGCTCGAAGATATTCAGCTACGCCGGCCAGCGCATCGCCATCGCGGCCATCTCCGACAAACTCTACCCGCGGCACTACCCCGCGCTCAAACAGCGCTACGGCATGGGGCGCTTGGGCGACGCCTATGTCCTGACGTTCCTCTATGCCGCCTCGTCGGGCACGAGCCACTCGGCGCAGCACGCCCTGGCGGCGATGTTCCGCGCTGCGGCCGACGGGCAGCTCGATTTCGTGGGCGAAACCTCGGAATACGCCCGGCGCGCCCGCCTCACCAAGGAGATCTTCCAGCGCCACGGCTTCCGCATCGTCTACGACAAAGACCAGGACGAAACCGTCAGCGACGGATTCTTCTACACCGTCGGCTACGGCGGTCTCTCCAGCGCGGAGCTGCTGAGCGAACTGCTCCTCTACGGCATCTGCGCCATATCGCTCACATCGACCGGCAGCCGCCAGCCGGGCATCCGGGTCTGCGTTTCGCAACTGAACCGCCCCGAGCAGTTCGAGCTGCTCGAAACACGCCTAACCGCCTTCGGGCAAAACCACCGATAAGCCTATGCGATTCACGACAGCCGCCGAAGCCGTAAAGCTCATCTGCCCGCACAGCAGCGTCTACATTCAGGGCAGCACCTCGATCCCCGAAGTACTCGTCCGTGCCATGACCGACCGTGCCGCCGAGCTCACCGATGTCACGCTCTACTCCGGATTCGCCGTCGGGAGGGCAGACGCCCCCTATTGCAGCCCCGAATACAAGGATACGTTCCTGGTCAACAGCCTGTTCGTGGCCAATAACATCCGCCGCTGGCTGGCCCAGGGCTACGGACAGTCGACCCCGGCCTTCCTGGGCGAAATCCCAGGGCTGTTCCGCGACGGGACGCTGCCCGTCGACGTGGCAATCCTCAACCTCTCGCGCCCCAACGAGGAGGGCTACTGCTCGTTCGGCGTCTCGGCCGACCTGGCCGTTTCGGCCGTGGAATGCGCCAGGACAGTCATCGCGCAGGTCAACACGGCCATGCCGTTCTCCTACGGCGACGCCGTGATCCACCTCTCGCGCGTCGCCGCGGCCGTCGAGGTCGACGACCCGCTGGTCGAAGTGCCCTCGGCGACCCCCACCGACATCGAACGCAGGATCGGCAACCACATCGCCGAACTGATCCCCGACGGGGCGACGTTGCAGATCGGCGTGGGCGGGATCCCCAACGCCGTGCTGGCCGCGCTCACGGGCCACAAACACCTCGGGCTGCATACCGAGGCGATGACCGACGGCGTGCTGCCGCTGCTCAAAAGCGGCGTGATCGACAACTCGCTCAAACGGGTCATGCCGGGTGTAACGGTCGCCTCGCTGGCGCTGGGATCGCGCCGGCTGTACGATTACATGGACTACCGCAAAGACCTCGTGATGAAGGATGTGGCATGGACGAACGACCCGTTCCGCATCCGCGAGAACCCGCGCGTGATGGCGATCAACTCGGCCGTCGAGGTAGACCTCACGGGGCAGGTTTGCGCCGACTCGGTTGGCGAGCGCATCATTTCGGGCGTAGGCGGGCAGCACGATTTCATGTACGGAGGGGCCCTGTCGGAGGGCGGCAAAACCTTCATCGCCATCCCGTCGACTACCCCCAAGGGCGAATCGAAGATCAAGGCGCTGCTGACGCCCGGCGCAGGCGTCGTGACGACCCGCCACATGGTGCAGCACATCGTGACCGAATACGGCGTTGCGCATCTGCGCGGCCGCAACCTCGCCCAGCGGGCGCGGGCACTGATCGCCGTCGCCCACCCCTCGGTGCGCGAAGAACTGGAAAAAGCCGCCTGCGAACGCTTCGGCTACTCCTTCCTGAGGCTCAAATAGAAGCGCCCCGATCAAACGGGACGCTTATCGGAGGCATCTACCCAGCCCCTATACCAGGCATTGCTGCCGGACAACGGGGATCTGAGATCAAATCCGTGTGGCCGGGCACACACTCTCCCCCCCCCGCAAACAAGCAGCCCTGCCATATGGCAGGTCTGCTTGACACGTCGGGATGCCGCGGTTACCACCGGCACACCGGATTATTTTGCGAACTTCATTTCGTCGAGCAACCACCCGGCATCGGCATACTTGTCGATCACCCACATCACATAGCGGATATCCACGCACACCGTGCGCGCCAGTTCGGGATGGAACCACACGTCGCCGGCCATCGACTCGCGGTTGCCGTCGAACGCAAGCCCGATAAGATGCCCCTTGCCGTCGAGCACGGGGCTGCCCGAATTGCCTCCCGTAATGTCGTTGTCGGTCAGGAAATTGACATAGAGCGTATCGTTCTCGCCCCAGCGTCCCCAGTCCCGTTTGGCGATCAGCCGCCGCATACGGTCGTCGACGCGGTATTCGTATTCGTCGGGGTTGTACTTCTCCATATAGCCCGCGATCGTCGAACGCGAATCGTAATGCACGCCGTCCGAAGGGTTCAGGGGTTGCACGCTACCGTAGGTCAGGCGCATGGTCGAGTTAGCGTTGGGATACTGCGCCAGCCCTTCCGAAGCACGGAAATCGTAAAGCACGTCGGCATAGCGGCTCTCGCTTCGCCCGACACGCGCACGGCCGCGCTTCTCGGCCTTGTCCACACCGCCCGTAAAACGTTGTACTGTGACCGATTCGGTAAGCGCAACCATGGGGTCGCGGCGTATTTCGGCAACCGACCGGTTCTTCGAGAAATAGGCGTCGTAACGCGCAGGATCGCTGCAAAACGAGGCATCGAACGCCGCACGCGCCATGCGGTCGGCATTGCCTCCCGCCTTGTCGTACATCGCCTGCAACTGCGCACCCCACATCTCGCGCGGCACGTTGGCCGTGAAGTTCACTACCATCCGCGCCAACAGGTCGCGGTCGGTCGCGGCATCGTAGTTACGGCTCAGGCGGCCGCTCCCGGCCACGACGCTCCGGGCATCCTTCGAATCCACGATCAGCGAGTCCTGCTTCAGCCGTTCGAGCTTGCCCAGGTACGACGACACGCGGTTGGCCACGAGCAGCGCCTCGCTGGGGCCGAGCCATGCCTCGCGGAAATAATTGAGGTTGCGCTCGGCGCCCTGCCGCGCCTTATAACCGCGCGCGAGCTCTTCGAGCAACGTCCCGTCCTCGGCCTTGCGGGCCGAATCGGCCTCGATCCAGCGCTGCAGGTGTTCCTCCTCGGCCTCACGGATCGCCACGACATCGAAGCGGCGCAGGCATTTGTTCTCCCACTTGGCGTAGTCGGCGTAGTTGCTCAGGCCGAAATAGGCATCCGAATACTCCATGCGCACCCGCGGATCGCGTTCCATATGGCGTTTGAGAATATCCATCCGGTCATGGCGGTTGGCCACGACGATCGGGTTGCGGACACACTGTTTCTCAGCCACCGCGAACGACGACGCATAGCGGTTCGTACGCCCCGGGAATCCGATCACCATTGCGAAGTCGCCGTCATGCACGCCGCCCGTGGCGACCTGCAACACGCGGCGGGGTTTGAGCGGCACATTGTCGGCGGAATAGGCCGCAGGGCGCCCCTCCCGGTCGGCATAAACGCGGTAAAGCGCGAAATCGCCCTTGTGCTGGGGCCAGCCCCAGTTGTCGTAATCGCCGCCGAAGGCACCGATCGACGCAGGCGGCGTACCCACCAGCCGCACATCCTTGTAGATGTCGTAGTAGAACATCAGGTACATTTTGCCGCCCCACATCGAGTAGCACGACCCCTCGCACTCCGTTTCCCGGCCGTAGCGCCCTTCCAGTTCGGCATAGAGGCGGCGCGGGGCCATCATGCCCCATTTCCCGGCGGCTTTCATCTCCTCCTTGAGCGCATTGGCCTCGTCGGTCACGTCGACCACCTTGCGCACGAACCACACGGTCTTGCCGGGGACGGGAATCTCCTCATCGCGCGTGCGTGCCCAGAATCCCGTTTCGAGCAGGTTGCACTCGGGCGTCGACAGGGCGCAGATGTCGCTGTAAGCCACATGGTGGTTGGTAATCATCAGCCCCTGGTCGGAGATCATGCTGCCCGTTCCCATGCCGCCGTCGACAGCCACCACGGCATCGGCCAGCGCCGCCGATTTCTCGTTGTAAATCTCCTTATCCTTGATTTTCAGTCCCCGGGCCTTCATCTGCGGATAAATCTCCGCCAGCCGGTGCATCAGCCACATGCCCTCGTCGGCCATCGCAGGCTGCATACAGAGCAGCACAACGGCCAGACAGGCTATCCATCTTCTCATATCTTTCATCCTTATAAAAGGGAGGGCACCGTCGCCGACACCCTCCCGATAAGTTTACGGTTATTCTTCGACGGTCTTGCCCTCGGTTGTGAATTTCAGCCGCGGGTCGGCCTCCTTGAAGGTGCCGTCAGCCATGCGCAGCGTCCATTTTTCGGTCTGGAAAACCTCTTTCCACAGCTTCGCGTCGTCCCACATCGACTTCACATAGTGGATACGCATCACGGGTTTCATATCCCGCAGGACGAAATCCACGGACACGATGCCGTCCGTACACGAAAGGAAGCTCTTGAAATAGGGGAACGCATTGCGGATCGGCATCTTCTCGATGCCGGGGAATACCATCTCGTAGACCGCCTTGGGGAACTGCTCGTCGTCACCCCATTTCTCCAGGTTGGCAACGAACCTGCCCGCGAGTTTCTCCACATCGCGGAACATGACCTGCGCAAACTCTTCGCGCGAAACCTGTCCGGCGACCGCATAGGTTTTGAGCACCGTATGCATCGGGATCACCTTCTCGCCCTCCTTGGCCGGGATGATCAGCTCCTTGGCGTCGATCGCCTCCCCGAACATCTTTTCGGTAATACCGGCGGCCGGATCGACGTAGACCGTCACATCCACCGGACAGGCGAATTCCGACGTGAAGCCGTAGACTCCC
>OGJK01003627.1_pt1 | contig 10375 bp, 8 predicted proteins | sample 1571961 | NCBI WGS metagenome assembly OGJK01 (sample SAMEA2582120, study PRJEB24529) | metagenome | biome: Human gut stool | place: China | collected 2011 | reverse complement strand
ATAATTCTTCACCAAAGGTTGATTTGAAATCTTCCTGCACTTTAGCGAGTACCGCTCTCAGTTTGCCGGTACAATCTATGGGTTTATTACCTAGAGCCACATAGTTGCAACTTAAGAACCCGCCAACATTCCAAAGATAGAGTACGGGTTTTCCTCTGAAGCGGAAAAGATAATCCTTGTACTCACCATTATTGGCGTAAAAATTGTCAAAAGCCAATTTGATGTTGTAATTCCATATATAAGGATATATTTCATCAAGGTCGTCAAGAGGATAGAGTACCTGTTCGTCAGTTAAGTTGAGATTCTTTTGTGTCGCTTCCGATATGCGATATACATATGCTCCATAGAGGTTGAAGTTGCGGGCCGAAGCCCACGAAGCGGGAGTATCATCGAAAATTGCTACTTTGGTATCGGTTATGCCTCGACGTTTAAGTGCTTTCAGAAAATCTTTGATACGAGTTGGATCACCATGGTCTCTTTCATATTTAGGATCCGTGTCGGCTTTAGGCAAGCGTCCTCGTGTGTTAGCGGCTACATAGTCCATACCGCTATACTCTATTTCCTCTACCAAGTCATCCCACCATTCTCTCTCGTTATCGGGAGTGTAAGTGGAGGCATTGGCGTTAAACAGGGGTTTATTGTAATAAATCTCGGTTGCTGTGCCGTCGGACTGTTGAATTTTGCCACTACGCAGTTCACCTTGATAACTGAAAAGAGCACCCATTTTAAAGGTATGGTGTGGAATATTGTCAATCTCGTGTGGAGCAGGGAATATATAAGTATCCTCTATCGGCTCTGTAACAACAGATGATTCATCAGAGCATTCTGCCAGTAATAGTATTGCAGTCAGGCCTAAGAGTAAATACTTAAAAGGTTTCATAATATTTTCTTAAATGATTTAACGTCTGCAAAGTAAATGGATGTGTATTAACGACTGTGAGATTTGAATATTAACCAAAAATTAATCTGCGCTTAATTTGATAATTAAGCGCAGAAAGTTGAAAATAGATATGCTTTTTGAGTTGATAAATATGATAATATCAGGAATCTTTAAGCGTGAAAGGTCGTTCCGGATATAAACGTAACTGCTAATTACAAAGGTTCTCTAAGTCAGTGAATGCTACTTTGTAAGGTTCGTCCAATGTATCTTGATATTCTTTACAGAAACGGTCGTACAATTTCTTTGCAATACCCTTTTTCCCTTCTTTAAAGAGTGCTATACACTTGGCCGCTAAAGCTTCTTCACTCAAAGAGTCGTGCAGGAACATAATGTCGGCAATACGTTGCTGCTTCTTCAAATTACCCTCTTTCACTGCTTCGGTAAGCAGTTGTTTCAACAAATCAACGGATAAGCTTGAGTAGTCTGTTTTGAAGTCATCCAACCAATCAATCGTGCTGTTAGGCAGTAAAGAACCATACAACAATAACTCTAAGATACGATTCAGCTGTCCGTCATCAATTTTTCCATTGATGTCCAATCCGCGTATACAGGTAAGCATCTCATGATAATCACAAAAGACCTCCCCCCATTCTATACGCATGGTTCCGTTTTCATTGACTATATCTACGTCACCTACAGTCTCGAGCAATACCCTAAGCTTGCGTACCGTAACGTTACGGTTGTTGCGTGCCTGATTATCTTCTTTATCAAACCACAATAATTCTGTCAGTCTTTTCACCGAAATCCCTCGTGTGTCCTTTTCTGAATGCAATATTAATAAAAGAAGAAGTTCTTTTAATCTTGGAGTGAATGAAAGGGTGATATCCTTTCCATTGCGGTCACACACTCTAAAGGGTCCCAGCATAGATACCGCTGACCTGCTTCGATCATAATAGTTTTGAATTACGGCAGTTCCTTCGATTGACGGATTATTTTCTTCTTTCTCCGATATTGGTATGATGGTAGTGTTATCATCGGTTTGTTCCGGTTCTTGTAAAGACGATGGTGCGTTGCGAAGCTGTATTATACGTCGGCGATACCAGAAGGCACAAATCAACAAAATGCTAAATGATAAGAGTAGTATAATTATTACACTCTTTGTATCCCAAGTATGCGAAGGTACGGGTTGTAATATATCTTCCTCGCTCAGCAAGGGAGTATTAATTGCATAGATGAAGAATTTATGTGAATGGTCGCTCAATATTTTATCTATCATCAAATAGAATTTGTGCTGAGCAGCCGAGTAGCAAAGTTTGTAATCGAAGTCCTGATATTCATCGAAATTGCGAATAGCGTGTGATACAACTGTATAATTTGAATTGTGCAGGTTGAAGCATACTAATTTACCTCCTTCGTCATCCATGTTGACTACGTAGAGACAACTATCCGTAGGGTTAAAGTACATTGAGGAACTTAGGATGCACCCCACTTTGTCTTTATATTTTTCTTCACCGTCCCATAGCTTCACAGCTTGCTTGCTGTCCAGATCAATTCTCCATAAATCATAATAGAAATAGGACTCGACAGCTTGTCTTCCTAATTTATTTCCCCTTCCTCCCAAAATATATAACTTATTGTCATAAGCGGTCATGGCAGCTGCAAAGCGTGGGTAAACTTGAGGTTCATAATTAATTTTTTGTAAAGTATCAACGTCAACTTTCCAGCGAAATAGATCATTGTGGTAAGTAAAGTGCCCGTAGCCTCCAAAAAAATAATAGGCAGAATCGGTTGGATTAAACGTGTATGCATGATTGTTGTAGATAACATCGTATTTGTTATCTTGTATGGGGCACCACTCGTTTGTCTCAAACGAAAAACGTGCTATTTTATTTGAGATAAGAGAATAAGCTACCAATTGATTGGTTAGTGTGTCGAACAAGCAATGGCTGTTGTAATCGGTTATAGAATAGTTGTCTTTCGCCTCATGTCTTCTTTGCAATGCGAATTTATGGTCATATACCTCTATAACATTTTTTTTTATAAAGTAGAATTGTGTTTTTCGTGCATCAAAAGCAGCCAAGAGAGGTTCTGTGCTAGTTGTGCTATAAACAAGCTGCCATTCCATATGGTTGTCCATTAACCAATATGGAGATTCGGATATAGCCGGAGATTGCATTATTTCATCTTGGCAAATATTGCCATTATGTTTACCTAATTTCCAGAGACGCACTTGTTTGCCATTCTGTGCTAAAGAGATGTTGCGCACATTCATCGGAACTACATCACGTCCGAAGCTATTCAATCTTCCAAAGGTGATAGTTGAGGAATGGAAATTATGCAATGGAATGGATACACTGGTTTCAGCTTGTGCGTATGAGAACTTTATTTGATTCATTTTCCGGTCGAGCCGTAACGAAACCGGTACCCATTGTTGTCTGTGAAGCGGTGTCTTGAGATAATGTATTTGGTCGTTGAGTACCAAAGCCGGATAAATGTGGTTATTCTCATCAATTACCAACATCAGGTGAACAGCTGTGGTATCGTCGAAAGTAAGGTGCAATATTGCTCCGAAAATAGATTCATTATTTCTCAAGTTCAGGTCAAAAGATAGCTCAAATTGATTGGTAAGAGCAATTGGCTTTCCCCCCTCAAGTTGTAGCGAGGTACGATTGGCAGCCGATACCTCATACGCATGAAAGTATAAACCGCTATCTAGTTCGGTCGCTTGCATATTAATTGTTGATAGTAAGCAGGCGCCTAATAACAAGATATATTGATAAGTTTGATTCATTGTAAGTTTAATCGTAGGATATGGTTGATGCAAATATAGTTTTTTATATCAAAACAAACAATAATAATCAAGAAAACGTATATCAGTGTGTGAAAACTGATATACGTTAATCTGAAAACACATCTTGTTACCTTATACTAAAACCTATTTCTTTATACTTACCGAGGGAGGAACGGCACTTACTCCCCATGTCTTGTTGGGCTGTTTGCCCATTACTAATACCAATTTACCCCCATTTTTAATGTCTTGATGATTAAACCATGCCTTATCCAAAACCTTACCGTTTAATGTTGCCTTTTGAATATATTTATTTTGTGGGGATGCGTTAGGAGCTTCTATTTCAAAGAACTTGTCGTCGCCCAAGTCTATACGTGCATAAGTAAACATTGGGCTACCAATGTTATAAACCGGCATACCGGGAGTAACCGGATAAAATCCCAAAGTTGAAAAAACGATAAACGAGCTCATTCCACCGCCATCCTCATCACCGGGCATTCCCATTAGGTCGGGGCGAAACCAAGTGGTTAACATCTGGCGGATACGTTTCTGAGTCTTCCAAGGCTGACCTGCATAATTATAAAGATAGGGTACATGCAATGACGGTTCATTAGCCATCGAGAATTGGCCTACATTGCCTGTATGGTCCGGCAATTGAGCATAAAACTCGTATTTACTTTTACCCAAAGGCTGTGCGAAAGTACTGTCAAGGTTATGAATGAAACGCTCATTACCACCCATTAAGGCTATAAGGTCAGCAATGTTATGAGGCACATCCCAACGATATACCCATCCGTTATTTTCACCGTAATATTCACGTGCTCCCATACCACCGGAATAACGATAATCAAAAGGCTCAATCCATTTGCCGTTCTTGTCCTTAGGATGGAAAAAGCCAGTCTGTACATTATAAACATTCCGGTAATTGTATGAACATTGTGAATAGTAATCAGCCTCTTCTTTCTTGCCTAAAGTAGCAGCTATGCATGACAGGCACCATTGGTCGTAGCTGGTACCGAGTGTTACGGCAATAGGTTGACGCTTTTCAAACGGGTGCACGTTTGGATCAGTCTCTTTCTCACCAGGTTGCAAAGCCGGGATATATCCTTTTTCACGATAGAATTTGTCGATCCATCCGGCAGGCTTGCCGCTCCAAGGAGCCAAGGTTTTTTCTTCCATACCTTTTCTGCATGCTTCAAATGCTTTGGATGCATCCACCTTTAATCCCTTATAGATGGCGTCGGCTACAGTCGCGACAGCATGGTTGGAATTCATACGGCGTGAATCGCCTGTCACTTCAGGAAAAGTTGGCATCCAGAAGTTCTCCATTTGTTCAGCCATGGTGAGGAAACTATTGATGATATGTTCTTCTTTTTCCGCTTCGATCAATATACGTAAGGGATGGGCTGCCCGATAGGTATCCCAGATCCAATCATCTGTATAGAAAGGTATACCATTGTCAGTATGTACCTGTCCGTCAAAAGCACTATAATAGCGGCCGTCTTCACTCAAGCAGATAGGACGTTCGAAGGTGCGGTAAAGAGATGAGTAGAAAAGCGTTTTATCAGCTTCACTTCCACCCTCGACCTTGATTTTTGAGAGTGTTTCATTCCATATTTTGCGACCTGTTTCCGCCAACTTCTTTACATCGTAGTCCTTTATTTCACGGCGAAGGTTTCTCTGGGCTTGTTCTTCACTGATGAATGATACACCATAACGTAAATGTACGTTGGATATGCTTTTGGCGAAACGCCATGCCGCACATGCATTTTGACCATCTGCATCAACTTTTGAAGAGTCAATCTTACCTTCAGTTACCACTCCTGCTAATTCAGGAGTTTCTTGTGTTTCTATATAGAGGTATACTTTAGTCTGCTCGTCAAGCTTTTGATATCCGCTAATGGCATTTCCATCTACTTTTATATGTCCGTTGCGGGTATTGACTAGCACATACGGTTGTTTGTCGGTCTCGAAAGTCAGTTGATAGATGGCTGATTGGTGTGAAAGCGCATATTCGGCTTTCATACGATTATCATCAAGTTCTACTGTAAAACCATAAGGGTGGATTTCCTCATTGTCATAATTATAAGCAATAACGGGGGAGAGAACTTCAGACTGTGTTGGTGTCAGATTGAAAGCTGAACGTTCACGGTGATTGGTTACAATAATAGGTAATCCGTTTACTCTTTCGGAAGTGTAATCGGCACGTTCGGGATAAATACGTAACATGCTGTTGGGCAATTGTACCGTAGGAAAAGTTGGTACCAATAAATGACTCACATTTCCAATATATGGATTGACGTAGTCCACACAACTTTTTACCGATTCAGAGTGCTCGGAGTGGCATGCTGCCAGCGACAGAATACCGGCTAACATAGCAATTGATACTATTTTTTTCATGGTTGTATAGTTTATTATTTTAGTTTTTCTTGTAATTGTTTACGTGCCTCTCCAACCAAACGTAGGTAGTAGTCGCTGCCTGTCGAGGTTTCGATAGGTACAAATATCGAACCTGGAACAGGTTTAGGCACCCTGGTGGCACATTTAAATATAGCCGTTCCTTCGTCCATTTCATCAAACATGGCTATGTAAAGCATCTGTGCTCCACTTTCGATAGCACCATCAAGTTGTTTCTTGAAAAATTTTCCTTCGTTACGGGGAATGTAGGCGTTATTATCTTTCATGTTTCCCCATGAGAATCCGGGAAAGCAAAGAGGGGCATAGTCCACCTTATTTGCATTGGTCCATTGGATATCCTGCTTGATCAGTTCCTTAAAATAAGGATAACGTGATTCGTTGAAACGAGCGACTAACCAAGGCATTATAATATCACAACGCTTTATTAAAGTATGTAGACGGACATCGTTGATAGCATCGTTGCGCAGCTCGCGCCAGAAAGCAGGAACTCCGAGCATGATACTGAATCCGCGCTTTTTCAGTTGACTGACTAAATATTCTATTTCATCTAAACCATAATGACGTCCGTCATTAAAGCCAACTCCCCAAACCGTAACTAATGGTTTGCCATTGTGGTAAAGATAAGAAGGATTGTGTGTGTGCTTAAACAGACTATATTGTCTGGACAAGGTGTCAATATCCGTCAAAACCAATTCCACATCTTGTTTGCGTATGCCACTAAGGTCGTACATGATTGAAATTGCCCGCTCATATTTCAAAGCGGAAATCATGGCATTTTGTAATACTGTATCAAAATGATTCTTGATTTTCGGATGACGGATATCAGCTACAAAACGTTGCATGAATACTCCATCCAATCCATATTCTTTCATCCAACGGAAGTGAACATCAACAGTGGATGCGTCGTGTGAAGAAAACACCTGGGCTTTGCTACCGTCTTCAAACTCAAAATCGGTGGGATAGAGTTTTGTATACTCACTGACCTCAGGCCAGAAATCAATGCTACAAGAACCTGGCTTGAATCCGTTCTTACCTGTATAATGTCGCCACTGAAGGTCGGCACCATCACCGGGCGTATTAAACCAGCCTTGATAGCCTGCCATCACCAAACCGCGATAAGAGTTGTACATTGTCTTTTTAGCCTTCTTCTGTGCATAGGCCGATGTTACGAATAAGGCAGCCCAACAAGCTATTATTATAAAGAACTTGCTAACCGAGATGCGGGTGTAAGTTTCAACTTTGATGCTCATGTTTTAATAAGATTTTTTATTGAAATTATTTGCCATACTAGATATAATAAATGGATATCTCATAAATAGTATTTGATTACTTTTAAATCATGATGCAAAGTAAAGGCGATGCGTATAATAAATTGTGGAATTTGCGATTAATCTGCGATTAACTGTATATTAATTCAACAATTTAGTCTGATATCTTTAAATATTAATGTTTTTTGAGGAATCTCCTCAGCTGATAATACTTGTTTTCATGTATTATTTTCATTGTTGCGGTTGAAGTGAAGTGTATTTGAGGTCAACAATAGGTCAACAACTACCTAAATTAAGGCTAATATTACCCAAGCAATAGACTTATATTGTGAGGTTCTACAAACTAAAAGAGGCTCTATTCCCTTAGGAATGAGCCTCTTAGTTTGTGGACCAGCCTGGAACATAACTATTTTCCAACTTTCCGCTTATTATCAATTATTTAAGAGGTACGTCTGATTATTGTGTCACCGAATTAGACACCGACCATAACAAAAAACCTCTTTTCAATCTTTTCACAGAACTCTTTATTTGTAAGACAAAGGTACTTCTTTATTTCTGATAAACCTAATCAAAGTGACAAAAAGTGATAAATTATGCATTTTATTTATTAACTTTGAAGCGAAAAAATATAAAAGATGCAAAAGAATTATAGCCAAATGGAAAGATACGTGAGAGGAATACACCGGAATATAAAAGGAAATCTTGTGGTGGGAGCTATCATAATATTTGTGATGATTATCGTTCACTTGGTGAGCGGATGCGAACCTGTGCTTCCTGCTGAACCGGAAAATAACAAGAAAACAGACATACTCTCACACAGACAAGATAGCACCAACAATCAGGGGGGGATACTACCGGAACCGGACATCAATGAGTGGGAGACTGATACTACCATTTACCAGACAGAAGCTAAACCTAAATAAAAATCTAGCAGGAAACTTAAAAGAATCAACTTATAAGTTGTACATCTCACCTTTTTTTCGTACCTTTGTTACAACAAATAAGAAATATATGGTATTCGACAAGATAACTGAAGATGGAAGATTGTGGGCGGTTCGATTCGACGAAAATGCCGATAATGAATTTATCAAAACGATCGACCAATGGGACGATGTACAATGGTTACGGGCTTTTTTCATAGAGAATATCAGTGACTTGATTGCTTATTTTAAAATATCAGATATAAACATTGCCATTAGCGATACAATCGACGACAGTGACCGACTGCAACGCATTATTTTAGACATTTCCCCGGGAGCTGATTTAAACCGGATATTCCGACCGTTGGATAATAATCAGGCTTCGGACGCAATGCTGCAAAAAGAAAAAGCAAGGCTAAAACGCAAATACGGTCATTCGTCGTGGCTGCGGCTCTATGCTATCAAATTGGTCTCCGGAGTGTACATCATCACGGGCGGGGCCATCAAATTGACGGCAACAATGCAAGAAAGAGAACATACCAGTAGAGAACTTGCTAAATTAGAACGTGTGCGAAACTTCTTATTGCAGGAAAATGTTATTGATGATACAGGATTTATTGATTATATGACTGAACTTTAATGATAGGAGAGAAAAGTATGGATAATAGAATGAAAACAACCATTGATAAGTTGGAAAAATATGCTTCTACAACTCCTTCAAAATGGCGGGAAGCACTGGAATATAGACAGGAGAACAAAATATGGCTCCGATATTCACAGCGCATAGCCATGTTGATGCTGGACAAAATGGATGAACTGGGAATCAACCAGAAGCAACTGGCGGAAATGATGAATTGCAGTCAACAGTATATCTCAAAAGTATTGAAAGGACGCGAAAATCTTTCGCTGGAAACACTGTATAAGATTGAAATGACACTGGGCATTTCAATTCTCAAGGAAAACTTTAATGCCGGTAAACTCTTGCAGATTGCGGAGTAAAAGACTGATAGCCAACTCTTCCGGACAAGCTGCTGCAGCTCGGGAATAGTGCTAGCAAAAGTTTCATCCTGGAACAAACCGGGCACAAGAATCCGCTAGCAGTTAACAAGTGATATCGGGGATTATCGGGTGCAGGCCCTCTACCGATGCGATAGCAAGCGAAGGTAATGGTCAAGTGTCGGTCCAAGTGTCAGGTCAAGTGTCGGTCCAAACGGAATACTTTTGCTTGCGGCTTTTCGTCTGACTGTTCCCCGCAGCGCAGCCACATCAGGGCGCCGCCTTTCAGGACAGCACCCCCATGTGTCTGCACTGCTAGGCCTGCGTTTATCGGGACATACCTTCATCGGCACTGTTTCTCGGAAGGTCGGTGTCCCTTTACCGTGCCGCTTCCCTTGCTTTCCGTAGCCGCCGGACTGGCGCAAGGAAAGCCGCCCTCCGGCAGTGATTTTAAAGAACATTCTTGGGGAAAGTCTCTTGAAAGTTACTCCCGTGTATAACGGCCGACGTTTCCAAAGTGGGTGATTACGGAAGTTACTACCGCCTGCCGTATTCGGCTTCGGCTGCCGCTCCCTTACTTGCTGAATACAGCAAAGGAAGTACCAGCCTATGCGGTGGGAGCCCTTGCGGAATGCTTCCCCCCTTGCGGAACGCTTTCCCTTTCGGCTTGGGGTATCCGTTGAAATGCCCGGTGCGGTTTCGCTCCGCCCGGCACTAACGCCGGGACTAAGGCTCAATCCGCAACCTCCCTTCATCTGAAAACAGGAAGGATAGTGTCTATAGTGAGGTTCAGCCATGCGGTGCGGGGTTCCCGTGTTTACGATTGAGCAGATTTGTATTGTGGAAGTAAGCACCCTTCGCCGTCCTTCGGGCGCGTGCAGACGCGATGCTGCGTGCGCCGCGACAGCAATTGTTTTCCTTCCGTCTTCCTTTTTGGGGGACACCCAAAAAGAGACCGGCAGAAAAACAAAGGGGTAGCGATATTCAACATAACGGGTCATTATGCCCGCACGCCTTGCCATTCAGGCAAGTCGGGTGCATAATGCGTGGTTATGTTTAATATGGATTGTTTTATTTTTCCGCCCCCGGGCGAAAAAAGCCATGC
>OGJK01003616.1_pt1 | contig 10390 bp, 7 predicted proteins | sample 1571961 | NCBI WGS metagenome assembly OGJK01 (sample SAMEA2582120, study PRJEB24529) | metagenome | biome: Human gut stool | place: China | collected 2011 | reverse complement strand
CACTGAAGCGGGTGTGAATACTAACCAAAGCGAATGACCTTCGCAAGGGCAATTTTATCGCATTGTATCAACTGCGGAAAAAAACAGCAAAACCGATGTGTTCGCTGAGAAAAAAGGCGACAATCGCCGCCTTTTTAGCCAGTTATCTAACGCTTTAAACGGCTTTTACTGCATCGGCGATGCGGTGTGCAAATTCAGTCACCTGCGCTTCGTCTTCGCCTTCCACCATCACGCGAATTAACGGTTCGGTGCCGGATTTACGCAGCAACACGCGTCCACGGTTGCCCAGCGCAGCTTCAACCTCTGCGGTCACGGCTTTAACTGACTCATGCTCAAGTGGATCGCCGCTACCTGCGGTGTAACGTACGTTAACCAGAATCTGCGGGAACATTTTCATGCCGCTGCAAAGGTCGTGCAGGCTCATATGGTTACGTGCCATCGCCGCCAGCACCTGCAAGCCAGCAACGATGCCGTCACCGGTAGTAGTTTTATCCAGCAGGATCACATGACCGGAATTCTCTGCACCGATACGCCAGCCTTTCTCCTGCATTTTTTCCAGTACGTAGCGGTCACCCACTTTCGCGCGCGCAAATGGAATTCCTAACTGTTTCAGCGCCAGTTCAAGCCCCATGTTGCTCATCAATGTACCCACAGCGCCACCACGCAGCTGGCCCTGACGAAGACCTTCACGCGCGATGATATACATGATCTGATCGCCATCGACTTTATTGCCTTCATGGTCAACCATAATCACGCGATCGCCATCGCCGTCGAAGGCAATACCGAGATCCGCTTTTTCAGCCAGCACACGAGCCTGGAGCGCGCGAACGTCGGTAGCCCCCACTTCGGCATTGATGTTTACACCGTTTGGCTCACAACCGATAGCGATAACGTTCGCCCCCAGTTCGCGCAGCACGTTCGGCGCGATGTGATAAGTCGCACCGTTTGCACAATCCACCACAATCTTCAGTTCACTGAGGCTAAGTTCGTTCGGGAACGTGGCTTTGCAAAACTCGATATAGCGACCCGCGGCATCAACGATACGGCTGGCTTTACCCAGTTCTGCCGAATCAACGCAGCTGATCTCCTTTTCCATTTCCGCTTCGATGGCCTCTTCTACCGCATCCGGCAGTTTGGTGCCGTCGATAGAGAAGAATTTAATGCCATTATCGTAGAACGGGTTATGCGATGCAGATATCACAATTCCGGCCTCTGCGCGGAAGGTACGCGTCAGATAAGCCACGGCCGGTGTTGGCATCGGGCCAGTGAAGAGTGCGGAAAGGCCCGCTGCCGCCAGACCCGCTTCCAGTGCTGACTCCAGCATATAGCCAGAAATACGCGTGTCTTTACCAATAATAATCTTACGGGAGCCGTGGCGCGCCAGCACTTTACCCGCGGCCCAACCCAGCTTAAGCACAAAATCAGGTGTGATCGGCGCATCCCCTACACGACCACGAATCCCATCGGTACCGAAATATTTACGATTACTCATAGCGTTTGTTTTCCTTTGCAGACAGAGTGGCTTCCACCACCCGCATCGCTTCTACGGTTTCTTTGACGTCATGAACACGAATGATGTGCGCGCCTTGCATTGCGGCAATGACCGCACAGGCCAGACTACCGCTCAGGCGCTCGGACGGCCCCACGTTCAGCAGCTGCCCAATCATCGATTTTCGTGACATACCCACCAACAGCGGCAGGTTGAAATGGTGAAATTCAGCCAGGCGCGCCAGTAATGAATAGTTATGGGAGAGATTTTTACCGAAACCGAATCCGGGGTCGAGCAACAATTTCTCTTTTGCGATACCCGCCTGCTCGCAACGTGCTATTTGCTCAATAAAGTAGCGATTCACTTCTGCAAAGACATCGTCATACTTCGGAGCTTCCTGCATGGTTTTTGGATTTCCCTGCATATGCATCAGACAAACCGGTAAACCGGTTTCTGCAGCCGCCTCCAGAGCGCCAGGTTCGGAAAGGGAGCGGATATCATTAATAATGTGAACGCCAACTTTCGCTGACTCACGGATGACTTCTGGTTTGGATGTATCGACTGAGATCCAGACTTCGAAGCGTTGAGCAATTGCCTCAACCACAGGAATAACACGTTGCAACTCTTCTTCAACGCTAACTTCCGCCGCCCCTGGGCGCGTGGACTCGCCACCAACGTCAATGATCGTCGCGCCAGCGTTGATCATCAGATTCGCATGTTTCACCGCATCTATCAGCGAGTTATGCGTGCCACCATCCGAAAAGGAATCAGGCGTGACGTTGAGGATCCCCATTACGTGAGGATGGCTAAGGTCCAGTGAAGTACCCTGGGCAAAGAGTTTCATGATGTTATCCCTGGTATGAATTGATAAGAAAAAACCCCGGAGCACGCCCCGGGGTTTTCGGTACAAATACAGTCATCTGATGCGGGAACTTACTTGTCGCCTAACTGCTCTGACATGGTGTTACCCGGGTTCGGCGTACGCGGTTCATCAACCGGACGAGGAGCCTTTGGACTACCATTGTCGCCAGAATTGTTAGAAGCGCCTGGTTCTTCCCAGCCCGCTGGCGGACGTACATCGCGACGTGCCATCAGGTCATCAATCTGCGGTGCGTCGATAGTCTCATATTTCATGAGAGCATCTTTCATCGCATGCAGAATATCCATATTGTCGGTCAGAAGCTGACGCGCACGATTATAGTTACGCTCAATCAGTGCTTTCACTTCCTGGTCGATGATACGTGCAGTTTCATCGGACATATGTTTCGCTTTCGCTACGCTACGGCCGAGGAACACTTCACCTTCTTCTTCCGCGTACAGCAGTGGACCCAATTTCTCAGAGAAGCCCCACTGAGTCACCATGTTACGTGCCAGGTTGGTCGCAACTTTAATATCGTTGGACGCACCGGTAGATACATGTTCCGGCCCGTAGATGATCTCTTCTGCCAGACGACCACCGTACAGCGTAGAAATCTGGCTTTCCAGTTTCTGACGGCTGGCGCTGATTGCGTCGCCCTCAGGCAAGAAGAAAGTCACACCCAGCGCACGACCGCGTGGGATAATCGTCACTTTGTGCACCGGATCGTGTTCCGGCACCAGGCGACCGATAATCGCATGACCCGCTTCGTGGTAAGCCGTCGATTCTTTCTGCGCTTCCGTCATCACCATGGAGCGACGTTCCGCACCCATCATGATTTTGTCTTTCGCTTTCTCGAACTCAACCATCGACACAACGCGTTTGTTGCCACGAGCAGCGAACAGTGCCGCTTCGTTCACCAGGTTCGCCAGGTCAGCACCGGAGAAACCAGGAGTACCACGGGCAATGATTGCCGCGTCGATATCGGGTGCCAATGGTACGCGACGCATGTGAACTTTCAGGATCTGCTCACGACCGCGAACATCTGGCAAGCCGACCACAACCTGACGGTCGAAACGGCCAGGACGCAGCAGGGCCGGGTCGAGAACGTCCGGACGGTTAGTCGCGGCGATAACGATGATACCTTCGTTACCTTCGAAGCCATCCATCTCAACCAGCATCTGGTTCAGAGTCTGTTCACGTTCATCGTGACCACCGCCCAGACCAGCGCCACGCTGGCGGCCTACGGCGTCGATTTCATCGATAAAGATGATGCACGGTGCCGCTTTCTTCGCCTGTTCGAACATGTCACGAACACGGGATGCACCCACACCGACGAACATTTCTACGAAGTCAGAACCGGAGATAGTAAAGAACGGAACTTTCGCTTCGCCTGCAATCGCTTTCGCCAGCAGCGTTTTACCGGTACCCGGAGGACCGACCATCAAGACGCCTTTCGGGATCTTACCGCCGAGTTTCTGGAAGCGGCTCGGCTCGCGCAGATACTCAACCAGTTCAGCAACTTCTTCTTTTGCTTCGTCGCAGCCCGCAACGTCAGCAAAGGTCGTTTTGATCTGATCTTCCGTCAGCATGCGCGCTTTGCTCTTACCAAACGACATGGCACCTTTGCCACCGCCGCCCTGCATTTGACGCATGAAGAAGATCCAGACACCAATCAGCAACAGCATCGGGAACCAGGAGATGAAGATAGAAGCCAGCAGGCTTGGTTCTTCAGGCGGTTCACCGACAACCTTGACGTTCTTGGTCAACAGGTTATCCAGTAATTTCGGATCCTGAACCGGAATGTAAGTGGTATAACGGTTACTATCTTTCTTGGTAACGTTGATTTCACGTCCGTTGATACGCGCTTCACGAACCTGGTCGTTATTGACCTCTTGTAGGAAGGTAGAGTAATCCACCTTACGGCCATTAGACTCGCTGGGCCCAAAGCTCTGGAATACTGACATCAGCACAACGGCAATGACCAGCCAGAGTATTAGGTTTTTCGCCATGTCACTCAAGGGATTAACCTCTTATTACAACTGTGTTAAAAACAGCGTCAGGATACTCTATATCCAGCATCTTTCAAACTTTCGTCTGAAATCTCCCGGTTAGGGTTTACGCCCGGTCGCTACAATATACACTTCCCGCGAACGTGCACGAGAAGAGTCCGGCTTACGAACTTTGACCTTCGTAAACAGGGAGCGAATTTCCCTTAGATACTCATCGAAACCTTCGCCCTGGAACACCTTCACTACAAAACTGCCACCTGGCGCTAATACATCACGACACATTTCTAGCGCCAGTTCCACCAGATACATGGCACGGGGGATATCCACCGCCGGTGTTCCGCTCATGTTTGGTGCCATATCGGACATGACAACCTGGACTTTGCTGTCGCCAACGCGCTCCAGCAGTGCTTTCATCACCAGTTCATCACGAAAATCGCCCTGAAGAAAGTCCACACCAACGATAGGATCCATAGGTAAAAGATCGCAAGCGATGATGCGGCCTTTGCCGCCAATTTGGGTGACCACATATTGTGACCAACCACCCGGAGCAGCACCAAGGTCGACAACCGTCATTCCCGGTTTAAAGAGTTTGTCACTTTGCTGTATTTCATCAAGTTTAAACCAGGCACGGGAACGTAACCCCTTTTTCTGTGCCTGTTGAACATATTTATCGCTAAAGTGTTCCTGAAGCCAGCGGCTGGAGCTGGCAGAACGCTTCTTACCTGTCATTTAACTTTCCCATGGGGATAACTCATCGTAACCAATTGCGTAAATTTTTACGCGCCTATTTGGTGATATATGGGAGATGGCGGTAGAATGACCCGTTTTCAATCCCAACGTAAGCAAAAAATACGATGAATCTGAGTACTAAACAAAAACAGCACCTGAAAGGTCTGGCACATCCGCTCAAGCCAGTTGTTCTGCTTGGCAGTAATGGTTTGACCGAAGGGGTGCTGGCCGAGATTGAACAAGCGTTAGAGCACCATGAACTCATCAAGGTGAAAATCGCCACCGAAGATCGCGAAACTAAAACCTTGATCGTGGAAGCTATCGTGCGCGAAACCGGCGCCTGTAATGTACAGGTCATCGGTAAAACGCTGGTGCTTTATCGCCCAACTAAAGAACGTAAAATCTCGCTGCCACGCTAAGATTATCCTAAAGTTACACACATTTGCTGTGTAAAACGAGGGGTTTTCCGCAGGCAGGAGAGCAAAATGCCACGCTCTGTTCGTTGATAAAAGGCCGCATAGCGGCCTTTTTCCTTTCTTTACAATACATCAACATCTTGAGTATTGGGTAATTCTTACAGGTATTCCACCTTAATTACTTCAAATTCTACTTCGCCGCCCGGCGTTTTGATGACCACAACATCATCTTCTTCTTTGCCGATCAGGCCACGAGCAATAGGCGAGTTTACAGAAATCAGGTTTTGTTTAAAGTCAGCTTCGTCATCGCCAACGATGCGATAAGTCTGTTCTTCGTCAGAATCGAGATTCAGCACCGTTACGGTAGCACCAAAAATAACGCGCCCATTGTTGGGCATTTTGGTGACATCAATCACCTGCGCGTTTGACAGCTTGGCTTCGATGTCTTTGATACGGCCTTCGCAGAAGCCCTGCTGTTCACGAGCTGCGTGGTATTCGGCGTTTTCTTTCAGGTCGCCATGCTCACGCGCTTCCGCGATAGCAGCAATGATTTCAGGACGGCGCACAGATTTCAGAAAATCCAGCTCTTCGCGTAATTTTTCAGCGCCGCGTAAGGTCATCGGAATAGCTTGCATTTGTTATACCTCTTGAATATTCCTGATGGGGCAAGTCTTCACCCACCCCGGCTGTTCGGCCTGCCCGGCATAACTCCTCACCGGGACCAGAAGCAAAAAAATACCGACCCGGGTACAAGTCCCAGGTCAGCTACAATTCACATTTTGATAGTCATTTTACCCTGAAGTTCCCGAAGGGTCATCGTTTACTTTATAGGGCGTTGCGCCGTAGTATGACGGCTCGATTCCAGGTTGTTAGCGCGAGATTATGCGATTTTCCAGATTTATCATCGGATTGACCAGCTGTATAGCGTTCAGTGTTCAGGCCGCAAATGTTGATGAGTATATTACTCAACTCCCCGCTGGTGCCAACCTTGCCCTGATGGTGCAAAAAGTCGGCGCGTCGGCCCCCGCTATTGATTACCACAGTCAGCAGATGGCGCTGCCCGCCAGTACGCAGAAAGTGATTACTGCGCTGGCGGCGTTGATTCAACTCGGCCCCGATTTTCGTTTTACCACGACGCTTGAAACCAAAGGCAATGTGGAAAACGGCGTACTTAAGGGTGACTTAGTGGCGCGATTTGGTGCCGATCCGACGTTAAAACGTCAGGATATTCGCAATATGGTCGCGACTTTGAAAAAATCTGGCGTCAACCAAATCGATGGCAATGTGTTGATAGATACCTCCATTTTCGCCAGCCACGATAAAGCCCCCGGCTGGCCATGGAATGACATGACACAATGCTTTAGCGCTCCGCCTGCCGCCGCCATAGTTGACCGCAACTGTTTCTCCGTCTCGCTCTACAGTGCCCAAAAACCCGGTGATATGGCTTTTATACGCGTGGCATCTTATTACCCCGTTACGATGTTCAGCCAGGTACGCACCCTCCCCCGTGGTTCTGCCGAAGCGCAATACTGCGAACTGGATGTGGTGCCAGGCGACCTGAACCGCTTTACGCTGACGGGATGCCTGCCACAACGTTCTGAGCCGCTCCCGTTGGCTTTTGCCGTACAGGATGGAGCCAGCTATGCCGGGGCAATTCTGAAAGATGAGTTAAAACAGGCGGGTATCACCTGGAGTGGAACACTGCTGCGCCAGACTCAGGTTAACGAACCTGGAACGGTAGTTGCCAGTAAACAGTCGGCCCCGCTGCACGATCTGCTTAAGATTATGCTGAAAAAGTCAGACAACATGATCGCCGATACGGTTTTCCGCATGATAGGCCATGCGCGCTTCAATGTGCCTGGAACATGGCGGGCCGGGTCGGACGCCGTGCGTCAGATCCTGCGCCAGCAAGCCGGTGTCGATATTGGAAACACCATTATTGCCGATGGTTCAGGGCTTTCGCGGCATAACCTGATTGCCCCCGCCACCATGATGCAGGTGCTGCAATACATTGCCCAACACGACAATGAACTTAACTTTATCTCCATGCTGCCGCTGGCGGGCTATGACGGCTCTTTGCAGTACCGTGCAGGTCTGCATCAGGCGGGCGTGGATGGCAAAGTCTCAGCGAAAACCGGTTCGTTGCAGGGGGTATATAACCTGGCGGGATTCATTACCACAGCGAGCGGGCAACGAATGGCGTTTGTGCAATATCTTTCTGGCTATGCAGTAGAACCGGCGGATCAGCGTAATCGCCGTATTCCGTTAGTGCGTTTCGAAAGCCGTTTGTATAAAGATATTTACCAGAACAATTAGTCAAAAAGAAACCCCGGCATATGGCCGGGGTTTCAGATTATTGACAAAGTGCGCTTTGTTTATGCCGGATGCGGCGTGAACGCCTTATCCGGCCTACAAAATCGTGCAAATTCAATATATTGCAATCATCTTGTAGGCCTGATAAGTGTAGCGCATCAGGCTTATTTGGCATTGGTCATTAGTGATTAACGCTTGTAAATGAACTCAACGCCTTCTTCGTCGTCTTCGTCCCAGTCGTCATCCCAGTCCTCATCATCCTCTTCAGCAATCTCTTCAAGCTGCTGGCGATGATAATCATCCCACATGAATTCGACTTTCTCTGGCTGTTTCGCTTCTTCAGCCTGCACGACCGGGTTTTCAATGATAAAGGTCATCACATCCCAGCAGAGATCTTTCACGCCCAGTCCACTCGCCGCAGAGATCAGATAATATTTATCTTCCCAGCCCAGCGCCTCAGCGATCGCTTTCGCTTTCTCTTCGGCTTCTGCCTTATCCAGCAGATCGATCTTGTTGAACACTAACCAACGCGGTTTCGCCGCCAGATCCTGGCTGTATTTTTCCAGCTCGCTGATAATAATACGCGCGTTTTCAACCGGATCGGTGCCGTCAATCGGATCGATATCGATGAGGTGCAACAGGACGCGGCAACGTTCCAGGTGCTTCAGGAAGCGGATACCCAGACCTGCGCCTTCCGCAGCGCCTTCAATCAGTCCTGGAATATCGGCAACAACGAAGCTCTTTTCGTTGTCCATTCGTACCACACCCAGACTTGGCACCAGAGTGGTAAACGGATAATCCGCCACTTTCGGTTTAGCCGCCGATACCGCGCGAATAAAGGTCGATTTCCCCGCGTTTGGCATCCCCAACATACCGACGTCAGCCAGCAGCATCAGCTCCAGCAGCAGCTCACGCTTATCACCCGGCGTACCGTTGGTTTTCTGCCGTGGTGTACGGTTAACGGACGATTTGAAACGGGTATTGCCCAGACCGTGCCAGCCGCCCTTAGCAACCAGCAGACGCTGACCGTGTTTAGTCATATCGCCCATGGTTTCACCAGTACCCTGGTCGATTACACGCGTACCTACCGGCACTTTAATCGTCACGTCTTTACCGCGCTTACCGGTACAATCGCGGCTTGCGCCGTTCTGACCGCGCTCTGCACGGAAAGATTTTTCAAAACGATAATCGATAAGCGTGTTCAGGTTTTCGTCGGCTTCCATCCATACGTCACCACCATCACCACCGTCGCCGCCATCCGGGCCGCCTTTCGGAATATACTTTTCGCGGCGGAAGCTCACGCAACCATTACCGCCATCACCTGCAACGACCAGAATCGATGCTTCATCAACAAACTTCATTTTATTCTCCGTAAATCATTCGCCTGCGCGGGGTTGCGATACCACCGTTGTATGCTTACGTAATCCGCCCCAAATACGATGACCAATGGCGGAATACATCGCGCCCGCAACCACGACAAACGCACCGAGATAACCTAAAAGGTTTAACATCGGTCTGGCGAAGAAATCGGGCCAGGCCAGTGATAAAAGATCTGAAAAAAACAGCGTAAACAGTGGGGTGAGCGTGATGATCGCGCTCACCTGCGCTGCCTGCCAGCGAGCCATCGCTTCCGCCAGGGCGCCATATCCTACCAATGTATTCAGTCCGCAAAAAATTAAACATGCGAGCTGCCAGTGGCTAAGCTGCGCTATCACTCCAGACTTTGCCAGAGGGAAGAGCGCGATTGTACATAAAGTGTACAGCAAAAACAGGATCTGCGGTGAGGCCAGCCGACGCAATAAAACCTTTTGCGCCACGCCATAACTCACCCAAACCGTCGCCGCACCGACCCCAAAGATGACTCCCCAGGTGTAATCAGTGAGCTTTGTAAATATCTCGACCAGACTGGTGTTAAAAAACATCACCAGGCCGCTCAGGAGCATCAATGCCCCTACAACCTGAGTGCTGCGCATTTTCTCTTTCAGGATAAATACGCTGGCAACCATCATGCCAACTGGCGAGAGTTGCCCAATCACCTGCGAAGCGGTCGGACTCAGGTATTGCAAGGATGAGCTGAACAGGATGAAGTTCCCAAACAGCCCGGCGGTCGCCACTGCCAACAAAATCAACCAGCGTGGCTTACGAAACACGCGTAATGGCGGCAACCTCTTCTTCACCGCAAGAATGGCACCCAGGCCAATACTCGCCATCAAGAAACGGTAAAACACGATTGTCGGAGGTTCCATCACCTCCAGCACCTGCTTCATTGCGATTGGCAACGCCCCCCAGCAAATTGCTGTGGTGAGCGCCAAAAGAATGCCAATGCCTGCCTGCTGCTTCATACCGTATTCCCTGCAAAGCGCATTTGCGGATTAACGTCGCACCATGCTCATTTTTACCGGTTATCGAATGTAAAAAGCCCCGCAACGTGTTGCGGGGCTTTCATCCGTTACCGGGACGCGAAAAACTTATTCAGCTTCGATGCTGATAAATTTACGGTTTTTCGGGCCTTTAACTTCGAATTTCACTTTACCGTCTGCTTTAGCAAACAGAGTGTGGTCACGACCGCAACCTA
>OGJK01003595.1_pt1 | contig 10431 bp, 10 predicted proteins | sample 1571961 | NCBI WGS metagenome assembly OGJK01 (sample SAMEA2582120, study PRJEB24529) | metagenome | biome: Human gut stool | place: China | collected 2011 | reverse complement strand
GGCGACCACCGAGATCTACACTCTTTCCCTACACGACGCTCTTCCGATCTTGTAGTGAAGGCCGTCCTCATTGTTGTTCTGGTCAGCCAGCAGCAGACAGACGGAATACTGTCCCTGCTGCCGTGCGAAGAATACGGCGCGGACAATCTCCCGCTCCGACAGCGCCTGCCCGCAGCCGCAGAGAAAAAGCGTGATGCAGGCGATCAGCAGCGCCTTATACTTCGGTACAGACATGCGGCCCCACCTCCAATCCATGCCAGCAGAACAAAGCCCCAGGTCAGCGCACTGCGCAGAGGCAGCGCTGTGTCCAAATCAATCTTGCGCAGCACGGCGCAAAGCAGCCAGATGCCGCCAAGATACACAGGAAATCGGTCCAGCCCGGCGGCACTGTTCTCCGCCTTGCTTCGGCCGCCCAGCAGCCGCACCAGCGCATAGAGATAAAGCGCCAGCTTGACGGTGACAGCCATGACCCACAGGATGAACTGCAGCCATTCCAGCCGGTTGAAGATGGACAGCGCACCGCACCGCGCGGCGGCATGGACGGGGTCTGCCCGCAGCGGCATGGCGGCGCCGTAGAACAGCTCAAGCAGCAGATGGATCGAGACATCGAATGCCAGCGCATACCCGGCCAGCCGCAGCAGTGTATGACGGCCGCGCTTGTCCTGTGCGGGCCAGAGGGCGGGCAGCAGATACTCCGGGTAAAGGGTCAGCTGATCCTTGACGGCGGTGAGGAAATCTGCGCGCGTCAAATCTGTGTACTGCAGGTTCGTAATCCGCAAACGCGGCAGCACTGAGATCAGCATGACCGCGGTGGCTGCCGCCAGCAGACAAAGCACGGCATGGGCCGTCTGCGACAGTGCAGATACCCGCCGCAGATAGACGACCGGCAGCACGGCCAGCAGACAGACGGAGGTCAGTGTGATCGCCCCGGGATAGAGCCGGTCGGCAAGCTGCCAGAGCCGCAGCAGCTCCAAAACTGAGGAAAACACAAGCAATGCGCCGAACAGCAGCCTTAAAACTGGGTCGCAGGCCAGCCGCCAGCACCGGGCAAACAACCAGCCGACCGCCGCAAGCAGCAGTGCGCAGAGCGGGGCTGCTGCCAGACCGGCCCGGGGGCGGTAGGCTGTCTGGCTGCGCAGCAGCACGTTGACGAGCAGGCTGACGAGCAGCGCGGCAAACAGGCTGGGACATTCACGCTTCATGCTGACCGATCACCTCCCCGGAGCGGGCAAGGCGGCTCCAGATGCTGCGCACAAAACCGTCCCGCACGCTGGCCCTGCCCAGCGGCAGCAGCGGATAGAGATAGTCGTATCCAAAAGGCTCACTGCCGCAGGCCATTGCCAAAATCGTCAGTGCGGCGCAGGCCAGTCCCGGTACGCCAAAGCACCCTGCCAGCAGGATCACCGCAAAGCGGAACAGGATGGACTGTTCATACAGTGACGGTACTGCCAGCGTGGCGATGGTGGCTGCAGCAGCCATCGTCAGAACCGGCACGCTGACGATACCTGCGCTGACGGCAGTCTCCCCGATGATGAGCGCCCCCACCAGACTGACCGTGTGACTGATAGATTGCGGTGCGCGCAGAACGTCCTCGCGCACGATCTCAAGCAGCAGCGTGACGCAGAGCATTTCAAGCATGGGCGGCAGCGGCGTGGCGGCCTCCCCGCGGGCCAGCTTTGTCAACAGCTGAATGGGGATGATCTCCGGCGCAAAAGCAACGGCCATGACATACAGCCCCGGCCCGAACACCGCCAGCAGAAAGGCCAGATATTTCAGAATACGGATGAGGCCTGCAAACACAGCGCCGGAAGCGTAGTCATCAAGGCACTCAAAATGCTCAGCAAAAAAGCTTGGTATAATGAGCGCATAGGGGCACCCGGCTACCAGCACCACAACCTTGCCCTCGCACAGGCGGGCGCAGGCCGTAGCCGGGCGCTCGGTGTATGCGGCAGCCGGGAAGAGATTCAGCTTGTCCTGCTTGAGGAAGGAGGCAAAATAGGCGCTGTCGAGCAGGACCGGGATCTCGACATTTTCCAGCCGTGCGCGCAGTGCGGAAACGGTCTCCTCCGGGGCAAGGGCTTTGTCATAGCAAAGGCAGTATTCGGTTTTGGCGCGGGTATGGGCGGTTGTGATCTCCGCCACAAGAGTACCGGTGCGGAATTGCCGCCGCAGCAGGGAGATATTATTGCGCAGCAGCTCGGTGAATGCCTCCTGAGAGCCGCGCAGATTTCCCTCTCCCGTTGGGGTTGAAACGGCGCGCTGTGGCATTTCCTGTGTGGAAAAGGCAACTGCCCGGCTCACATCATCAATCAGCAGCACGGACAGCCCATTGCAGAGCAGCTCCACAAGGGCGGTCCTGTCGGTAACAGCCTCGGCCTCGGCGGGAATACGGCTCTGGGTCAAAAGATAATCGCACAGTCCCGCCCCGCCGCCCAGCATGGCAGGGTCGCGGTCCAGCATGTCCAGCGCCATGCGGCAAAGTTTTTCCGGGGATGAAAGCCCTGTAAACATGACGATAGCACATCGAATACCTGCAATCATCAGGTGCTTGGTATAAAAATCATCGGAACGGCCAAACATTTCTTCCAGAAACGCAAGGTTCTCGTCCAGCGAACGGTACAGCGGTTTTGGTGGCATCGGTGTTCCCCCTCTCACGCAGGATAGTGTGAGCCGTTCAGGGGTGTTTTATAAGGAGGCGGCAGGATGATTTCTACGGTGGTGCGCACGGTGCTGGTCTACTGCGCCGTCACGGTTGCCATGCGCCTGATGGGAAAGCGCCAGCTGGGTGAGCTGCAGCCGGCCGAGCTTGTGACAACATTGCTGATCTCCAATGTGGCATCGATCTGCATTGATGAGCCGGATCTGCCGCTGCTTGCAAGCCTTGTGCCGATCTTTCTGATCACGGCACTGGAAATTTTAAACTCTACCCTCTTGTGGTTCAGCCCGGCCTATGCAGAGCTGCTGCTGGGCAGGCCTGTGACCGTCATACGCAATGGAAAGATACAGCAGGATGCGCTTGCGCAGCTGCGCATCACGGTATCCGATCTGGCAGAGGCACTGCGCGGCAGGGATATTTTCTCTCCGCAGGAGGTCTATTGGGGCGTGGTAGAGCCGAACGGCAGTATCTCGGCGGCCTCAATGCCGAAGGACGGTCAGGAACCGCCCCTGCTGCCGCTTCTCATCGACACGGCTGTCTGCAGGGAAAACCTTGCCTTTTTCAGGATGGATGAGGCGGCGCTTGATGCCCTGCTTGCGGAGCGGCACACGACACGAAAGAAGGTGTTATTGCTGCTATATAACGGAAAACAATCCGTATTGATACAGAAAAAGACCGCCCCCGAGGGGACGGTCTGAAAAAGGTGCTTATGAAACGAAACTGGTATGCCGTTGTGATCCTGCTGATGCTGTGTCTGCTATTGTTAGCCGCAGGGCGGTATGTGGACCGAACCACCGAGGCACTTGTGCAGCAGGTGCAGGCCGCGTATGCCTTGGCCATGCAGGGCGACTGTCCTGCAGCCCGCCGTGCCTACGGCAGGGCTGCGGAAAAGGCACGGGAAAGCAGCGGTCTTTTAAACCTGCTGGTGCGCCGCAATATCCTTGACCAGATGAACCAGACGATGGCGGTGCTGCCGCCCTGTGCCGAGACGGACAGTCTGGCGGATCTGGAGATGGAGACACAGCGTGCCTGCACACAGATTGAGCAGGTGCGGCAATCATTTTTCGGCGGGCTTTGAGCGGCTGTCCAGCATATCCTTCAGCTCTTCCATGAAGGTGTTGACATCGCTGAACTGACGGTAGACCGAAGCAAACCGCACATAGGCTACATCGTCCATCTGCTTGAGCTCCTGCATAGCCAGATCGCCGATGTGGATGGAGGAAACCTCGCGGTCGTAGGAGTTGAGCAGCTGCTGCTCAATACGGTCGACCGCAGCGTCAAGCTGGGTATAGCTGACCGGGCGCTTTTCACAGGCGCGCAGCATACCGTTCAGCAGCTTCTGGCGGTCAAACACCTCGCGGGAGCGGTCCTTCTTTACGACCATCAGCGGAACTGTCTCAACGATCTCGTAGGTCGTAAAGCGCTTTTTGCAGTTCAGGCACTCACGGCGGCGGCGAATCTTCTCGCCGTCCTCTGTCGGGCGGGAGTCGATGACCTTGGAATCCACTTCACCGCAATAGGGGCATTTCATATCGGTTTACCTCCTTGTGTGGATTTTCAGGCCTGTTTGGCAGCCTTTTTCTTGGTCTTCCAATCGACCCACAGCGGCGTGGCGATGCAGATCGTGCTGTAAACGCCGCTTACCATGCCGAACAGCAGCGGGAATGCGAAGGAATAGATGCTGTCCAGACGGTAGATGACCGAGATGATGCAGACAACACCCAGCGCCAGGCAGGTGGTGATGGAGGTCATCAGGGAGCGGGCAAAGCTCTGGTTGATGGACAGATTGACCAGTTCAGCCAGGCTCAGCTGCTTTTTGCTGTACAGGGCGCTGTTCTCGCGGATACGGTCATAGATAACAACGGTATCGTTGATGGAGTAGCCCAGAATCGTCAGCAGAGCGGCGATGAAGTTGCCGTTCAGAGGAATGCGCAGGATAACAAAGACGCCGAACACAACAAGCATGTCGTGCAGCAGGGCCACAATGGCGGTGGAACCGGCCTTGAGACCGCCGATCCTGCGGAAGCGATAGGCTACATACAGCAGGATCAGCACGCAGGCAGCGACCAGCGCCACAATGCTCTTGAGCATGAACTCCTTGCCGATGGTGGCATCGACATTGCTGACCTCGTTCTGAACGAAGGCGTTATCGGGGTACTGCTCGTTCAGGGTGGCCAGCAGGCCGTCCAGCTCCTCAGTGGTCAGGGTATCACTGCCGGGCAGGGTGACCGTCAGGGTCTGGTTACCCGAAATATCAGAGCCGGTCTGCAGGGTCAAGTTGCTCTTATTCAGCTCGGTGCTGATGGTGGACTTCAGGTCGTTCAGATCGGCATCGCCCTCATAGGCCAGCGTGATCATAGAGCCGCCCTTGAACTCGACATCCATCTTGACGCCGAACACACCGCAGAAAACCAGCACAAGGGCGAGCAGCGCGCAGGAGAAGGTATAGAACTTCTTGCGGTTGCCGATGAAGTTGATGGACGGGGTCTTAAAGTCGGCACCGCCGTCCTTGCGGCCGCCGAACAGCCATGCCTTGCGCAGCGGCTTGAAATTGACGGCACCGCGGATCATAACGCGGGTTGCCCAGACGCCGAACACGAAGTTGAGCAGAACGCTGGTCAACAGGGTGAAGCCGAAGGAGTAGATTGTACCGGCAGTGGAGGGGCCGAACCAGAAGAAAATCGGGTTGAACACTTTGGCCCAGAAGCCGTCTGTGGGGCCGAAGGCACCCATCAGGATCGCAGCAACGATCACGATGGTCACATTGCCGTCAATGATGGGAGTCAGGCCCATCTTGAAGCCGCTCTTGACAGCGCCGTCAAGGGTCTTGTTCTTGGACAGCTCCTCCTTGATGCGCTCAGCCGTGATGACATTGGCGTCAACGCCCATGCCGATGCCGAGGATGATACCGGCAATGCCGGGCAGCGTCAGCGTGGAGCCGGGGAAAACGGTGAAATAACCGGAAACGACCGCCAGCGTAGCCGCAACCTGACCCAGCAGGGAGATGACGGCGATGGTGCCGGGCAGACGATAGCGGCAGATCATCATGATCGCAACGAGGATAAAGGCGATGATGCCAGCCTGTACCATGACGTCCAGACTCTTGGCGCCCAGAGACGGGCTGATGGTGGAGTAGCTCTCAGCAGACAGAGCAAACGGCAGAGAGCCAGAATTGATCTGGTTGGCCAGCGTGGAGGCGCTATCCTGATCAAACTTGCCCTTGATGATGGCCTCACCGCCGGTGATGGCCTCATTGACGGTGGCTGTGGAGATATTGTTGTCATCCAGCCAGATCGAGATGGTGCCTTTGTTGGCAGCCAGCTCGGTGGTGGCGGAGGCAAAGGCGGAGGCACCGTTGGAATTGAACTTCAGCTGTACGACCCAGCCCTCAGTCTCATTGTAGGCGGCGTTGGCGGAAGCCACATCGTCACCGCTCAGGATCTCCTCACCCGTGGCGGAAGAGCCCTTGCGGAATACCATCTTGGCCGTGGTGCCGATCTCGTCAATAGCGGTCTGCGGGTTGAAGTCCGCCTCATCGCTCTTCCACGGGAAACGCACGATGATACGATCCTTGTTGTTGTCAACATAGCTCTCGTAATCGGTGATGCCGAGACCGACAAGGCGATCCTCGATGACCGTTTTGGCTGCTGCCATCTGCTCATCGGTGGCATCCACATCACCGGCAGGCATGAATGTGACATCCACGCCGCCGCGGATGTCAATACCGAAGCGGATATCAGATGCGCCCTTGACATAGACATTCTTGGTATCGCCATAGGTATAGCTTACACCGAGGATGGCCGTCAGGGAAAACAGCACGATCAAAATTGCCACGACAAACAACGGCCATGACTTCCCTTTTCTGTTCATAGAAACCTCCAAAAACTTGCCCGCACCGGCGGGCGGGATAGATTTTACTGCTTGTCAGCAAGCAGCTTTTCAACAACTGCCAGACGCACACAGACGCAGAGCAGTGCAGAAGCAGTTTCGACCTCGTCCAGACTCGGGTAGGTCGGCGCAATGCGCAGATGCGAGTCATCGGGGTCCTTGTGGTACGGGTAGGCCGAGCCGGCACCCGTCAGGGTCAGGCCGCAGTCCTTGCAGAGCTGGGCCACACGCTTGGCACAGCCGGGCATGACATACAGGCTGATGAAGTAGCCGCCCTTGGGGTTGGTCCAATGGGCAATATCACCGCAGGGGGTCAGCTCGGTGGCAAAGGTGGTCTTTACCGCGTCAAAGCAGGGCACCAGACGGCGGCGATGCTTGGCCATGTGTGCCAGCACGCCTTCCTTATTTTTCAGGAAGCGGACATGGCGCAGCTGGTTCATCTTGTCATAGCTGATGATCATCGTCGAGAAGCGCTTGCACATATACTTCATCGAGTTCTCGCTGCAGGCAATGGCAGACACACCGGCACCCGGGAAAGTGATTTTGCTGGTGGAGGTGAACATAAAGACGCGGTCCTCATTGCCGTACTTTTTGGCCTCGTTCAGCAGGACCGGGGTCTCGATGATCTCCTCGGTCAGGTGATGGACGATATACGCCTCATCCCAGAAAATCTTGAAATCCGGGGCAGCGGTCTTGAGGGCAGCAAAGCGGCGGATCGTCTCATCGCTGTAGGTGTAGCCGTCCGGGTTGGAATACTGCGGCACGCACCAGATACCCTTGATGGTGTCATCCTCGGCGACCAGCTTCTCGATCATGTCCATATCGGGACCGTCGGGGCTCATGGGGATGCTGATCAGCTCAAAGCCCATCTCCTCGGTGATGGCAAAGTGGCGGTCATAGCCGGGCACCGGGCAGAGGAACTTGCGGTTCTCGACCTGACTCCACGGCTTGGGAGAATCCTGAAAGCCGAACATCATGCCGATCGCGACCAGATTGTACATCAGCTGCAGGCTGGAGTTGCCGCCCACAAAAACCTCGCTGGACTTAACGCCCATCACATCGCCAAACAGGGCGCGGGCTTCTTCCAAACCTTCCAAGTTGCCATAATTGCGGGCATCATAGCCATTCTCGGTGGTATAGTCACTCATTTTCAGCAGATCCATGGCCAGGTCCATCTGATGAGGGCCTGGTTTACCGCGGGCCATGTTGAGCTTAAGGCCCTTGGCCTTGAACTCGGCATAGGATTGTTCCAGCGCAGCCTTTTCTGCACGGAGCTGGTCTTTGGACATTTCAAAATAATTTGCCATAATCATTTCCCCCTAGATCGTGGGCTGCCATGGTGCTGCACGCGCACAGGGCAGGTCCAGGTACGTTTCCCTCTTGTGTCCGCTTGTATGTACAGAGCATACAGTTTTCAGACATACATATTAGTATAAACGAAACGGCCACAATATACAAGCAGTTTTGAAATTTTTCCCACAAAAAGCAGGCGGTTTTTGGCCCAAAAGCAGGTAAAGAAGAATGGATAACCAGCCACAGATTTCTATATTGACCTTTCAGCGTGGACATGTTACACTTTTGTTGTAATAAGTTGTACGCATATTTATTCATGAGCTCAACTTTTGTCCGGCCGGGCAGCACAACTGGAGTATGGTTATGGAACAGCATGTCACCTTCCGGCGCGTGGCCGGTATGCTGGTGGGCATTGTGATCATCAGCCTTGGTGTTGCCCTTTTCAAGTTTGCCCATCTGGGCAACGACCCTTTCAACGCGCTCACCATCCGCTCTGCGGAGCTTGCCGGGCTGACCCTTGGCGTACAAAACCTGATTTATAACGCGGTATTTTTCACGATGCAGATGATTTGGGGCCGCAGATATGTCGGCTTTGGCACCGTTGCAAATGCCGTTTGCTGTGGGTTTATCATCACGTTTTTCTATGATTTCCTCACTGCGCATTTTGCACAGGCCGCTACCCTGCCCGCACAGCTGCCGTGGGTGGCTGCAGCGGTGATGTGCACCTCACTTGGCATTTCGCTGCACCAGACCTCCGATTTGGGGGTTGCCCCGTATGATTACCTGGCGCTGGGCCTGCGGGACCACACGCCACTCCCCTATTTCTGCTGCCGCCTTTTTACGGATACGCTGTGCGCATTACTGGCTTTTTTGCTGGGCGGGCTGCTGGGGCTGGGCACCCTGATCTGTGCGTTCTGCCTGGGACCGCTGATCCAGTTTTTCAACACCCATGTTTCCGAAAACGTGTTGCAATATGTTCCAACCGGGCGGCAGGCATAATATTTACCAGCGGCGCAATCATAATTTTGCAGCGGCGGCAGCTTTGGCTTGCCGCTGCTTTTGGTTGTTTAATGGCATTTTATCTAAATTTGGTGTAAGATATAAGAAAACATAAATTTAGGAGCGTAACAAAACAAGATGGCACAACAAAACAAGAGCAATTCCCTGACCGAAGGCAGTGTAGCGCGCGGCATGCTGCTGTTTGCGATCCCTATTTTTATCAGCAATTTGTTCCAGCAGCTGTACAACGCGGCAGACTCGCTGATTGTGGGCAACTTTTTGGGCGGCGAGGCGCTGGCGGCAGTTGGTTCTTCCGGCAGCCTGATTTTCCTCTTGACCGGCTTTGTGAACGGCGTAGCGCTGGGTGCCGGTGTGCTGATTGCCCGCTACTTTGGCGCAAAGGACTGGGAGAGCCTGGAAAAAGCCATCCACACCACGGTGGCGCTGGGCCTGGCCGCCGGGGCAGTGCTGACGGTTGTGGGCGTGATTTTGACCCCGCAGATCCTGCACTGGATGGGCACGCCGGAGGATGTTATCGGCAACTCGGTCGCCTACTTCCGCACCTACTTTTTGGGTTCCATTGCAGTGGTCATGTACAATGTGGGTGCCAGCATTCTGCAATCGGTCGGCAACAGCCGCAGCCCTATGAAGTACCTGATTACAGCATCGCTCATTAACATTGTGCTGGACCTACTGTTTATCGGCGTACTGGGGTACGGCGTGGCTGCGGCCGCATTTGCCACGATTATCTCCCAGTCAGTCAGTGCCATTCTGGCATTCTCCAAGCTGATGCGCAGCAAGGAAGCCTGGGCTGTGAGCTGGCGCAAGGTTCGGTTTGACGGCCCCATGCTGCATGGCGTTATTTTGCAGGGCCTGCCCTCCGGCATCCAGAACTCGGTCATCTCGCTGGCAAATGTTATTGTGCAGGCAAACATCAACTCGTTTGGCGCACTGGCCATGGCCGGGTGCGGCTCTTACAGCAAGGTGGAAGGTTTTGCTTTCCTGCCGGTCACCTGCTTTTCGATGGCACTGGCCACTTTTGTCAGCCAGAATGTGGGTGCGGGCAAGCCTGACCGCGTGCACAAGGGTATGCGTTTTGGCGTGATTTGTTCGATTACGCTGGCCGAGTGCGTCGGCGTTGCGGTTTACCTGCTGGCGCCTTGGCTGATTGGTGCGTTCAGCAGCGAGGCCGATGTGGTCGCCTTTGGCGTGCGGCAGGCACACACCATTGCGCTGTTTTACTTTTTGCTTGCGTTCAGCCACTGCTGCGCCGGCATCCTGCGCGGATTGGGCCGCCCCATTGTGCCCATGGCCGTTATGCTGGCGGTCTGGTGCGCATTGCGCATTACTTACATTACGGTAACGCTGCACTTTATCCATGATATCGGGGTCATCTTCTGGGCATACCCTCTGACCTGGAGCATCTCTTCTCTGATGTTCCTGCATTACCTGCGGCATTGCACGATTCCCCGTGTCGGCGGCGGCGCACCGCACGATATGAAAGATGTGTGATGTGGGCGGATACAAAAAACACATCACATATAAGGCAACACCGCACAATTCCCGCCTTGCGGCTTAAGCACCGCTCCGGCAGC
>OGJK01003584.1_pt1 | contig 10462 bp, 9 predicted proteins | sample 1571961 | NCBI WGS metagenome assembly OGJK01 (sample SAMEA2582120, study PRJEB24529) | metagenome | biome: Human gut stool | place: China | collected 2011 | reverse complement strand
GTTTTCGTTGTAAAAAATATTCCTGACATAATCCAGTTTCTCTCCAGGGAAATCGCGCCGAGAAACTTCTGTCTGTACACCTCGATTCCTGCTCTGACAACCATTGTTTTAACCATGAACGTAGAGTAACTTCAGGCACAGGTAGCCTGGCATATTGAGATAGCATGTAAGATAGCATAAAAAATATTTTGCCCTTGGATGTAAAAATGTTTTTTTAAACAAATCAGAATAGTTCTACTCTCATTTTATTACCAATTATAGCTGGCACGTCAGCTCCTTGCTCAATGCGGACCTTTAGCTCGACAGCTTGTCCGCTCCGCGCCAGAAGCGAACAGTGTTATGAGTGGCCAGTGATAAAACGTCAGCCCGTTGACCTTGCCTTACAGCACCTCAACCACTTCAAATTCTTCTGCGATCAACTCCATATCTTCAGAAAAATGACCTTCAGAGCTGAAAAATCTCTGATGCTCTTTCTTCCAGTATTCAAGGCTTAAATCGCCTTCACCTTCTTTGCGGGCGAACGCTTCAGTGACATCACAAAAACGAACCAGCTGCATCGAAATCAGTCTGATCACGCAAACTGGAACATTCTGACCATCAAGAATAATGTTATAACTCCCGATTCTCGGGGCGGATTCTTCCTGCTGGTAAGAGGCAAAAGATCCGCAAGAGGCCGTTTTGATCCCTTTTTTGATCAGGTCAGCAAGCTCGTTAGCCAGTTCCGGACTGTCACCCATTTGCCAGGCATCTGCGCCGGGATATTTCTTTTTTATTTCCTCAACCTCAACCATGAAAATTCCTTCGTTATCGTCAATGAAAAGAAAAGCTATCCCTTTTTTAACATGAGCGGTCCCAACATAATAGGCGATATCATTCTTTAGATAGTGTGGTCCGTTCTTCGCTCAAAACTGACCTTGATCGATAACTTCGGCTGGCTGGACAATGCGTCGATTCCATTCTCGATGAGCCGAATCGGCGCCATTGTCTCCCTGGGTATCGCGCTGTACTTGATTTACTCCAGCAGCAGGGCAAAAGCCGCAACGGTGGAAATCCCCCGTCGGCCAGTACCGCAGGGGAGCTGACGATTATTGCCAGCGTTTCAGCAGCAGGCTGGCGTTAACGCCGCCAAAGCCAAAACCGTTCGACAGCGCGTAACGCATCTTCTGTGGGCGGGCCTGCAGCGCCACCAGATTGAGACCTGCCGCCTCTTCATCGGGGTGATGCAGGTTCAGCGTCGGCGGCACCACCTGGTCACGCAGCGCCTGAATGGTGAAGATGGCCTCGATCCCGCCGGCCGCGCCTAACAGATGGCCGGTGGCGGATTTCGTCGAGGTAATGGCGACCGGATGGGCGCCAAACAGCGTTTTAATCGCCGCCAGCTCACCTTTATCACCGACCTGCGTCGAGGTGGCGTGGGCATTGATATGATCAATCTCTTCGACGGTCACCCCGGCCTGGCGAATAGCAATCTCCATGGCCCGACGTGCGCCGTTCCCGTCTTCCGGGCCTGCGGTCAGGTGATAAGCATCTGCGCTGGTGCCGTAGCCCACCAGCTCGGCCAGCGGCGTGGCCCCGCGCGCCAGCGCGTGCTCCAGAGATTCGATCACGATAAGCCCGGCGCCTTCTCCCATCACAAAACCATCGCGGTCACGGTCAAAGGGGCGGGAAGCGCTTTCCGGGTGGTCGCTGTAGGCGCTGGACAGCGCCCTTGCCGCGGCAAACCCGGCCAGGCTAACGCGATGAATTGCCGCTTCCGCGCCGCCGCAGAGGGCAATATCCGCCTCGCCGCTGCGGATCATCCGCGCTGCATCGCCGATGGCCTGGGCACCCGCTGCGCAGGCGGTGACCGGCGCGCCGATGGGCCCCCGGAAGCCGTGGGCGATAGACACATGCCCGGCGGCCAGGTTGGCCAGAAAAGAGGGGATAGTGAACGGCGAGAGACGACGCGGCCCGCGTTCATCGGTGGTATGTACCGCATTGGCGATCTCGCTGAACCCGCCGATCCCGGTGGCGATCACCGTGGCAGTGCGTTCCTGTTCGGCCGCAGATGCTGGCGACCAACCGGCCTGGGCCAGCGCTTCGCGCGCGGCGACCAGCGCAAACTCAATAAAGCGATCCATCTTTTTGCGCTCTTTCGCCGGGATGGTCGCCAGCGGGTCGAAGCCGTGCAGCGGATCGCTGTCAATGGACGGCACCTGGCCGGCCACTTTGCAGGGAATATCCGCGACCAGCTGCTCGCTGAGTCGGGTGATCCCTGACTTTCCTGCCAGCAGCGACTGCCAGACGTGCTGTACGCCGCAGCCCAGCGGGCTGACAATCCCCATCCCGGTGACGACAATGCGTTTAACGGAAACGCCCATAGTTAACTCTCCTGTAGTATCAGTGTGCCGGCGGCTTTTTCATCAAGGGAACCAGCAGCGCGGCAAGTAAAAAACCCATCATGATGAGGTAGAACGCATCGGAAAAGGCCTGGGTTCGCGCCTCCCGCAGCGCCAGCGCGGAAAGATTTTTCAGCGCCGCCGTCTGCGCGGCATCCGGCGAGATCCCCTGGACGGTGAAGTTTGCCGCGCTGCGCTGAACAAAATCGCTCATTGCCAGGTTGGCGTTATTCAGATGGTCCGCCAGGCGGCTATAGTGCAGATTGGTTCTGTCGTTAAGCACCGTGCCGCACAGGGCGATGCCGATGGCGCCCCCGAGGTTGCGCATCAGATTAAACAGCCCGGAGGCCAGCTTCAGGCGCGCGGGCGGCAGGCTGCCCAGCGTCAGGGTCACCGTTGGCGCGACGGCAAACTGCTGCGCCAGTCCGCGAAAGGCCTGCGGGAGCAGCAACTGGTCCGCCCCCCAGTCGTGAGTGATCGGAACAAAGCTGTACATTGACACCGCAAAGCCGATCAGCCCGGCCATCAGCAGCCAGCGCAGATCGACGCGGTTGGCGAGCCACGAATAAAACGGAATAGACATGACCTGGAACAGACCGGTGGAAAATACCGCCAGGCCGATCTCCAGCGCACTGAAACCGCGCACACTCCCCAGATACAGCGGGGTTAAATAGATGGTGGCGAAGATGCCGACGCCGGCCATAAACGAGAAATAGCAGCCGAGGCTGAAGGTTCGATCCTGCAGGGCACGGAGATCCATCACCGGCTGCGGATGGCGCAGGGTGCGGATAACAAAGGCCACGCCGCAGAGCAGGGCGACCCAGGCGGTGGTCGTCAGGGTCGCGTCATCAAACCAGCCCCAGCGCGGACCTTCTTCGAGGGTATATTCCAGGCAGCCGAGGGACAAGGCCAGCAGCAGAATACTGAGATAGTCGGCGCCGCGCAGCAGAGTGGGGTCGGCGCTGTCTACTTTTACCAGCAGCGGCACTGCCACCGCGATGTAAATCCCCGGAACAACGTTGATAAAGAACAGCCAGTGCCAGTTGTAGTTTTCGGTGATCCAGCCGCCCACCGTTGGACCCAGCGTAGGGGCGAGGGAGGCCAGGCCGCCGATCGTCGCCGCGGCGATGACCCGCTGTTTGCCCTGAAAAAAGGCGAAAGCGGTGGTGAACACCAGGGGGATCATCGACCCGCCCGCCAGTCCCTGCAGGGCGCGGAAGGCGATCATACTCTGGATGTTCCACGCCCAGCCGCACAGCAGGCTCATCAGCGTGAAGCCCGCCGCGGAAGCGGCAAACAGCCAGCGGGTCGACATGACCCGGGCCAGCCAGCCGGAAAGCGGGATAATAATGATCTCGGCGATCAGATAGCTGGTTTGTACCCAGACGGTTTCATCGTCGCCCGCCGACAGGCCGCCGCCAATATCCCGCAGCGAGGCGGAGACGATCTGGATGTCGATAAGGGCAATAAACATCCCCACGCACATGCTGGCGAAGGCGAAGATCTTCTTCGCCGTCGGCATCGACAGACCCTGCGGGGCGGACAGCGCCTGAACGGTGCTCATCGAGGGCTCTTTTCGTTCACGGTGACGATCACCGACAGTCCCGGGCGCAGGACGTCAAGCTTTGCCCCGTCACCTTCCAGCGCAATGCGGACCGGCACCCGCTGCACGATTTTAGTGAAATTCCCGGTCGCGTTCTCCGCCGGCAGAATGCTGAAGCGTGAGCCGGTCGCCGGCGCCAGGCTGGCGACATGCCCCTTAAAGGTATGGTTCGGCAGCACATCGGCGACGATGGTCACCGGCTGGCCGGCACGCATATGCGCCAGCTGGTTTTCCTTGAAGTTAGCGTCAATCCACAGGCCGTGCGCGGGTACCAGGGAGAGCAGCTGCGTACCGCTGCTGACGAAGGAGCCGGACCACGCGCGGCGGTTGCCAATCACCCCATCGAACGGTGCGCGAATGTCGGTATAGCTGAGGTTCAGCCTGGCCATCTCGAGGTTAGCCTGGGCCTGCGCCAGGGCAGCCAGGATTTGCTGCTGGCGAGCATCCAGCACCGCCAGCTGACGTTCGGCCACGGTTTTATCCGCTTTGGCCTTCTCCTGCTCGGCATGCGCCCGGCGATAATCGGCGGAGGCGTTATCGCGGATCTGTGCGGAAATCGCGCTCGACGCGGCCAGGGCGTTATAGCGTCGGTTGTCGTTAGCCAGTTTTTCGGTTGCCGCCGTGGCGGCCAGTAACGAGGCCGCAGAGCCGGCAATGGTCGCCTGCTGAAGCTGGCGGGTAGCCTGGATATCGGCCAGCGCGGCCTGCTGCGCCGCCACTTCTCCGGCGGCTTTCGCGAGGGCGGCGCGATAATCGCGGTCGTCAATGCGGATCAACAGGTCACCTTTTTTCACCGCCATATTGTCCTGCACCGCCAGCTGCTGGATATAGCCGGAGACTTTGCTGGAGATGGCGCTAATGTCGCCGCCGACATAGGCGTCATCGGTGGTCTGCATAAAGCGCCCGGTATGCCACCAGTAAGCGCCGTAGCTCGCTGCCGCCAGGGCGGCAGCGCCCAGGGCCGCCAGGACAAGAATATTTTTCTTACTGGTCGGATTCATTGCTGGCATCTCTGTAAGGTTCAGGCTGGAATTTTTGTCCGCTATCGCCTTCGCGTTTGCGCAGCAGATATTCATGACGATATTTCATCAGCGGCGAGGCGGCGGGGCCCGGCACCATGGCGTATTTACCCGGGATAATCTCTTCCCCAGTCGCTTTATCCACCATGACTGGCTCCACGTGGCGCTGGGTTGCCATTTCCACCAGCTGCATCTGACGCCCTTCGGGGGCGAAGTGGCGATTACCCCATTCCGCCAGCGCCAGCAGCACCATGCGGAAATCGCGGCCGCGCGGCGTGAGGTGGTATTCGTAGCGCGGCGGGGTGCTGCTGTAGCACACCTTCTCCAGCAGTCCGTCATCGACCAGTTCCTTCAGGCGGCGCGACAGAATATTGGGCGCGACGTTGCTGCTTTTCTGGAACTCGTCAAAGCGGGTAAAGCCCGCGAAGGCATCGCGCAGGATCATGATGCTCCAGCTGTCGCCGATGCGGCCCAGGCTGCGGGCGATGGGGCAGGGAGCGTGGCAAAGCGGTTCATTTTTCATGGGCTGTCCAGTAACCAGGTGGCTTTTGCCAGCAAATTGACATAGTAACTATCAAAATGCAAGTTACTCTTCATGGTACCCAGAGAAGAAGCTGCTGCCGTTTCGCTACGCCGTTTCACCTTTGAATGCCGAAAACTGGACAGTCGCCGCCGCCTTATATCTGCTTGACCGTAATAAGAGATAAATATCGCTGATGGCAGATGAAACATTTTAATAATGATAAAAATCGATGTGCTGGGTAATGACCTTTATTGGGGGATACGATATAAGGTATGGCGACACTCAAATTAACATTCTCATAACTTATAAAGGTTAAATAAATGAAGCAGGTGGGTATTGTTGGTTGGCGAGGGATGGTGGGCTCAGTATTGTTGCAACGCATGATCGAAGAAAATGATTTCGACGATATTACAGCGCATTTTTTTAGTACCTCCAGTGCGGGTGCCCCGGGCCCGGTTATTAATGGTAGAAGCGACAGGCTGAAAGATGCGAATTCCCTTAGCGCACTCGCCGAAATGGATATCATCATCACCTGTCAGGGCGGGGATTATACCAAAGCCATCTATCCGGCGTTAATTAACCATGGCTGGCAAGGTTACTGGATTGACGCCGCTTCGGCGCTGCGGATGGATGAAAGAGCCTGCATTATTCTCGACCCGGTCAACCGCGATAATATCGATCGCGCGGTAAAAGCGGGATTGAAACTGTTTGTCGGCGGCAACTGCTCCATCACGCTGAGCCTGATGGGGCTGGCCGGGCTGATCAAGGCTGACCTGATTGAATGGATGAGCGTGATGACCTACCAGTCTGCCTCCGGAGCGGGCGCCAAACAGGTGCGGGAATTAATCGCACAAAGCGCTTATATCAGTCAGCATTTATCCGCTGATGAACTGACATCATCAGGTTCCGTGCTGCCATTGGTAAATAAAGTGAGTGAGTTGATTAACAGCGCGGGCATGCCGGTGGAGAATTTTGGCGTCCCCCTCATGGGCAGCATCATTCCGTGGATCGACAGCGATCTGGGCGATGGAAACAGCCGCGAAGAATGGAAGGGCGAGGCGGAAACTAATAAAATTCTTGGCCTTGCGCCGGGTACCATCCCGGTCAATGGTTTATGCATTCGGGTCGGGGTGATCCGCTGTCACAGCGCGGCGATTACGCTGAAACTTAAACGTGAGGTCAGCGAAGCAGAATTTGCTGAGTTAGTCACCCATTCCCATCCGTGGGTAAACTATGTCCGCAATAATAAGCAAGAGAGTGTCAGTAAATTGACCCCGGCTGCTATTAGTGGTTCGCTGCAGGTAGGTATTGGCCGCTACAAGAAAATGTCGCTAAATAATGACCCAGTCTACTCGGTGTTAACGGTTGGCGATCAGCTATTGTGGGGCGCTGCGGAGCCCCTGCGCCGCATGTTAAATATCCTGCTGGGCAAAATATAGTTACGGTCATCCGGGGAAAGCCCTCGCGCGCAGGCGGTTAAGACAAATGTTTAACGAAGCGTTTGCGAACCTCCTTGTAGCCGTTATTTTCATAAAATTGATGCGCTCTGATTCTTTTTTCACTGCTTGAAAGCTCGATCTGAGCGCATTGTTTATCACGGGCGAGGCGCTCTGCGGCCTGGAGAAGCTGCTGGCCTATCCCTGATCCACGTGACGATTCCTCGATGACCAGCGCGGAAATTAATGCCCATAAACGGTTCTCATGTACCGGTAAAATAAAATTGATAACGATTACGCCACACACGGCGTTTTCTGTTTCCGCCACCAGCGCACTCATCATGCTCTGCGGGGCAGTGATGCGTTGCGCTAAGATCGCCGTCTCCGTCTGATAGCCCAGCTGCAGAAATAGCGTTTGCAGCGAGGGGATATCTTTTGCTTCCGCAGCTCTGATGAACACCATGATATTCGACTCCAAATAGCGTGTTACCGGACCGGAAGCGGGCCGGTGGATACCTTATTCTCCGGTCCGCTCCCGTATACGCCACTCAGTCCATCAGACTGACCTGGGCGGCGACAATCCGCCAGCCGTAGGGGAAGCGTACCCAGGTCTGCTGCTGGCGGCCCAGGCGCGCGCTGCCTTCGCGGGTGAACTCGGTGCTGCACACCGCCATATCCGCGCCAAAGGTGGTAATGGTGGTATGGCGCAGATCGCGGGCCAGACCGGCGGCGGGGCGGGCGGCGCGAAAGGCGCGGATCGCCTCGATGCCATACAGATTTTCGCCGGCTCCCAGCCGTACGGTGCGCGGGTCGTGCCAGAACAGCGCATCCAGCGCCTCGATGTTATTGCTGACCAGCGCCTCTTCATACTGATAAAACGCCGCCGTCACCTCGGCGAGGATCGCCGGGCGGTCTACATTATCCAGATTGATCATGCTGCACTCTCCGCCACTCGGGCATCGGTAATGCCCATCGCTTCCAGCGCCCGCGCGGCGCGAAGACAGGCTTGTTCGTTAAACGGCGCGGCAATCAGCTGCAGGCCAATCGGCTTACCGCTGGCGGTACGCAGGGGCACGGTCACCACCGGCAGACCGAGGAAGGAGATCGGCTGCGTCAGCATTCCCATGCTGGCGCGCACCGGCAGCGGCTGGCCGTTAATCACCATCTCCTCCGCGCCTATTGGCGTGGCGCTGCATGGGGTGGCCGGGGCGATCAGCACGTCGGCCTGGCTGAACAGGGATTTCATTGCCTGGCGAGCATGACGGCGAAAACGCTGAGCCTGCAGATACCACGCGGAGGGGATCATCGCGCCGGCCAGCAGCCGCTCGCGGGAGTGAGGTTCAAAGCGCTCGGGCGAGTGGCGAAGATCCGTCAGGTACTGATTGCCGCCTTCGCTGGCGCTGATGATAAAGGCCGCCGAGCGGGCCAGCGCGGCATCCGCGAACTGCAGCTCGCTGTCGGCGCCCAGCGCGTGGGCGACCCGATCCACGGCCGCCCGGGCGTCGTCATCGCACCAGGTGGTGAAATAGCCGCCCAGCCGCGCGCAGCGCAGCCCCTCCAGTCCGCGTTCCAGCAGATTGCCGGTGCGCTCGCTGGCTTTATCAGCCTGAAAGTCATCGGCCGGGTCGCGCCCCTGCAGGGCGTCATACACCGCGGCGAGGTCGGCCACCCGGCGGGCAAAAGGACCAATATGATCCAGACTGGCGACAAACGGATGGCTGCCAGAGCGCGACAGGCGACCGAAAGTGGGTTTCAGGCCAAAGATCCCGCACAGCGACGCGGGGACGCGAATCGAGCCGTTGGTGTCGCTGCCGAGGCTGAAATGGACCAGCCCGGCCGCCACCGCCGCGGCCGAACCGCCGGAAGAACCGCCGGCGATCCGCGACAGATCGTGCGGGTTGCGCGTCGCGCCATAGTGGCTGTTTTCGGTGGTGAAGCCGTAGGCGTAGGCGTCCATATTGAGCATCCCGCTGAGCAGGGCGCCGGCGCTGTGCAGCTGGCGCACCGCCCAGCTGTCGCTGGTCGCTGGCGGCCGGTCGCTCAGCAGTTCGGCGCCGGCGAGGGTGGTATGCCCGGCGACATCAAACAGATTTTTCACTGCGTAAGGAATCCCTGCCAGCGGCGGCAGGGGGCGCTTTTCCCGGCGCAGGGCGTCGATGCTGTCGGCCTCCGCCAGCATGCGCTGGGCGGTGACCTCGGTCCAGGCGTTGATCTGCGGATTCACGCGGGCGATATCGTCCAGCGTCTGGCGGGCGATCTCCCGGGCGCTCAGTTCGCCATCGTGCAGCGCACGCTGGAGATCGGCAATGGTGAAGTGTTGAAGAGTCATGCTTTATACACCCCCGCAATCTCCTCGCGCGGCCCGAGGGGATAGTCCATCAGCGGCTGCGCCATGGCGGCGATGCGGGCAAACTGGCGCTCCAGCTCCTCACGGCGCGGCGCATCCAGCTCCATATCCAACAGGTGAGTCATCTGCGTCAGATACTCGCTCCAGTCTGGCTGTGTGGTCATGGTCTGCTCCTTAGTATCCGGCGGCGGCGCCGTTGCTGCGTGGATCGGTCGCCCCTTCAAGCAGGCCGTTGGGATGGCGGACAATGGCGCCGGCGTGGCCCATCGCTTCGCTGAAATCAGCCAGCACTTCTACGTCGTGCCCCAGCTCGCGCAGGCGCGCGATACAGGCGGGGGCAAAGCGTCCCTCCAGCTTCAGTGAGTCGGAGGACTGGCCCCAGGTGCGGCCCAGCAGCCAGCGCGGACGGGAGATGCTCTCCTGCAACGGCACCCCCTGCAGGATATAGCGGGTAAACAGCGCCGCCTGCGTTTGCGGCTGACCGTCGCCGCCCATCGAGCCATAGACCATCACCCGGCCATCGTTCAGGCGCGCGGCGGCAGGGTTGAGGGTGTGGAATGGCTGTTTGCCAGGGGCCAGCGCCAGGAGATGCTGCGGGTCGAGGCTGAAGGCCGCCCCGCGGTTTTGCCAGACGATCCCGGTGTCCGGGAGTACCACGCCGCTGCCGAACTCGTGATAGATACTCTGAATAAACGACACTGCCAGTCCGCTGTTATCCACGACGCCCATCCAGACGGTATCGCCCGGGCCTTTGCCGCCGCCCCAGGGGGAAGCGCTGGCGTCGTCGATGCTGTCGGCCAGCGGCTGCAGGGCTTCCGGGGTGAGCAACTGCTGTACATCCACATCCAGATGGCGCGGATCGGTGATATGCGCATCGCGCAGGGCAAACGCCCGCTTGGTGGCTTCGACGATACGGTGCACCGTTTGCGCGTCGTCGGCATCGGCCATGTTCAGACGGTCGGTGATGCCAAGGATCGCCAGCGATACCAGCCCCTGCGTGGGTGGGGCAAGATTCCACAGCGTGCCCTGCTGGTGCTGGAGCGTCAGCGGCCCCGGACGCCTGGCGCGGTGGGCCTGCAGGTCGCCGAGGGTGACAGGCATCCCCAGCGTGGCCATACCCTGCGCGAGACGCTCCGCCAGCGGCCCGCGATAAAAG
>OGJK01003575.1_pt1 | contig 10489 bp, 8 predicted proteins | sample 1571961 | NCBI WGS metagenome assembly OGJK01 (sample SAMEA2582120, study PRJEB24529) | metagenome | biome: Human gut stool | place: China | collected 2011 | reverse complement strand
CATCCGTCCCCAGTATATCTGATAAAAGCAGCTCATTTCCGTCCCAATCCGTGTTAAGCGGCTCGTCAAAGGATACCTCAAGCTTCACTCTGTTGTTGCGACGCAGATACATAAGAATCTCATTTTCTATGCATCTGGATGCGTATGTGGCGAGCTTGATTTTCTTCTCGGGATTGAATGTATTTATCCCCTTTATCAGACCGATTGTACCTATTGAGATAAGGTCCTCAACGCATACTCCCGTGTTTTCAAATTTCTTTGCCAGATACACCACAAGCCTCAGGTTGTGTTCTATAAGCTGCTTTTTTGCCTGTTCCTTTGACATTGCCACGTTTTTATCCCCCAGTGCTATGAGGCAGCATTTCTCCTCGTCTGTCTCAAGCGGAGGCGGCAGCACCTCCGTCCCTCCTATGTAAAACACTTCATCCGTTTTGTTTTTTCCAAAAAGGAGAATTTTTAATTTCTTTTGAATCACTAAAAACAGCTTCATTTAAAATCATATCGTATGCACTGTTTGTCAATATATTTTCCGATGCTTTTCCAATCAGAACATTATGTAATATCTTTTTCTTTCCTTTATTCTCCACCACCATAGTATCAAAGCAGCATGCCTTAAGACACCCATTTTCATTTCCCAGACTTTTATACGGCACATTTATGTACTCTTTATCATCACCTGCTATATCAAAAACTCTCGCCCCCGCTATATGGACAGGAATATTTCCCGGCTGTTTTTTCAACAGATTGCCGGAATCGTACAATGCAGTTACATAGACCCGCTTTTTATTTTCCATGATAGTTACCCTGTATAATCCCCTGCTCTCGTTGCTACGCTCACACCAGGATTTTAATATCATATAAGTTATCACAAAACCTCCTGTGCATATCAAGGAAGCATCCGCTGATAACAGGCTGTCAAGTGCATACACCACACCTCCTGATAAGACTGTGACAAAAACAGAAAGCCCAAAGAGCTTAATCATCCCAATTCTTGCGCCAGTTGCAAAATATACTGCTGCCGGAGCTACAAGCAGCAATGACAACCATCTGTAGATACTGTAACTTCCAAGCAAAAGCAACAGGCACGAAACCATGCCGGATACTGCACCTGCCAGAATAATCCTTCTGATTCTGCCATATAAAGGTATTTTCAGCACATATGTGATACAAATCATTCCCATAGAGTTTACTATAAATGTTCTCAGGTAAAAGACATCGATATAAAATGCATAGATAATTTTCACCTCTCTTTCATTAAAAATATATCCCAAAGCCCTACTCTGTTAAAATCACATTATGTCGACACACTACCATAAATACACAGCAAAAGGGCATACAGTCTGAATTAAAATCAAACTGTATGCCCTGTATAAATCGTCTGTCAGTTCCGTGAAAAACTATCTTCTGGAATTCTTAAGGAAATCAGGGATATTAATCTCTACCGGCTTAACTGTGCTTTCCGGCTGACGAGGTCTTTGTATACCTGAATATGTCTGTGGGGCTGATGCCTGCTGGATACCTGTTGTATGAAGTCCGTTAGCTGTTGTATGGAGTCCATTTGTAACAGTATTTGGTGTAGTCATACCGGCTCCCGGTCTCTGTCCCATCTGGTTAGGATATGTCATATGTCCCTGTATATTGGCTGCCATGCCTCCCTGAGCTGCTGTCTTTTGAGGAGCAGTCATATTTGATGATACATCCTCAAGTCCGGTAGCAATTACTGTGATAGATGCCTGATCTGTCATTGTCTCATCATACTTGGCACCGAAAATAATATTTGCATTCTCGCCCGCAAGATCCTGAACATAGCTTGCTGCATCATTTGCATCCATAAGAGAAATATCTCCTGAGATATTGATGATGACATGTGTAGCACCATTAATCTTTGTCTCAAGAAGAGGAGATGCAACTGCAAGCTTAACTGCCTCTATTGCCTTGTCATCGCCCTGTGCACTACCGATACCGATATGAGCCATTCCCTTGTCCTTCATTACTGTCTGGACATCGGCAAAGTCAAGGTTAATAAGTGCCGGAAGGTTGATAAGATCAGTAATTCCCTGAACTGCCTGCTGTAATACCTCATCTGCCTTCTTAAGTGCATCCGGCATTGTTGTACGACGGTCTACAATCTCAAGAAGCTTGTCATTAGGAATGACAATAAGTGTATCAACGCTCTCCTTAAGTCTGTCTATTCCCGAAACAGCGTTAATCATACGCTGCTTTGCCTCAAATTTGAATGGCTTTGTGACAACTCCTACTGTAAGAATGCCCTGGTCTTTTGCTATCTTTGCAACAACCGGAGCTGCACCTGTTCCTGTTCCGCCACCCATACCGCATGTGACGAATACCATATCAGCGCCCTTAACCGCTGCCTGAAGCTCCTCTGCGCTCTCCTCAGCCGCCTTCTGGCCAATCTCAGGCTGTGCACCGGCACCAAGTCCTTTTGTGAGCTTCTCTCCAATCTGTATCAGAGTAGGGGCCTTACAAAGCTGTAATGCCTGCTTATCAGTATTGATACCTATAAATTCTACTCCACCTATATTCTCGTCAATCATTCTGTTGACTGCATTGTTACCGGCTCCACCGACTCCGATGACAATTATCTTTGCACTGTTATCTGCCTCGTTAGTTTTAATCTCAAGCAAGGTTATTCCTCCTCTTTCCATCCAAATATTCTAAATTATATATTATAAATTCAAATATTCTGAAATCCATATACTCTATAATATAATTTTTCTATCAAATAATCAACCTTTAAATGTGATTTTTTTTATTTTATTGGGTCTTATCAAACACAATATTTGTGGTTTCCTCAGTCCAGTTTTCTAAATGTAGTGTACCTGAGAGTCCATCAAGAGATGGCATGATGGCTTTTAGCCTCTCTATCTTTCTGGTCAGCTTCGTTGTATCCCCGATAAGCACATTTATATTCCCGTAATGTACCTCAGGTGCATTGTCACCACCGTAATCAATGGAATCAGGCACCAGCTCTTGTCGCTTGAGAGACTGTGTTACCTCCAGAATTTCTCTTAATGTTGACTTTTTTATAGGCAGCTTTTCATACAGTACTACCTTATCGCAGCTTATACCGTCAATTCTCGGTACACCAGGCACTGTATCTGACGATGTCTCAACTACAAACCCATCCTTGTCAAAATATGCGTTTTCATCTATTCCCGGAATGTATATATACCCAAGCATTCCCTTTTCATATACTGATATATGAAGTGTATGCGGACTGTCTAAGCTGATGCTCATTGTATCAATAAACGGAATCTTCCTTGTATCCTTGATTTTGTACTTTATGTATACATACAACGAATTCCATGAATACTTGTCATTTAATACAGCATCTTCAATAACCTTCTGCTCGTAAAGCTCATTTCCCTCAACTACGACATTTTTCACAGTAAAGAGCTTTAATGCTATAAGAAACATCACCGCAAGCACACATATCGTAATAAAGACTCCCATAAGGAAATGCTTCAATCTCTTTTCATGTCTTCTTTTCTTCCTGATCATCATCTTCACCAAGCCTAACTATTGTACTTTTCCAAGTCTGATTCCCCTCGACACTGACAGTACTATACCAATCTCCGCCATCAGGAAAATGATGGATGTTCCTCCATAGCTGATAAACGGCAGGATTACACCTGTGTTCGGAATGGATTTTGTTACAACAGCAATATTCAATATAACCTGAATTGCAATGTGGCTCATGACTCCAATCACTAAAAGCGAACCGTATAAATCCCTGGCATTGTTGGCAACAACCATCATACGCCATATCAGAATGATAAACAGGAGTATAAGACATATGGCTCCAAACAATCCAAGTTCCTCACATATGATTGTAAAAATCATATCGTTTTGTGACTCCGGGACATTTCCAAGCTTTTGTAAGCTTTCTCCAAGTCCCTTGCCAAATAAACCGCCTGAGCCTATTGCATATAATCCCATCATTGTCTGGTAAACTGCATCACTGCTGGCTGTTTCCGGATGCAGCCATGCCTCAATTCGTGTACTTCTGTAGCCTGCCAGCATTACAAATGCCACTGCAAATACAAGCACACCGATTCCGACCAGAATAAACTGCAGATATTTCGGACTGGCAACAAACATCATACTGACAGATATGCCTATTATGATAATTGCCGTACTTAAGTTACTGTACGCAACGATTCCTATAAGCGGTGCAAGTATTATAAACATCTTTATGATACTTGAAAACCGGGTAAACTGCTTAGGAATCTTGTCAATTATCATTGCCATAAATAAAATAACGGCTATCTTTGCCACCTCTGACGGCTGGAACTGTATCGGTCCTACACTAATCCATCTCGATGAACCATGTGAACTTGAACCTATTTTCGGCACAAATACAAGAATACACAGCAGAAACGACACTACATATGCTGTCACTCCCAGCTTCTTCCACAATCTGTAGTCTATTGCCGTCATGGCAGCCATGGCAGCCATTCCCAACAGAATATTTCGTATCTGAAGCTTCAAATAATGCATACTGTCGTTATATCTGTTAGCTGATGTATATGAGCTTGAGCTGTACAGCATTACAAGACCAAAACAGAGCAAAAATATAACAATAAACAAAAGATTATAGTCAAAAAAAGGTATTCCTTTTTCCTTTTTTTCTTTTTGTTTTCTACGCTTTTCTGCCAAAATGAATTACTCCTCTAATCCTTTTACTAATTCCTTGAAGATACGTCCTCTCTCCTCATAATTAGGGAACATTCCCCAGCTTGCACATGCAGGTGATAAAAGGACGGCATCGCCTGAAGCAGCATGCTCATAACAATAGCTGACAGCCTCCTCAAAGGTATCCTTCTTTACTGTATTCATGAACCCATGTCTGTGTGCACATTCCTCTATTTTGTCCGCTGTCTGACCGATGAGCACAAGCTCCTTGACCTTACCGTCAAAGGCCTCTATCCACTCGTCATATTCTGACTGTTTATCATATCCTCCTCCGATAAGAAGTGTCGGTCTGTTCATGGCACGTATTCCCTGAATAGCCGCATCGGGATTGGTTCCCTTTGAATCATTGTAAAACTTAACACCGCGCTTTTCTGTCACATATTCTATTCTGTGTTCAACTGCCTTAAATACCTTAAGCACCTCGACAATCTTATCCATAGGCACACCAAAGCTTAAGGACATGGCACAGGCTGCCATAACATTCTCAAAATTGTGCTTTCCAAGCAGGTTCAGGTCATTTACATTGATTATCTCATCGCGTGCACCATCGTGTGCATACATGATGATGTCTCCATCCAGATAAAAGCCCTCTGAAAGCTCTGACTTACTGCTGAAAAACACAACCTTAGCCGGGCACTCTGCCGCAAAGCCTCTAAGTACCTTATCCTCATAGTTTAAGATACAAAAATCATCCTTTGTCTGATTCTTTGTGATATCTTCTTTTGCCCTGATATAGTTTTCCATTGTGTGATGACGATTAAGATGATCCGGTGTAATATTTAAGATTGCACTGATGTGCGGCTTGAAGGTATCAATTGTCTCAAGCTGGAAGCTGGATATCTCTGCTACTGTCACGGTCTCATCCGTGCTTCCTGTAACCATTGATGTATATGGTATTCCAATGTTTCCAACAACTCTTACATCCTTAAAGTAATTCTTCATTATCTCACCTGTAAGTGCCGTGGTCGTTGTCTTGCCGTTGGTTCCTGTAATAGCAATGATTCTGCCTGCGCCAAATGTGTATGCAAGCTCTATCTCACCCCAGATTTTAATGCCCTTATCTCTTAGTGAATTGACCATAGGAATATCTGTTGGTACACCCGGACTGAGTACAGCCACATCAAACTCATCCATCTGTGCATCTGTCATATCTCCGAGTATTAGCGGTACTTCACGGATTGCCGGTACCTTCTCATAAAGTGCCTCTGTATCAAGCTCTTTATTTCCATCAAATAATACTGTATCTATATTATTGGCACGTAAAAGCTCTGTAGCTGCGATTCCGCTTTTTCCTGTACCGACAACAAGTACTTTCTTTCCTTGTAAGCTCATTTTTATTCCTCCGTTTTCCATGTATTAAACCCTGATTTATACACTAAATTATAGTATACGTTATTTATCCGTATTTCGCAAGAGCTACTGTTCATCCACATATGGTATTATTTCCGTAAACACCTCCGCGGCAACCGGAGCGGCAATGGTACCTCCGTAGTATACTCCGCCTTTGGGATTATTTATTTTAACAAGCACCATCAGTCTTGGGTCATCTGCAGGATAAAACCCAAGAAACGATGCTATATAGACATTATCACTGCGTGGAAGTGTCTGCGATGTAGCTGTCTTTCCACCTATTGCATACCCTTCTACCTGCGCGTTTTTGCCTGAGCCCTCAGATACCACGCCTTCAAGAAGCATTCTGAGTGTCTCAGAGGTTTTCTCTGTACAAATACCGGTTCTGGTATCAAAAGATATCTGTTTCTTTGTGGTGCCATCGGAATTCAATATCTCTTTGCCTATATGCGGTGTCACCCTGTTTCCTCCATTTATCAGAGAGGATACCGTGGTCATAAGCTCTATAGGTGTAATCTGAAATGACTGTCCAAATGAAATTGTAGCAAGCTCCACCTGTCCTATTTTGTCAGGCTGATGCATTATAGTACCTGCTTCTCCCGGCAGATCAATTCCTGTTTTTTCCAACAGGCAAAAGCTTTTAAAATTCTCATAATACCTGTCACAGCCTATGCGCAGTCCAAGATCTATGAATACCGGGTTACACGAATTCTGTATTCCTTGTACAAAGGTTTCGCTGCCGTGACCACTCCTTTTATGACAGTGTATACGTCTATCCTCCACCGTAATATATCCGGGACAGTAAAAGCTGTCGTCCAGACTTACCACATTCTCTTCAAGTGCTATAGCGGCTGTTATAATTTTAAATGTTGACCCCGGCTCATAAGTATCGCTGACGCAGCCGTTTCTCCATGCCTCGTCATGATTTTCATAGGAAAACGGGTCATTGAGATTGTACTCGGGATAGTCAGACATAGCATAGATTTCACCATTCTCAGGATTCATGACTATGATGCTCACACTGTCAGCAAGGTTTTCATTATATGCCGCAGCAGCCTTCTGCTCACAGATTCTTTGTATGTTTATATCCAGCGTTGTGACAAGTGTATCTCCTTTTTTTGGTGCCTGTCGTCTCTCCTTATAGCCCTTCACCTCCACACCTCTACCATCACATACTGTATATATTTTTCCTGGTTTTCCGGAAAGGACATCATCATAGGTTGCTTCAAGCCCGACAACACCCTGTCCATCAGCCCCGGAGAATCCAATAACTTTTGAAAACAGTTCATTTCCAGGATAGTATCTGATGCTTGACTCATCTACCTTTACCCCGGCTAAACCGTAGGAGAGTATTCTGTCACCGGTTTCCTTTGAAACATTGTTTTTAATTTTTTCTATCGAGGTAACCTTTTCCACCTTTTTACGTATCTTCGATTCATCCATCGAAAGCTCTGTGCTCAGTGTCCTGATTACCGCCTCCTCATCAGTTATCTGATTATGTATCACTGAAATGTTGCAGGCTGTCTCATTTGCCGCTATAACACTTCCGTTTCTGTCTAATATATCTCCGCGTATGCCCGCTATTGTCCTCTCACGCTCCTGCAGTGCCCGGGCTTTTTTACTGTAATATTCTCCCTTTACAAGAATAAGATAACCCAGACGGACACATAATACCATAAGCATTATTGTTATCATCGCACACAGTACACATATTTTCTTTCTATACCCGGTATTATTCAATATCATAAAAAATGCCTCAATATTTTTACACTAATATATGCAAAAAATATTGAGGCTATTCTCTATTCACCCTGCTCGCCTTCCTGAGTTACCTTCTCTCCTGTCGGAGGATTTGCTCCCGTTATCGTAAGGTCAGCATTTACACCCGTCTGTTCCTCATCAGGGTAGATATTCATATACGGAAGTACTTCCTTTAATATCTCTCTTGTAAGATTCTGTGCATAGTTACTGTGAGGCTGATCCTGCACGTTAGGCTGGTCAATTACAGTGTATATGACAAGCTGTGGATCCTGTGCCGGTACACAGCCGATAAACGATACAAGATAGCATCCCCTTTTACGCAGATGGGTTGTCTCATCATACATCTGCGCCGTTCCGGTCTTACCCCCCATGGAATATCCATCAACCTTTGCAACCTTACCGGTTCCTTGTGCAACAACATTTTGCAGGTAATTTTTCAATGTCTGGCTGGTTGACTCTGACACAGTCTTTTTGAGCATCGTCGGCTCTATTGTCTTTACGGTATTTCCGTCCTCATCGGCAATTTTCTTTATCACATGCGGCTGATAATAATTTCCGTCATTCACAAGTGAAGAGAACGCACCTACCATCTCTATCATCGTACAGTTATAGTTCTGTCCGAATACATTTGTAGCTAAATCCACAGGCTTTATGTTGTCAAGTGTATACATAAGTGTCGACGTATTTGCCTCACCCGGTAAATCAATGCCGGTCTTTTGGCCAAATCCAAACACACTCTGATAATACAGGAAATTTTCTGCTCCTATCTTATATGACATCTGCATGAGTGCATCATTGCAGGAATCCATGAGTGCCTTTTCAAGTGTTTCTATACCATGTCCGTTTCGATTGACACATGACACCTTCTCACCACCGAACATCTCATATCCATCGCACAAGAATGTCATATCCGTAGTGAGTGTTCCCGTATCAAGTCCACATGCAACGGTAAACGGCTTCTGTACTGAACCCGGCTCATATGTGTGCGTAATACAGAAGTTCTGCCACAGCTTATTCAGAGTATTTAATGTATCATCATCACTCATTGCATCAAGCTGCTCTTGTGTATAGTAATTCTTCATATTCTTCGGATCGTTCAGATCAAAGTTTGGATAATTTGCCATGGCGAGTATCTCACCATTTTTAGGATTTTCTATGATTACACCGATATTTTCTGCTCCCAGCCCTTCTCTTGCATTATTTGCATAGGTATCTGAGAAAAGCTTTATCTTGTCCTCCACAATTGACTGTATATTTGCATCAATAGTTGTATAGATTGTATCTCCGTTTTCAGCAGGTATAACCGTCTTTTGAAAATCATTATCAGCGTTTAAGTATCCGTATTCTCTTCCGTTAACACCGTTTAATGTATCATTATAATAATTTTCAAGTCCTGTTGTACCAACGTCACCCGATGATGTAAATCCGATAACAGAGCTTGCCAGCGTGCCGAACGGATAGTTTCTCTGGTATTCTGTCTCAAACCAGACACCCTTGATATTGGGATTTTTGAGGTTTCCTTTTTTGTCAACCGCATCCTGCATCTGCACAAACGGCTGGATTGTGTCATATGATTGCTTTTTTAAAAGTACAATGTATTTTTTGTCCTTGCTGTTTTTAGCGTAATCCTCAAGTACAGCGCGGTCCAGCTCCGGAAAACACTGTGTAAGCGCATCAATTGTCGGCTCTATATACTCCTTCTTCCCGGTCATAACCGAACAGTCCAGCACAACATTATAAACAGCCACACTCGTTGCAAGCACTGTACCATTTGAATCCACTATATTTCCACGCTGGAATGGTATCGTTTTGCTGTCGTATGACTGTAGTGATAAAACCTTTTTTGTATATGCATCTCCGCTTGTGTATTCAATATACATCAGTCTGCCGATAAGTCCAAGCATGCCTGCAACAATAAACATAAACAACACAAACAGCTTTTTTTTCATCTGACGGCCTATTTTTCTGACTGGTCTTTTCCTTGCTCTGGCTGCCAATATGCTTCCTCCAATTTATTCCGGAATATCGTTATACTGATCCATATAGTTATTATTGTCAACTGAATAGTAAACTATCTGATCCTGTGTGGCACTCTTCATGCCAAGTCTGTTGATTGCCGCATCTTTAATGGCATTCAAATCTGTTGATGTGGTAATTTTCTTATATCTGACATCATTATCTGCTTTGATGTCTGCTACCCTGCTCTCGAGTGCCGCCACTTCCTTCATCTGCTGTGTCACATTTGATCTGGTCTGTATCACTGTAACAGAAACGAATGCTGATGCCAGCACACACGCTGTAAGAAATGTGACAAATGCACGATTCATTGAAAGTGCTCTTTCCTGATTTCTGCGCGCTGCTCTTCTTCTGTTTTTTCTGCGTCGAGCATCCTCAAGCTCTCTTCTTGTACCGTGCCCGTGTCTTTGTGGCTCTGCCTCCTCAAGTTTTCTTACTGCATTCCCGTTTACATAATAAATTGTTTTATTCATTTAGCTGCTCCTTTTGCTGTCATTCTATAATTCATTTCTTTCAAATACCCGAAGCTTTGCGCTTTTGGAGCGTGAGTTTTCTTCAAGCTCCTTTTCGGATGGAAGGATTGGTTTTCTGGTGATAACCGTTCCCTTCGATTTATTACCGCATACACATACCGGAAAACTCGGTG
>OGJK01003563.1_pt1 | contig 10522 bp, 9 predicted proteins | sample 1571961 | NCBI WGS metagenome assembly OGJK01 (sample SAMEA2582120, study PRJEB24529) | metagenome | biome: Human gut stool | place: China | collected 2011 | reverse complement strand
CCGTAGACGCGGCCTGTAGTGGTAATCCCGGAGCTATGGAATATCGCGGTGTACACGTAGCCAGCCGACAAGAAATATTCCATTTCGGTCCGGTATATGGTACGAATAATATCGGCGAGTTCCTTGCTATCGTCCACGGACTTGCCCTACTGAAACAGAAAGGCTTCGATATGCCCATCTACAGCGACAGTGTGAATGCCATCAGCTGGATAAAACAGAAAAAATGCAAGACCAAACTGCCGCGCGACGCCAAGACCGAAGAGCTTTTCCGCCTGATAGAACGTGCGGAGAAGTGGTTGCGCGAAAACACCTACACCACCCGCATCCTAAAATGGGAGACAAAGCAATGGGGGGAAATTCCGGCCGACTTCGGAAGGAAGTAAAAAAACGCGGGCACCCCGGGTTCTTCATCCGGTTGTGCCCGCGTCAAGAAAATGATGCGGCCGAGCTTATGAATGAATAGCCGCCATCATGTTTTATTTGCTATACGATGCCTTCACGAAAGGAGCATCAAGCAAGTAGTCAAGACTCTGCTTCACACTCTCTTCTACGGGGCAGCTGTATTTCTCAATCTCAGCTACGATGTGGCGCACGCCAGCAGTATCCGTATTCTTGAAGATAGCATCATAACCTACCATACCACTCTGCCCAATCTCGCGGTGATCCTTGATATGGAGCATGGTGAAGCGTCCGGGATACTTGTTGAAGTAATCCACCGGGCTGTTCTGGCCGCGCACTACCCAGTAAACGTCCATCTGGAAGAATACATATTCGGGATTGGTGTGTTGCAGCATGTAGTCCAGCATCAGCTCCTTGTCTTCCACTTTCTGGAATTCATGGGCATGATTGTGGTAACCGTATTTCAAACCGGCAGCCTGGCAGCGCTTGCCCACTTCATTGTAATAGTCGCAGTAGGTCTGCAAGTCTTTCAATGTCTTGGGAACGGAGAGATACGGAGTCACGATATACTCCATACCGGCCTCCTTATGGGCAGCAATGCACTGATCCCACCATTTCAAGGCTTCCGTAAAGTCGCCCGAAGCCAGTTCCTCGTCCGACAACCCGTGGGTAGTGTGCGAAGAAAGCACGGTCATACCGCTCTTTTCCACCATCTGTTTGAACTCCTGGGGAGTCTTGCCGTAGAACTTACCGTCATTGTAGTTGGCGGCCTCCACACTGGTATAGCCCATATCAGCCAAATCCTTCAGAATCTGGTCGAGGTTACTGCCGTCCTTCACCAAGTCTCTTACAGAATAGAGCTGGATGGCTACTTCCTTTTTCGTCGTTTCCGGCGCCGTTTCCGTGCTGTGGCTGCTGCAGCTTGTGGCCATCATGGATAAGCACAGTGCTGACAAAATCATCATATGTTTGATTCTCATAGTACTATCTTTTTAGAAGGAATTAGTCGAGAACCTTTACACGGATGTTGCGGTACCAAACATCGTCGCCATGATCCTGCACACCGATAAAGCCTTCGTGGTTTTCGCCGCCACAGTTGTTCAACAGTTCGAAAGCCAAGGGCCACTTCTCTTCGCTGAACTTGCTTGCCTGCAACATTTCAGTCCATTGCTTAGTCCACAAGTGATATTCCAGTACGTTTTCATCGTTCTGTCCGTGAACTACAGTACCTTTGTATACCATAATCTTTGCCTTGTTCCATTCGCCGAAAGGTTTGGCGTTCTGCGGAACAGCCGGTATCATGTCGTACAAGGAAGCAGCCTGACGGTTGTTGTCCTTACCCAGTTTGGCATCCGGATGATTGGCGTTATCCAGCACCTGGAACTCGGGAGCAGAGATATAGATGGGTTCCAACACTTCGTTGCCGTCCTTGTCCTTTGAAGTAACTTCCTGAGCCAGATAGAAGATACCGGAGTTACCACCTTTGGAAATCTTCCATTCCAGTTCCAGCTCAAAGTTCTTGAACTTATGGGCGAAAATCAAGTCACCGCCCTCACCGGTCTGTCCTTCGCCGGTACCGGTTCCACAGAATTTGAGGCAACCATCCTCAATAATCCATCTGGAAGGCACTTTGTCCTTACCGTATCCACGCCATCCGTCCAGGCTCTTTCCATCAAAGATAGTGATATAACCGTCCGCATCAATCGGCAGGTTCAAGCTGTCCGTTTCAGGCGCTTTCAGAGACTTGGAATAAGACACCGCAGTAGTAGTAGGAGCTGCAGCTTCCTCCGTAGCGTTCGATTTCTTTGCACCGCCACCGCAAGAGGCGAGCATACCTCCGATAAGGCAACAAGCCAAAGAATAATATATTTTCTTCATAATCTGAAAAATTAAATGATTAGTATTCGTTTATGAGCATCGGAACCTGGTTCCGATACTCTTTTTAATGTTTATCTGGGCATATCGGGCAACTTCCAGCCTTCACGGTAGTTATGCTTGATGAGCTCTTCTGCAAAAGCCTTGGCATTTACCGGATCTGTCCATGTCTTGTCGAAGCTCGGATGGCCGTTGTGTATCTTGAAGCCGTCCTTGATGACTGTACGCAATGTCTCGTCGTCGCCGATATTGGTGAAGCGCATGTTGGCTCCGTCCCATTCCAGTGTCTTGTTCAGGCCCTGCAGACGGATAGCCAATACACCCATTACCACCATTTCATTCATCGGTCCCGATTCGGAGAAATCCGCTTTCGGCATCACGCGGTTGGATTTGTCTTCCTTACAAGCGCGTACCCAGTCCATCTCATGACCGCCATTCATAGCCTTCGGCACACGGCGGCAAACCTTCGGTGCATTGGGCACACGACCAGAAAGTAACCACGGGTTCTGTCCGTAGCAACCGCAAATCAGCGTATCCTTCGTTCCGTGGAAGATAGTCAGACCGCCACCGCTCTGCATCAGTTGCTTTCCTTCGGGGAAGCCTTTCGGACGGTCGGGCATCATGCCGCCATCATACCAGTGAACTTCCACTTCGGGCATAGCCACCTTCGGCATATTTTCACGTGCGGGGAAAGTCAGCTTCACGTGCTGTGCTTGCGGAGCGCAGGCATTGAGCAACAATGTAGATGAACCTTCTACCTTGGTAGGATACAGCAACTTCAAAGCTCTGAACGGCTGGTGCAGGATGTGGCAAGCCATATCGCCCAAAGCACCCGTACCATAATCCCACCATCCGCGCCAGTTCCAGGGATGATAGATTTCGTTATACGGATTCATCTTGGCAGGACCGGTAAACAAATCCCAGTTCAGGGTTTTGGGAATGCGGTCTTCCTTTTCGGGAACATTCAATCCTTGCGGCCAGATGGGACGGTCGGTAGCACATTCCACCTTCGTCACGTCACCGATTTCGCCGTTCCATATCCACTCGCATACCAAGTCGGTACCCTCGTCCGAAGAACCCTGGTTACCCATCTGGGTAACTACTCCCGTAGAAGCGGCCAGGCGGGTAAGCAGACGGGACTCATATACGGAGTGCGTCAACGGTTTCTGGCAATATACATGTTTGCCCATCGTCATGGCATCAGCAGTAATGATGGCATGTGTATGGTCGGCAGTAGCGATGATAACGGCATCGATGTCCTTACCCATCTCATCGTACATCTTACGATAGTCCCAATACTTCTTCGCATTGGGAAGCTCATCGAACACACCTTTCGCGTAGCGCCAGTCTACGTCACAAAGCGCCACGATATTTTCCGTAGCCTTCACATGGTTGATGTTGGTGTGTCCCATACCGCCGATACCTACGGCAGCAATGTTCAAACGGTCACTGGGAGGCACGTGTCCGTGGCTCTTACCCAAAATGCTGCTTGGAGCAATGGTAAGACCCGCCAAAGCTAAACCTCCGGTCTTAAGAAATTCTCTTCTTGTAAATTTCGACATGGTTCTTTAGATTTTAAAATCGGTTAATATAATGAGTTTTAAAACAATCCTTAATTACAGTAGGCATCAGACTACCGTCTTCTTCGGACGGAGCAGTCCGTAACCTTCTTTCATATGCCTCCGGCGCTCCCTGATTTCCTCCAGCGTCTGCAAGTCGCCTATGCCGGGCAGGTCGTGGCGGCGCGCATCCTCCAGGAAGGTCCATCCGTATTGGGAAGCAATGGCCGAGTCTCGCATCTGCGGCAATCTCGGATCGCGTTTCCCGCTCTCGATGGAGTCGGCCATAATATTGCATAGCTTATCCAGGTTCTTCCCGCCAAACGGCTTCTCCAGGCGAAGCGTACGGTTCACGCCGTGAAGTTCCACTACGGCAGTCCGGAAATCATGCGTCATGCGCACGATACCTTTTGTACCGATAATGTCCGTATATGCATTATGAGTCTGGTTTCTGGAGAGTTGTCCGTAGACGAAGCCTTGTGTGACATCGAAGGCGATGCCGTTCTCGAACGTACCGTGGCACTGTACCCACCAAGGGTCCTTGTAGTCCCACATCCGCATGCCTTGGGCATGCCAGGTCTTGTATTCACTGTCGGCATACCAGCGGGCGATGTCTATGTAGTGCATGCCGCAGTCGTGGTAGGCGGGACCCTCATATTCGTGTCCCTCGCCCGGCGCCAATCCCGGAGTCATGTGGCAGATGCGCAAGATGGCCAGTTCGCCAATTTCGCCTTCATCGATAAACTGCTTCATAGCCTGGTGATACCAGGAGTTGCGCAGATAAAGGTTGACAGCAGCAATGCGGTCATACTTTTCAATCAGGTCCACAATTTCCCATTCCTTGTCAATGGTATCGGCAATGGGTTTCTCCGTCAGGATATGCTTATTGCTCCGGACAGCTTTCTCTATTTGTTCTTTTCTGGAATTTGCCAATGCAAAAAGACCAACAGCTTCTACACTCTGGTCGTCAAAGATTTCTTGTTCATCAGATATGATTCTGGATGAAGGGGAAAGGTTTCTTGCCAATTCTCGGGAGGCCGGATCGGTATCGCAGATATATGCGATGTCCCATCGACCGCTTTTCTGCATTTCCTCCCAATACATTTGCCCCATTCTACCGAACCCTATCAAACCAACTTTTATTTTCATGGTAGGCGAATATTAAATATTTACAGTTATAGTATTATCGGGGTCAATTGAATTACATGATTAAGAGTACTTGGACTGATAGTCATAGTAGCTGTCGTCGTAGACGTTGGATATAATTTTTTCATGATATTTGCAATGTTTATGTATGTGTTCTTTGCAAAAATAGGATAATTAGTGATAGAATGGAAGCAAGCAGATATTAAAAAAGCGTAAAAGACAAAAGAACGCCCTTTATTCATCATCGCCTAACAGCCGTGAAACACTCTGCCGGCAGCCGTCAACACCCACCTGCATCATAGATTCTGCGTAAGAAATATAGAAGAGAAAGAAGAATTAATAGGCTGTTTGCAGGAAATTAACTTCCTATTTAGTCATAACAGCCTAGCACAAGCGGGTGGAAGCAAAGTACGCAGAATTTTATTTCTATGAGAGAGACTGCATATCATTCAGTCTCTTATAATAGCCGTTCTTCTCGAGAAGTTCCTCGTGCTTACCACGTTCCACGATTTCACCTTCATAGAGTACACAAATCTCATCCGCATTCTTGATGGTGGAAAGGCGGTGGGCGATGGCAATCGTGGTACGGGTCTTCATTAGCCGTTCCAGAGCCTCCTGCACCAGTCGTTCGCTTTCGGTATCGAGTGCTGAAGTGGCCTCATCGAGTATCAGGATAGGCGGATTCTTCAAGATGGCACGGGCAATACTGATACGCTGGCGCTGTCCGCCGGAAAGCTTGCCGCCACGGTCGCCAATGTTGGTCTGATAACCGAGTTCGGTCTCCATGATGAAGTCGTGGGCATTGGCAATCTTTGCCGCTTCGATCACCTGCTCCATAGTTGCATTTTCCACACCGAAGGCAATGTTGTTGAAGAAGGTGTCATTGAACAGAATGGCCTCTTGGTTCACGTTTCCTATCAACGCACGCAGGTCGTGGATGCGAAAATTCTTAATATTCACACCGTCAATTGTAATCTCACCTAACTGCACATCGTGATAGCGCGGCAGCAAATCCACCAATGTAGATTTGCCGGAGCCGGACTGGCCGACAAGTGCAATGGTTTGTCCTTTGGGCACCATCAGATTGACGTGCTTCAACACTTCGCGCTTGCCGTCGTAACTGAAGGAGAGGTCCTTAAATTCAATCCGGTCATTCATCCCGTGCAGCGGCAACGGGTTTACCGGTTCCTTAATGGGATTCTCGGCTTTCAGTATTTTGTCCACACGTTCCATGGATGCCAGACCCTTTGGAATGTTGTATCCTGCCTTTGCAAAGTCTTTCAACGGATTGATGATACTGTACAGAATCACCATATAGAAGATGAACGTTGATGCTTCCATGGAAGTGCCGTCGCCCAGAATAAGCAGACCACCGAACCACAGTACCAATACAATGAGCAGCGTACCGAGGAATTCACTCATCGGATGTGCCAACGACTGACGGATGGCTACCTTGTTGGTTGCATCACGCAGCTCGTCGCTGCATTGCTTAAAACGGTCCACCATCTTGTCTTCTGCTATAAAAGCCTTGATTATACGCAGTCCGCCAAGCGTCTCTTCCAATTGCGACATGGTATCACTCCATTTTCCTTGGGCTTCCAACGACTTACGCTTCAGTTTCTTGCCGACTTTTCCCATCAGCCAGCCCATACCCGGCAATACCAGGACAGTAAACAGAGTCAGCTGCCAGCTGGTTACAATCAGAGTGGAAAAATAAAGCAGAATCAGGATAGGATTCTTGAGCAGCATATCCAGTGAGCTGGTAATGGAGTTTTCAATTTCGCCTACGTCACCACTCATACGTGCAATGATGTCCCCTTTCCTTTCTTCAGAGAAAAAGCCGAGCGGCAAGTGCATCACTTTGGAATAAACCATCACGCGGATATCGCGTACCACTCCCGTACGAAGGGGAATCATAATGGCAGAAGAGCCGAAATAGCAGGAGGTCTTCAGCATGGTCATGAAAGCAAGGAAAAGCCCCATGAACAGCAATGTCATCTGTGGCCCGTGTGTCTCAATCATCTGAGTGACGTAATAATAGAAATTGTTCACCGCCACTTCCTTCAAGCTACCGCTTCCCCACTCCATGAAGTGATACACTTGGGTGTTCTCCCCCGTCTTGAAAAGGATATTGAGAATAGGAATGAGCAGTGTGAATGAAAAGACATTGAATATAGCGGACAGCACATTGAGCACGATTGCCCAACCGATATATCTCTTGTAAGGCGACACAAAGCGCCGCATCAGTTGTAGGAATTCCTTCATTGCTTGTAGTTAAGTGAATTATGAGGTCGCAAAGATACAAGAAAACGAGGGAATGGAAAAGGGTTTCAGGTTATTTCTGCCTAAATGCCCACATTCTCTACTTTCTTTTGTGTCCTTGCATACTTCTCCAGCACCATGTACACTCATACATTGTCATCTTAATAATAGCCGGCTCATTTATTTTCCATCTTTACTCCTAACTTCCACACAATTTTCTTCAAACTTCAATATGCCCAAGCAATTATATGAGTAAATAATGAAAAAGATGTACCTTTGCACCCGACTTAACTGAGAACTTTGTTCACCACATGAGAAAAGCTATTATCACAACCCTATCTGTCCTAATCGTACTTCTGTCCATTGCTTGCAATACCCGAGTGAACTATAATAAGTACCTGATTGCAATTGACTCGCTCATCGTTCAGCAACCGGACACTGCCCTATCTATGCTCGAAGCATTCCCGACAAACAGCCTGCAGACCCAAGCTGACAGTGCTTATTATGACCTATTAATGACAGAAGCAAGAGATAAGAACTACATTATCCAAACCAATGATTCCCTGATACAATCGGCCCTGACCTACTACAACGGCACAAACGACATAGAAAAGCGGGCAAGGGCCCATTACTATTCCGGCTGCGTCTACCGGGATTCACAGAGAAGAACAGAATCTATGACTCAATACCTCATAGCAAAGCCCTTGGCTGAAAAAGCAGGAGAAAGACGTCTATTAAGTCTTATCTACCTGAATATAGGTTATCTATACTATTCACAAAACCTAAATACACAAGCCGATTCCAGCTATCAATTGGCACAACAAATAGGTATTCAGCTAAAGGACTCTGTTCTTCAAGCAGAAGTTCTGTCACGACGAGGACTCATCCGAATGGAAAAAGGAGAGGAATTCTATCCCGAAGCCGAAAAAATGATGTTGAAGGCACTCGCTATCGTCCAAAAACAGTCCAACATACAATTAAAAGAAAATGTGTTCTCCTCACTATGCCAACTATACAACTGGATGGAAAACGGAGAGAAAGCTATAGAATTCGCCAAACAGAATCTTGGCGTACAGAAAGACCGCACAACATGCTACAAAGCTTTCGAACTACTTGGAAGCGCATATTACCTAATATTGCAATATGATTCTGCCCGCTACTACCTACAAAAATCCCTTTTCACAACAGACTATGCCACCAAAGCCGGGGCTTACATGTATCTGGCAGACATAGCCAAAGAGCAAGGAGACTTAGCTACTTCCTTAGAGATGGAACGCAACTACTCTGCCTATTTGGACAGCATGCAGAAGTCCAGACAGCCCGATGCCATTGTCTGCGCAGAACAAGGGATGCCAAGCAACAAGCAAAACATAATCAGCAAACACACCCATTACTCTATCATAAGTATATCAATAATCACATTAACCCTCATTGTAGCTGTAATCATCCTATCCTATAAGAAAAGAAAGCAAAAGCCCAATAACCGAACCGAAAAAGAAATGCTGTATAAGGCAGGACTTGTTCTATTCGAACAATCTGAGGTATACAACAAGATGACTCTAATCATCCGCTCTCATAAAGAAAAGGCAGAATCAGAAATAATGCATCAAGGTGACTGGCTACAACTAATTGCAGAAACCAACAAATGTTGGAATAATATTGCCCGGGAACTACAATCAAAATATCACCTGACAGAAGACGAAATCTACTTATGTTGTCTGTACCTGACAAACCTCCCGATAAGCCACTTTTGCCATATATTGAGCTGCGAACGGGATACTATTTACAAAAAGGCAGACCGCATATTAGAAAACAAAATGGGCTTTGCACACAAAGAGATATCTCTTAAGGAAGCTTTAAAAAAGAATCTCCAATCATCTAGCCAATCATAACAATCATTAGCAAGTACAACAATTATACAATATTATACGCCATTATACACCGAAATTATACAATATTATACACTTATCCTGCCGTATTAAACCGACCTTTGCGGCATCAATAATCAAAAAAGTGTATAATGATGAAAAAACTATTGTCTATCTTAATTGCGACATTCTTTTTAAGCAATATTGTGACATACGCACAAAAAGAGAACAATCCTTTTACAGAAATTGCCCTAACCCAAGCAAAAAGAAAAGATCCGATTAGTAAAGGAGATACCCCTATATCTCGTAGTATCATTCAAACCGCCAACGCCTACTTATATAATAACACAGTATGTGTCGACTTCAACGAGGTATTACCTAACGTCACCATAACCCTCATCAATGAATCAACTAGTAAACTCATTCATTCAGAAGCATACAATGAACCCACAAACATTGACATCACTTTGGATGAAGGATACAGTAGTGGTAACTATTTGATTAAAATAGAGTCTGATGAAGTTCTTTTATATGGTTATTTCTCATTATAACAATCATACAACAAACAATACATTATTTAAAAAGATAGAGAGCCATGAAAAAGTTATTCCTATTTATGAGTTGGGTAATGCTTATATTATCCGGTTGTGCCGATGAAGATATCATCGAACGTAATTCCCCGTCATTTCCACAAAGTGTAAATACCCGATCTGCAGGAGATGGTGTATATGATATTTTAGGGTACGGCTATGATATAACTGGGCCATATTTAGATACTAAGTCCAGTCGTGCAATAGTATTTGATACTAATAAACTATTAGAAAAAGGACTGATTACCCCCTACAAACTAGAAGAATCTCGGTTCCGTTACTCTTCAGGGAAAGATGTCATTGATTTTACCACCAACATGTCATCTTCATTACAAATGAGCACCCCCGGCATCCTAAAAGTCATAGGTGGCGCCTCTTTAAATATAGCATTCGGAGGTAATTCTCATTATAATTCTGACTACTCTTTTGCATACTGTACTCAGCAATATTTACTCGTTCTTAAGGAGCCTTAAGCCACAGAAATTTATTCTTCCAAGAAGCTCGCGCAAATACTGATTCAAATCCAATTGATCTGTAGGCACTCTGAAAGTTAGTTGGATGATTTTATCGAAGTAGGATCTAAATTCTCTGTTATTAGTTTGACCAAATACGGTGTCAGAAGGTTTACCAAACTTCTTTTCGAGTCCCTTAACGACAACCTCATAATCAATTGCTAAAACGAAAACGCAGTCGGGGACATCAAAAAGATTTTTTAATAAAGAAGAATTTAAACCGCAACCACAGGCTCAAGCCGGTCCATATCATCGATAAAAAAGATAAAACCTTTAAATTTCTTGTTTTTGGCTCTGATCTCATCCTTGTA
>OGJK01003551.1_pt1 | contig 10556 bp, 6 predicted proteins | sample 1571961 | NCBI WGS metagenome assembly OGJK01 (sample SAMEA2582120, study PRJEB24529) | metagenome | biome: Human gut stool | place: China | collected 2011 | reverse complement strand
CGAGATCGTACGGCGACTGGAGTTCAGACGTGTGCTCTTCCGATCTAAGATTGGCTTTGTGAGCAACGGTTCCATATGGTCCAGTTACGCCAAACCAAACGAGGCCCACTGGTTTATCCGGTGTGCCACCACCAGGGCCTGCTATCCCCGTTGTAGACACCGCATATGTCGTATTGCATACGCGTTTTGCACCTTCAGCCATCGCTTTGGCTACTTGTTCGCTCACGGCGCCATATGTATCGAGTAAATCTTGTGGCACACCTAAGACCCGATGTTTTACATCATTGCTATAGGATATAATGCCACCCATATAGTAATCACTACTACCACTTACGTTTGTCAATAGTTTACCAACTAAACCAGATGTACAAGACTCTGCCGTAGCAATGGTCGCAGACGATTCTTTTAACGTATTACCGAGTGTTTCCTCCATAGAAACATCTAACTTACGGCCAATCAAAGAACCTAAACGGCGACGAATGATTTCATCCCAAGGATTTAACAATCTATGTGCTTCATCGAGAGATGAAGCCTTTGCAGTAATGCGTAATTCAATGTAGCCTTTTTTTATTAACAAAGCTATGGTTGGATTTGATTGTTGCTTAATCAAATCCATAACGCGTTCTTCTAAATCGATTTCACGAATATCATAAACGCCATAACGATAAGACGTTACAACACCTTGTGAACCAAAACGCTTATGAAGATAAGGCACTACACTTTGTGTAAACATCCCCTTCATTTCACCTGGAGGTCCTGGTAATAGTATATAGGTTACATCGCCATCTACGGTTACTACACCTGGTGCAACACCGACAGGATTGGCTAAAACACTAGAGTCATCAGGCAACATAGCCTCTCTACGACTCGCATCAGGCATTTCACGACCTACTCTTTTGAAAAAACGTCGCACCTCAGCCATAGCATCATCATTATATACGACACTGCGATTTAAGGACGATGCCAACACTTGCCGTGTTATATCACCCTGAGTTGGCCCCAACCCACCTGTACTAATCACGAGATCAGCACGTTGTGCCGCTTTTTTAAACACTTCAGACATACGGCCTGGATTGTCTCCCACCACAGACTGATACGCTATGGTATAACCTAATTTATTAAGCTCCTGAGCTAACCAAGAGACATTGGTGTTCACCGTATCCCCTAACAATAATTCAGAACCTGTAGAAATTAATTCTACAATCATTGTAAATACCTCCCATCACTTCAGATGTGTTAATAGTGGTATTACCTAATACACCAATCAATATTATTCTACGATAGTAGCTACTACATCGTAAGCAAAACCTTGCTCTACTTGTACCTGTACAATATCTCCAGGTTTAACCTTATCGCCACAGTCTTCGATATACATGTTCCCATCTACATCTGGAGCTTGTGATTTCAATCGACCTTTTGCAAGCAATGTGTTATTCTCGCCTTCTTCGATTTCCTCTACCATCGCATAATCAATGGTACCTTCTAAATCGCGATTGTTCTCTTCAGAAATAGCAGCTTGTATAGACATCAATGTATGATAGCGTTCTTCTTTAACCTCTTCTGGTACTTGATCTTCACGAGCCCCTGCAATGGTCCCTTCCTCTTGAGAGTATGTGAAAACACCCATGTTATCAAACTTGATATCCTTCACAAATTCACAAAGTTCTTGGAACTGTTCATCTGTTTCACCAGGGAATCCAACAATAATCGATGTACGCAATGTAACATGAGTTGGTGCATTGCGGATTTTCTTTAATAATTGTTCAATATCCTCACGAGAATCACGACGATTCATTTGTTTAAGAATATCGTTATTTACATGTTGTAATGGTATATCAACATATTTGCAAAGCTTCGGTTCATTGACGATAATATCAAGCAATTCATCACTAAAGAATGTTGGATATAAATAGAGCATGCGAATCCACTCGATTCCCTCAACCTTAGTTAATTCTTTTAACAGCTCTGTAAGTAATGGTTTACCATTATTTAAATCAATGCCGTAGCTAGTCGTATCTTGTGCAATGAGAACGATTTCTTTAACCCCTGACGCAGCTAATCGTTCAACTTCAGCTTTAATAGATTCAATGGAACGACTTCTAAATGCACCACGCACCTTAGGAATGATACAGAATGTACAACCATTGTTACAACCTTCTGCAATTTTTACATACGCACTGTAGCGAGGCGTCGTTTGGATGCGAGGCATGCGTTCATCATAGATATTAGTGATGTTTTCCATGATGCAGCTACGATTGCCATGCTCAATCGCATCAACAGCTACCATAACTTGATCCCATGCACCAGTACCAATAAGGGCATCAATTTCAGGGATTTCTGTAAACAACTCATCTTGGTATTGTTGACTCAAGCAACCTGCTACAATTAAGCCTTTACAACGACCAGTTTCTTTATACTGAGCAGCTTCAAGAATCGTATTGATAGATTCTTCCTTAGCTTTCTCTATAAAGGTACATGTATTTATGATAATTAAGTCAGCCTCATATAAATTATCGGTAATGGTATAACCATCATCCTTTAACAATCCAAGCATAACCTCTGTATCTACTAAATTTTTAGCACAACCTAGGCTAATATATCCCAATGATTTGGTCATTCTAAATCCTTTCTTATTTATAGAATGTAACGATATTGTATACGTATTTTATAGAAATACTCTTCTATTAATCTTTTCTAAAACGTACTTGGCTAACCCAGTGATTCAATAAAAGTTCTTTTCCCTCCACTGTATAGCCGCCATTAACAGGCCATAACACTACGGAACGTCCTAGTGTATCTACAGGTTCTGTAACTTCAGGATTGGCGAATATATAGGTAAAATTATTATTCATCATATATTTTGCAGTTTCACTAGATAGTAACCAGGTAATAAACTCTATACTTTCATTTTTATGCTTAGAATCTTTTTGCACCGCTGCACCTGTTACATAAAATGATGTGCCATCACTAGGATAAATCATTTTTACAGGATAAGAATGGCGAATGTACTGTTGTGCATCAGAAAGATTCCCAATGCCAATATCCGATTCACCAAGAGCTGTTAGCCGTACAGGTGTGGAAAGGAACTTAGAATGTTGTATAACATGTGTTTTTAAAGCTAATAAATCTGCAAGAGCATCTGGCTCACCTTTATATTCCACCAAATTGTACAAAAGATTAGCCGCATTTTGAGAAGCTCCGAAATCTGTCATCACCACACGCCAGTTCCCAGGCTTTTGCAAGGTATCCCAAGTCGTAATATGTTGACCTAGTTTATTGTAAAATGATTCATTTTGTACAAAAACGATAGGGTCATACCATAAGCCGACCCAGTAACCATTTGAATCCTTTAGGCGATCCAAGACCTCATCTATGCGTTCATTTACAATAGGAGCAAACTTATCTTTACTAGCACCGATGACGAGATTATCCTCAGATGTAATCACTACATCACCAGATGAATCTGCTAACTTAGAGGAAACCCGTTGTTCCATTTGCTCCTCAGTGAGTGGCATAATATTAACTTTTACGTTTTTATCTTCTAAATATTTATCAGCTAATAGTGTTGTTAAGTTATTAGGTAAGTCAGTGTAAACCGTAATTTCACCGCGCACAGGCGCTTTTGATTTTTCAATTTGCTCCTCTCGATAAAAGTATATGCCATACCCCATCATACCTAAGACAAAAAGCATTAACACAATAAATGCCATCCATCGTTTCATCGCGTAAATCTCCTTTTACATTCTCCCTTAGTCTTATTGACCTGTGAAGGAGAACCACTTCGAGCATATCGAGATTGACCGCCTCTCGATTGTGCCGTTTTTTTTCGTCCTTGATTTTGCATTTTACCTTGTCCAATTGGTCTAGATGGAATTAAGCACTCAGGTCCAAAGCCGATTAAATCACGCCGATTAGCTTCAATGAGTGCTTCTTTTAAAAGATCATAATTTTCAATATTTTTATATTGCATCAAGGCTCGTTGCTTAGCCTTGTCCCGACCTTTTTTAGCCACATAAACAGGCTTGCCATCAAGAGGATTAATACCCGTATAATACATACACGTTGAAAGACTGCCCGGTGTAGGAATAAAATCTTGAACTTGTTCAGGATACATATGCTGATCTCGTAAAAATTCAGCTAATTCTATGGCGTCCTCTAATGTACATCCTGGGTGAGAACTCATAAAATAAGGAACTAAATATTGTTTTTTCCCTAATTCACGATTTGCCTCTTCAAACCATTTTTTAAAGGTCAGGAATTCTTCTTTTCCAGCCTTGCCCATCATAGTCGTTACACGCTTTGATACATGTTCAGGCGCAACCTTTAGCTGACCACTCACATGATATTGACAAAGTTCCTTTACAAAGGCTTTATTATTGTCGGCTAAAACATAGTCATAACGTAACCCCGATCTGACGAAGACCTTTTTTACGCCCTTTAACTTTCGTAACTTGCGCAATAATGCAATGTAATCATCGTGATTAGTATTCAAATTTTCACAAGGTTCCGGCGCCGCACAGGTGCGACCTTTACAAGCGCCAAAGACGGCTTGTTTATCGCATGCTAAATGTCTGAAATTGGCCGTTGGACCACCTACATCATGAATGTAGCCTTTAAACCCATCCATATTGATCATCAACTTAGCTTCATCAATCAAAGACTGATGGCTGCGATTTTGAATTATACGGCCTTGATGATTGGTAATAGCACAAAATGAGCAACTACCAAAACAACCACGGTGACTAACGAGGCTAAACTGCACCTCGCTTAATGCAGGCACGCCCCCTTTATCATCATACGATGGATGCCATTTACGAGTATATGGTAAATCATAAGCCGCATCCATTTGTTCCTGTGTTAATGGTAAGGCCGGTACATTTTGTACAACATAGCGATCTCCATGTTTTTGTACAATAGGTCGTCCATAGAATGGATCTTGTTCATCATATTGAATGCGGAATGCATCGGCAAAGGCCATTTTATCTGCCTTTATTTCTTCAAAAGAAGGACATTCAACACAATCAATAGATGGAATCTCTTTTGACATATAACAAATACCACGTATATTGGGCAATGATTCTTCGAATCGATTTTGATCTAGTGCTTCGGCTAACTCTATAATCTGTAATTCACCCATGCCATATATAAGTACATCAGCCTTAGAGTCTACAAGAATGGACCGACGCACCGTATCAGACCAATAATCATAATGCCCAAAACGCCGCAATGAAGCCTCGATGCCACCAATGATAAGAGGCACATCTCTAAAGGCTTCTTTCATGCGGTTAGAGTATACCAAGGTCGCTCTATCGGGGCGATGTCCTGCCTCACCTCCCGGTGAGTAATCATCTTCACGGCGGATTTTTTTTGCTGCCGTAAACTTGTTGAGCATGGAATCCAAGTTTCCTGCAGTAACAAGCGATGCAAGACGAGGCTTTCCTAATTTTTTAAAAGCATTAACATCATTCCAATCAGGTTGGGCAATAATACCAACTCGATAGCCGTTGGATTCTAGATAACGACCAATTACGGCAGGCGCAAATGATGGATGATCTACATACGCATCGCCACTGATGAGCACAAAATCGAGTTCTGCCCACCCGCGCGCTTCCATATCTGCGCGTTCTGTAACTAAAAATGTATCCATCAACATAACCTTCCTTTAACTGTAACGATGTATCTTAGAATAAAAACAACCATATCAAAAATATCACCATGAATACGGCAATAATAGCAAGCATAATGCGTTCTTGTTCAATGGACCGTTGTCGCTTTTTCTGTCTCGTTTCAAGCGACATACGACGTTTTGCCATCTGATGCTCAATGTACTCACTCTGCACAGAACTAATGGTTTCCTGTTTCTTTTGACGCATAATAGGACGTATTGTGAATGTATCCACTTCACCTACTTGATTTTGATAAACCTTCACTAAGCGATCTCCATCAAGGCCAAGATAATTTCCATAATTGCGAATAAAACCTTTCGCGTATACACGTCCTGGGATAACTGCATAGTTTCCATCTTCGATGGCTTCTAAATAGGTTGTTTTAATATGAAGTACTTGTTCAATATCTTTAAATGTGAGATTTCTACGTACTCGTTCTCGACGTAATTCTTCACCTAACTCAGCCACAGTATATCCCTTTCTATTCCTCAGAATCAGAGAAGTATCGAGCTTTCACCTGTTCTGGACTCATTAAAATCTCTCGTGCTTTACTCCCCATATTAGGACCTACAATTTTAAGATCCTCCATGGTATCTACAAGGCGTGCAGCACGCGTATAACCGATACGGAATCTACGTTGCAACATCGACACGGATGCTTGACCAGATTCCATTACAAGATTGACAGCTCGTTCTAATAACTCATCACGATAAATATCTTGTTCATCATTATCTTGTGCTGCGGTTTCCTTTTCTGCCTCAGCCGTTACCGTATCATCGTATTCTGGTTCTCGTTGTTGTTTTACAAACTCTACCAAATGTTCCACTTCATCATCAGAGATGAAAGCACCTTGTACACGAATTGGTTTATTAGCCCCAATTGGAGAGAACAACATATCACCTTTGCCTAATAGTTTTTCAGCACCCGCCATATCGAGGATTGTACGAGAGTCGATTTGGGACCCTACGGCAAAGGAAATACGGCTTGGCACGTTGGCTTTAATAGAACCAGTAATAACGTTAACAGATGGACGTTGTGTAGCTAGTACCATATGAATACCAGCAGCACGTGCCATCTGAGCCAATCGACTAATGGATTCTTCAATATCATCAGGCGCAGTCATCATCAAGTCCGCCAACTCATCAATAATCAATACTATGAGAGGCATTGCCGACTTAGGATGCGCTTCATTATAACTTTTAATATCTCGCTTACCGGATGCAGCAAATGCCTTGTAGCGAGCTTCCATCTCACGAACGGCCCAGCGCAATACAGCTGCCGCTTTTTTCATATCCGTTACAACTGGAGCCATCAAGTGAGGAATTCCATTGTAAATAGACAATTCAACCATCTTAGGGTCGATTAATAATAACTTAACCTCTTCCGGTTTGCGACTAAAGAGAATACTAGAAATCAATGTATTTACACATACGGATTTACCAGAGCCAGTCGTACCAGCTACGAGCAAGTGAGGCATCTTAGCAAGATCCGTAATAACAGGTTTACCTGCAATATCCTTACCAAGACCGACAGGAATACCACCACGAGCATCTTTAAAGTCACTACAATCAAGTACATCACGTAAATGAACGGCTTCTGTCGTTTTATTAGGTACCTCGATACCGATGGCAGATTTTCCTGGAATCGGAGCCTCCATACGAATATGTTGCGCTGCCAAATTGAGAGCAATATCGTCTGTTAAATTAACGATACGACTTACTTTCACGCCTGGTGCAGGTTCAATTTCATAACGCGTAACAGTTGGGCCTTGTGTAGCATTAACAACCTTTGCAGTAATACCAAAGTCACTCAATACATGTTCAAGCATCATCGCATTTTGCGCTACTTCTTCACCATTGTTTTGACTCCCCTTCCCTTTCGCCAAAATATCTAGGCTTGGGAAGTGGTACGGTCTATCATAGGAACGATGAATTTGGCCATCTTTAGATACAGCAACTTGCGCCGTATCTTCAGTAGTACTAATAATAGATGGTACTTGTAAACCCACGCCGGACATACCGGCCCCAGCACTTACGGAACTTGCAGCCGCACCCGTTCCTGGCACAACAGAAGCGATAGCACCATGATTAGTTTCCAATGGACCCATCGTTGTATTTTGATAGGAGAATTCTGGTTCTTCGTCATCAGAGCTTGCTGCAGTTCCAAACTCATCTGAATACTCTTCATCTGGGGTATATGCATAGTCCTCATCAGGAACATATACATAATCATCACTCGTAGATCTATGTGTATCAGAGAATTGTTCAAAGTCATCAGCTTCATAAGACTTCGCATCACCAGATGCTTCAGAAATATTAGCCAATTGCTCAGCCGCACGATTACGTGCTTCTATCTCAGCCAATTCCTTCCAAGATGTAGGAGGTTTTGGCGACTCCACAGTAGTAACTGTATCTTCAAGAGTATCAACATCTACAGTCGTGCTAGAGTCAAAGAGATCTCTTCCAGTAGCAATGCCTTGTTTTTCCAATGTATCTAATGCTTGATCTGCTGCGTCAGCAAAGCGTGTGTCTTTTTCCCTGTTATAAGCTTTACGCTGTTCTGCCGCTTCTTTACGCTGTTCATTCCAGTCATCAAAAACTTCTTTTACAACAGCGACCTTCTCAGCAGCTACCTCTTTAGCTACATCTAGACCAACTTGCGTTTTGTCCGCAGCCTTTTGTAATCCACTGCGCAAAGACAAACGTGTCACAAGAAGACCAAAAGCTATGAGTAAGAATACATCAAGAATAATAGCCCCTAGGTTGCCTAATAGTGTACGAAGGAATGTAGCAATCGCGCCGCCTACGATACCACCTTGATTAGCTAGTTGTGTAGTAATGAGTTCCTGCCCCTCAGGAACGCGCCACAAAGGAACAAGAGCTAACAAAAATAGGAAAAACAAGGTCATTACAACGCCTCGTTTTGTAATGGAAATAAATGTATCCTTATATAATAATCTCCAACCTAACCAGAAAACGCATAAACAAGGAATGATACCGCCTAGCCCAAAGCCATAACGGAATACACCTGTTAAAATCTGCCCTACAAGGCCGAGTTCAAAGCCGAAAAAGCCGAGCAAGGAAATCACAGCAAAGGCAATGACAATAAGGCCTTTCACTTCGCTACGCAAAGAAAAGCTTTGAGACTTTGATTGCTGTTTTGTACTTGTTCGCTTACGGCGTGTGTTGCGTCTTTTGGTGGAAGTATTTTCTTCTGCCATAAATCTATACAAACCCCTTACTTATATAACATTACAGTAAATTAACTTATCATTATATTATAGCATATATCGTAATATTAAGTTAATTTTTACGACGTTTCTCCCAGTCGTGAAGTAACTGTTCCTCAGTCCCTCTCTTTATGCCCTTATAGTAGGTAGCATCGACTAGAGGCGTTGGTAAATACTGCTGTTTTACATACCCATTAGGATAGTTATGAGCATACTTATAAGCTTTCCCATGACCTAATTTACTAGCTCCGCTATAGTGACTATCTTTCAAATGATCAGGTACTTGTCCACAATCCTTATGTCGCACATCAGATATAGCAGCATCAATAGCTACATAAGCAGAATTACTTTTAGGTGCGAGAGCAACATAACACGCAGCTTCGGATAATATAATGCGTGCCTCAGGAAAGCCTACCATATGAGCCGCTTGAGCTGCTGCATTTGCGAGTATGAGAGCTTGTGGATCCGCAAGACCTACATCCTCTGCTGCACAAATAACAATACGACGAGCAATGAAGTTAGGATCCTCTCCGGCTTCAATCATACGCGCTAAATAATGTACTGTTGCTTGTACATCGGAGCCACGCATACTTTTAATAAAAGCTGAAATTGTATCGTAATGACTATCACCTTTTTTATCGTATGTATATATGCGACGACCTACGACCTTTTCGAGAACCTCAATAGTAATCGTCCCCTCATCGGGAACCATAGCTGCGGCTTGTTCAAGAATATTAAGGGCCATACGTCCATCACCATTGACGAAAATCCCCACATCTTCCAAAACTTCATCGGTTACCTGCAGATGACGCTTGCCAAGGCCTACCTCTTCATCAGTAATGGCGCGACGTAAAATTTGACCAATAGCCTTTGGAGTAAGTGCTTCTAATGTAATAAGACGCAAACGAGACAAAAGTGGTCTATTAACTTCAAAGAACGGATTCTCTGTAGTAGCACCAATAAGGATGATAGTTCCATCCTCTACACAGGGTAACAACACATCTTGTTGGCTTTTATTAAAGCGATGAATTTCATCGAGGAATAGAATTGTTCGTTGCTGTAAAGAACGAACCCGTTTACGAGCGTCTTCAATGATGGTTCTCAACTCACCAATACCAGCGTTAGTAGCATTCAAGTTTACAAAATGACTATTGCTCACCTTAGCTATGATTCCGGCTAACGTCGTCTTACCTGTTCCACAAGGCCCATAAAAAAGCATAGATGGTATTGTATCCTTCTCTACCATAGCACGCAAGAAAGTCCCTTTTCCTATGGCCTTCTCTTGACCATATAAATGATCCAGTTTAGTAGGACGCATTCGTACAGGAAGTGGCTCGTATGTATTTGTAGGTGTCATATCAAATAAACTATCCATTCTATCACCTCAATTCGCACCCAGTTTAACTATCGTATTTTAATATCTATAACTATTCAATCAAAAAACAATGTCTTACTCGTCATAAAAGCCCAATGACGTCAGTAACTTGGTATCACTAATAATATTTATAAGACATTTATGACATTTAGGACTTTTAAGACTATAAAAAATTTTAGTTCTTACAAAAGATATATTTATAGTATATGATATTTCAGTCTATTTTTACACGCAAAAAAGCCCCACCATGCCGTAATGTACCGCGTTTTGATCCTGCAAGGGCAGG
>OGJK01003549.1_pt1 | contig 10564 bp, 10 predicted proteins | sample 1571961 | NCBI WGS metagenome assembly OGJK01 (sample SAMEA2582120, study PRJEB24529) | metagenome | biome: Human gut stool | place: China | collected 2011 | reverse complement strand
AATACTCTTCCTATGGTTGCCCTCAAAGAAGGAATCGAATGGGAAGAAGATTGTTATGAGCAAGGAGAACTCTGTCCGTCCGAAAAAGAAAAGGTCAAAGCCTCCACTAATAAATTAACCCAAAAAGCAGAAAAATTGCCCATTCAAATGGAGTCCATGCGGCACGACATCGAGTTCCGGCAATCCAATCGTTCTGCGGACTTTATCCAAGGAATCGAAGAAGAAGATTCGGACGACCGTTTTATCAATCGCGGACGTATGTTGCATACTCTGTTTTCTGCCATTGAAACAGCCGATGATATTGATCCGGCTATCGAACGATTAATCTTTGAAGGAGTTATTAGAGACCAGGAAAAAGAAGATACAGTACGTGAAGTTGTACAGAAAGCGTTTTCATCTCCCGAAATACAAGATTGGTATTCCGGAGAATGGACCCTGTTTAATGAATGTGCCATTATATACAAGGAAAAAGGAATATTACAAACTCGTCGCCCGGACCGTGTAATGATGAAAGACGGGCAGGTTGTTGTGGTTGATTTTAAGTTTGGTAAAGAAAATCCTAAATACAATAAACAAGTGAAAGGATATATGCAACTGTTGACGAAAATGGGTTATAAGAATATTACCGGATACCTGTGGTATGTAGATGAAGAAAAAATAGAAAAAGTATAAGACAGAACTCCGATTACAATAATATGAATTAGAAAAACGATTTAATCAATATGCAATCATTTCTCCAATTAGTAGCTCATGACCTATATGCCAAAATAGGAAATGACCTCTCTCGCACAGTACTCATCTTCCCTAACAAACGTGCCAACCTGTTCTTCAATGAATATCTGGCGGGAGAATCCGATCAACCGATATGGTCACCTGCCGCTATGAGTATCAGTGATCTGTTTCAGAAGCTATCTGTACAGAAAACCGGTGATCCGATTCGATTGGTTTGTGAACTCTACAAAGTATTCAAGGAAGAAACAGAAAGTCAGGAGACATTAGATGACTTCTATTTTTGGGGAGAACTGTTAATCAGTGACTTTGATGATGTAGACAAAAATTTGGTGGATGCAGATAAGCTCTTCAGCAATCTGCAAGACTTAAAAAGTCTAATGAATGACTACGAATTTCTAGATAAAGAACAGGAAGAAGCAATTCAACAATTCTTCCGGAATTTCTCCATTGAGCGCCGCACGGAGCTCAAAGAGAAATTCATATCTCTTTGGGATAAGTTAGGCACAATCTATCACCATTACCGGAAAAACTTAACTGAGTTAGGCATTGCTTATGAAGGAATGCTTTATCGCAATGTTATCGAACAACTTAATACAGATCAACTTAAATACGACAAATATATATTTGTCGGCTTCAATGTGTTGAATAAAGTAGAAAAAGAATTCTTCCGAAAACTGCAAAAAGCAGATAAAGCAATATTCTATTGGGATTATGACATCTTCTATACCCAACAAATCAAAAAACATGAGGCCGGAGAATTTATTAACCGCAACCTGAAAGATTTCCCGAACGAACTGCCTGCCAGCTACTTTGACTCCCTAAAGAAACCGAAGAAGATACGTTACATCTCCGCTTCTACTGAGAATGCGCAAGCACGTTTCCTTCCCGAATGGATACGTACTACTTTCTCATCCGATAATGAAAAAGAAAATGCCGTAGTTCTTTGCAATGAAACCTTGTTGCTTCCCGTACTCCATTCTATCCCGGAAGAAGTGAAGAATGTCAATATCACAATGGGATTCCCGTTGGCACAAACTCCGGTTTATAGTTTTATCAATGCGGCTATGGAACTACAAACCAATGGCTACCGTTTTGATACCGGTCGTTTCACCTACGAAACCGTATCAGCTATACTAAAACATCCATATACCCGCCAATTATCGACAAAAGCAGATATAATAGAACGGGAACTTACAAAAACCAATCGTTTCTATCCGCTTCCCTCGGAATTGAAACAAGATGAGTTTCTAGCTAATCTTTTCACTCCCCGTAACGGTATCAAGGAGCTATGTGATTATCTTATCGGACTTATCAAAGATATCTCTACCCTATACCGTAAAGAAGGAGAATACAACGATATATTCAACCAACTATATCGTGAATCTCTTTTTCAAAGCTTTTTGAAAATCAACCGTTTATACAGTTTGATTGAAAGTGGAGAATTAAATATACAGCCCCATACACTGAAAAGATTAATCAGTAAAGTACTGACAAGTTCCAACATACCTTTCCACGGAGAACCTGCCATTGGAATGCAAGTTATGGGAGTACTTGAAACACGTAACCTTGACTTCCGTAATCTTGTAATGCTTTCGCTCAATGAAGGACAACTTCCTAAAACCGGTGGAGAATCTTCTTTTATTCCCTATAACCTTCGGAAAGCCTTCGGCATGACGACTATTGAGCACAAAAATGCAGTCTACGCATACTATTTCTATCGCTTGATACAGCGGGCAGAAAATATCACCTTGCTCTACAATACCTCTTCCGACGGCCTGAATCGCGGAGAGGAGTCCCGTTTCATGCTACAATTATTAGTAGAAGGTCCTCATGAGATTACTCGTGAATATTTAGAGTCCGGACAATCTCCCCAAAGTACCCCAAAAATAGAAATACCAAAAACACAGAAAATATTAGAACGATTATACCATATCTATGACGTTACCAATCCTAAGTCCCTCATTCTCTCTCCTTCAGCCCTCAATACATATCTCGACTGCCGTTTGAGATTCTACTTCCGCTATATAGCCGGATTAAAAACACCGGAAGAAGTGAGTGCGGAAATTGACTCCGCGTTATTCGGAACAATCTTTCACCGCTCTGCCGAACTAGCTTATACTGAACTGACATCCAATGGGCAAATGATACAGAAAGAGGATCTTGAACGCTTATTACGTAACGATGTTAAATTACAAGGTTACGTTGATCAGGCTTTCAAAGAAGAATTTTTCAAGGTTAAGCCGGAAGAAAAACCGGAATATAACGGTGTACAACTCATTAATTCCAAAGTAATCACCTCCTATCTGCGACAACTATTACGCAATGACCTCCAATATGCCCCTTTCGAAATGGTTGCTATGGAACAAGCTGTTTCCGAAAAGATAACTATTCAAACTGACCTAGGTCCCTTCACAGTTCGCTTGGGCGGAACCATAGACCGCATGGATGCCAAAGAAAGCACATTACGGATTGTTGACTATAAAACCGGAGGAAACCCCAAGATACCGGCTAATATCGAACAATTATTCACCCCTTCGGAAACACGTCCGAACTATATCTTCCAAACTTTCCTGTATGCCTCCATTATGTGCCGGCAACAAACATTGAAAGTGGCTCCTGCCCTGCTCTATATTCACCGGGCAGCTTCCGATAGTTACTCACCTGTTATAGAAATGGGAGAACCCCGCCAGCCAAAGATACCGGTCAATAACTTCACCTTTTTCGAAGACGAGTTCCGCAAGCGATTACAAACATTATTAGAAGAGATTTTCAGTGAAAACGAACCTTTCACTCAAACAGAAGATATTAAAAAGTGTAGTTACTGCGATTTCAAAGCAATCTGCAAACGATGAGCATAAATATGATAATGATTGAATAAAAAATGAACGGTGAATGCTGCATACAAGCACAAAACATTCACCGTTCATGATTTATAAATTACCGTTTCATATTCTATTTTTCCAGTAATGGAATTGAGAAACTAAATGTAGATCCCTCTCCCTTCTTTGAAGTAAACCAGAGTTTACCACCATTCTTGATAACAAAGTCCTTACACAACAACAATCCGAGTCCTGAACCTTCTTCGTTATTTGTACCGAAGGTACTAAAGTGCGTATCCGTATGAAGCAACTTCCTCTGATTTTCTTCATCAATGCCGCATCCGCTATCTTTCACACTAACGATTGCCATACCGTCTTCCTCAGCCAACGATACCACCACTTCCGCCCCCTCATTGCTAAACTTGATAGCATTACTAATCAGGTTACGGATTACCGTTTTAACCATATCAATATCAGCACGAACAGCTACATCTGCAACAGGTACATCCTGCACAATCTTAATATTCTTCAAGCCGGCTACCATTGTAAAGATCTCACTTACCCCCTCTACAACTTCTACCATATTGATATCCTGATAAACCACCTTCAATTTGCCAATCTGGCTTTTCGTCCATTTCAGCAGATTATCAAGTAATGAAAATACATCTTCAGTAGTTTGATTCGCCATTGTAAGCAACTCATACATCTCCTCGCCGATTGTTTCGCTCGGCAGGTTCAGAATCAACATATTCAGTACCATTTTGATAGACCCCATTGGCGAACGTAGGTCATGCGCAATCACAGAATAGAGTTTATCACGTCCCATAATTGTCTTACGTAATTCCTCTGTTTGTGCAACAATAATTCGTTTAGCCGCCACTAGCGAAATCTGATGTGTTACACGAATTATCAATTCTTCCTTGTTGAAAGGTTTCGAAATAAAATCATTACCTCCTACTTGGAATCCTTTTACGATGTCCGCCGTACTATTCAGCGCAGTCAGAAAAATAATAGGAATTTCAGACATTTCCGGATCTGCCTTCATCTGTTGAGCCACTTCAAATCCACTGATATCCGGCATCATTACATCCAGCAACACCAAATCCGGTTTTTCCTTCTTCACCTGTTCCAATGCTTGCGTGCCGTTACCGGCAGTTACAATATTGAATTTCTCATTAGTCAAAAGGACCTTCAACAAAAGGACATTTGATATTACATCGTCCACAATAAGGACTTTATATTCAGAAGGATTTATTTCCATATTCATAATTATCTTATTTTATGCATCAGACAGTTTTAAAATATTCAATCATACGCTTCAGCCCGTCTTCCAATTCAATAGTAGGCTGCCAGCTGAGTTTTTCTTTTGCCAGTGTGATATCCGGTTGACGTTGTTTCGGGTCATCATCCGGCAACTGCTTAAATACAATTCTCGAAGAAGAACTGGTCATACGAATTATTCTCTCTGCCAATTCCAATACGGGAAATTCATTTGGATTTCCAAGATTCACAGGTCCCGTAAATTCATCTTCCGTATTCATCATTCGTATCATCCCTTCAACCAAATCATCAATATATTGGAAACTACGTGTCTGTTTCCCGTCTCCATAAATAGTAATATCTTCATTATGTAGCGCTTGTAAAATGAAATTAGAAACGACTCGTCCGTCATTCGGCAACATCCGTGGACCATACGTATTGAATATACGAATAATCTTCACACGCACATTATTCTGACGATGATAATCCATAAACAAAGTTTCCGCACAGCGTTTTCCTTCATCATAACATGATCTGTATCCTACCGGATTCACGTTTCCCCAATAACTTTCCGGTTGCGGGTGAACAATTGGGTCTCCATATACCTCACTGGTAGAAGCCTGCAATATTTTAGCATCCAATCTCATTGCCAGTCCCAACATATTAATTGCTCCCATTACAGATGTTTTGGCAGTCTGAATCGGGTCATGTTGATAATGGATAGGAGATGCCGGACAAGCCAAATTATAAATCTCATCTACTTCAGCAGAATAAGGGTAAGTGACATCGTGTCGTACCACCTCAAAATGATGATTATCCATCAAATGCATGATGTTATCTTTTGATCCTGTAAAAAAATTATCAAGGCATATCACGTCATGACCTTCGTTTATAAGCCGGGTACAGAGATGAGAGCCAATGAATCCGGCTCCGCCACTAACCAATATTCTTTTCATTATATATTTTTCTATTGTTTACTAAAGAGACACCGTCTCTCCGTTTTGTTTATGGACACAAATGTAACCGATTTGCTCAAAATATACAATTTTAAAGAAGGATATTTTTGAGAAAAGATTAATTAAATAGTTTCACTTTCCGAAACAACTCATCACTGAGAAATGTTTATAATACTAAAGAACAACTTATTCAAACTGTTATGATAACAAATGACCCGAATACAAACCTGATAGAAGCGATGAAAGAAAAGCTTCCACTCAAAGGAAAACTGGCAGATATGTTAATGGATACTCTCTATATAGGCAAAGAAGCCGTATATAGAAGGTTACGTGGTGAGGTTCCTTTCACTTTACAAGAAGCGGCTCTCGTTTCGAGAAAGTTAGGGAAATGAAGCCAAAGAAGATATCAAGTAAGAATTATTCCTCCTGACAAACGAACTGGAAGATCCTGACACTAAAGGTAAAACAGAGAATGGTAACACACTGTTCGTATCTATGTGTCGTATATCAATTTTGAAGTGACGTACAGTTATGTAATTTCCTTCCATTTTACTGTCGCTTCCTCACTATCCGCTACATAGTTTTCTGTCAAAGGTACCAGATTAGGAATATTACTAAATGTAATCCCTTCAAAAACTTCGTCAAAATTATCTTTTGCTTCCAATAACACCTCTACTCGCACAGCCAGCCTGTCAAAAGCCAGTTGTAGAACAGTAATCCTGGTATTATCACTTATAATCATCCGAGCTTCCATAGTCCGTTGATTTCATTTCTGTTACAGATAATCCGAGTCTGAAAACAAGACTATTAATGTAAACTACAAATCAGGGGATTACGAAATATAAAATAAAGAGATAGGAAAATACTAATAGATTTTCATATCATTTAGATACAATCCAGGCATAAATCAGACAAGAGAAACGACTATTTTACACAATAAAAAAGCCGAAAACTTGTATAATCCATGCCTAAATGGTAGAATGTTCAATTTTTGTATATAAATAGCTATCAGATTATAACGTTTTTCGTTCCGTTTCTGTGGGTGCTACTTCATCCGGAATACTAAATTCACGATTAGCAAACAAATCAGCAAGTCCTGAAATTTGCTTCAGGCGCAATAATTCATCACGATCCATACCGATATTCTTCATAATCCATTGATCGGACATACCTGCTTTGTCAAGTTCCGCAACGATGTTACACATCAATTCTATATTATGCATCCCACGAGCGCGGTTGTGACGTATAGTAGAACTCATCCGGTTCGACAAATCCTTGTCAATCACCACAATCGGAAGCAGCCCGTTTTCACGTTTATAAATTCGCTGCGAAGTTTTCAATACCGTATAGCGATGATAACCATCCACTAGAATATAACGGTCTTCCTCTTTATTATAATAACATACACATGGCATTGTAAAGCCATCTTCCCAGATAGAAAGTTCAAGTAATTTCATTTCGGGCGGTGCAACGACGTTCGGATTATAATCGTTTGCATATACTTTTTCTACGGGCACCGCTTTTACCTCGTAGACAGGACTTTTATCTACACTCATGATACTATAATTCTATATTGTTCCATTATTTGACTTCTCTTACTCATTTCTTCCTTTGTCGGTGAAAATCCCATATACTTGCATGCATGATCATTTTTGAGGATGCAAATACACATCCGTTTATACGTAGGTATTTCTTTAAACTCCGGAATATCTATATCATCCTGATATTCCATACGTACCGGCTTCTTTAGTGTTTTGTAATTACTGTTATCCATGACGATTATCGGTACTTTGGCATCAATTAACTTCCGGATAGTAGCGTCACTCAGGCAACCGCCTTTTGTCCGCCAAAAATTTACACTTACCGACAGTTTCCGGAGATAATTCTTCCGTGCCCGTTCCGGCAAAGTAGACAACAGGAAATACATAAACTCACGCCATGTATACCCTTCTGGCAGCTTCACTGACTGCCACCCCATTGCGTGGGTACCACCATACATACCTGTAAAGTTAACCCCGTTCACTCGTCCTACCATCTTGCCCCACGTATTGGGATCAAGTACCCGATAGAGCTGAAGACTCTCTTGTGCTTCATTGATAAAAGGACTTGCTACACGCTGACGCTCCAGATTGACTCCCGCCCGATAATAAAGGTCATATAGCACATTATAATCCCACTGGAATTTTCCGTTAGCCGTCCACACATCCGTTGTTTTCCAGTCATAGATAGGATAAGCATTATAAATGTCATTTCCCACTTTCGAAGTCCATTTATACTTGTGGTACATCTGAAATTTACGACTCATATAAATACATCTCCAACGATTGAAACTCTCCTGCGTACGAATACCGATCAGGCAACAAGTACGCACAGCATCATTCTTATTATGTATCCATTGCGCAAAACGCATCTGAAATTCATAATCCCACATCGTTGTATTATAAAACGGAAAGTCGTCTTTAGTCATTGCCTTTTTAGGCATGGGGCGAACCCATATATTCTTTTTACTATCTTCCCAAGGACGCCAAAAAGACTGATACATAGAAGTGCAGGTAGCTACACGAAAAGGAATACATACCCGGTATACATCCAGAATATCCTTATTAGCTTCCAGTATCCGGTCCACATAGTCAATAGTCATTTTATATTGGATTTCATAATCCATGTGAAAGACTCCAAGACGTATCTTTAGATTATTTTTCCGGATGTAGTCAATACACATATTCAGCAACACCCCACTATCTTTACCTCCGGAAAATGATACATAGATATTATCAAATTCATTAAATATAACTTTCAGTCGCTCTTGTGCTAGTTCATATACATTCTTCGTGCCCGCTATCTTCTTTTTGCCCATAAATCATCTATACATTTTAACATACCGTGTCCACTTTTTATCCATGGATATAAATTCAAACTTCTCAAAGATTTCTTTGTCTTGTATCAGCGTGACAGAGTTAAGTAACCAAGTCTCAGATCCGAATTCAGCAATAACAGCCGGTAACAACAACGACAAAAGCTCCTCCCGTTCTGTCCCCTCTGCCTTCACATAATAATTATTGATTACAGCTTTCTTCCGGCCTTTTTGCTCCACCGGAACGAAACCCAACACTTCCTTATCTTCAATTGCAATAAACCAGACATACTCCTCACCCGTCTTAAAAGGGTAATTATTGTTGGCGCGTATTACTTCAGGATCCATAACCAACGGTGCCAAAAGCCGATATAAGTGTTTGTCTTTTCCTTTTAATTGTATTATCTGCATCATATCATTCAAAAATGGACACACAAAAATAAGGAAAAAATATCAATTTAGTCATTTCTGTTCCTAAAACATTTGTTTTTCATGTTATTATCTTTATATTTCGATATTTTTGAAATCATGAGTTCACCATCCCCCCTTTCACGTTTAAAATAAGTCAGCACGGTGGCATAGCTAAGATATTCCCGTCCGGGAACATGTGACCGGCTTCGGAATTGATAACGAGCAAATATAACTTCACATACCAGCTTATATTTAAAAAACAGCTTTAACCTATGCTGCAAATAATCAAATTCACGACAAAGAGATGCAAAGACATTACTTATTTCGGCATTAGGAATCACCCGTGGTTCACGTTTCGATTTCTCTATATGCTCTATTTCATGAAGGACATATTCCAATTGTTCTACTTCTTCTTCTGTTTTCTGCATTGTACATTTCATTTGTTCCAGTTTCTCCTTTTGATGAATGCACTGTTCCCGTTTGCGCTGTAAACGTTCTTCTATTACTTTTTTTCCTTGTGATATCATAAAATTTAATTATATACTATTAGTAATACATTGCCGTCAATTAGCGGCTAAAAAAGCCTTTATAAAATCTAATTTCATTTGCAAAGATAGAGAAGATTGTTTAAATAATTAGATTTTTAATTAAAAATATTATTAATAATAGCACTTTTAAATTACCAGTACATCAAAAAAAAGCTTTTTCAGGCAAATTGACAAATTATACCTTTGCCGAAAATTAAATATAGCGAACAATGAAAGTCGAGGATGAAGATATAATGTATTTTAATACATTCTTTTTTTTCATTTATATATTAATGGATGAAGGGGTGGTCGAAGTGCTAATATAGGCATGCCGGCCTCCCCTTTTAACAGGGCGTTTGAGCAAGAGTAGAAGAAGGCAGACAGAGAGGTCCAAAAATATGGGCAATAATCAGGGGTATTGGACACATGAGCCAATATTAAAATATTTAGCCGTTCATAACCGTAAAATTGTACATCTCAACCAACCGGACTACCTGTCAAATAAGGCATTTATGAATGAATATGACTATTAGAAAAGAAAATGAGTGAGATAACAAACCCACAGGACGCCGAACTCGAAGAAGTCGTGCTCGGTGCCTGCCTGCTGGAAAGCAAAGCTATTACACTGGTTGCCGGCATATTACGGCCGGAAGTATTTTACACTGAAACGAACCGTGAGATTTATGCTGCCTTGCAAAGTATGTACCATGCCGGGCGAGTAATTGATATCATGACCATAAAAGAAAAATTTGCCCGGCGTGGCAAGCTCGAATTTATAGGAGGGTTTTATACAAATTGAATAACCGATATGCCATCTTTATGCCCAAACAAGTTACTCGACAAACTTCTTGGTTGCCAATATTGGAATAGCACTCATGATGCTCTATCAATCAAGTATTTACGACAGTCCGTCACTTTAAACAAAAATCGTCAATTAAAAAGTTAGACAAAATTTGGTCAAATATTCCTTTTTATTAATTAAAAAGGCTACAGTTTCACAAACTA
>OGJK01003547.1_pt1 | contig 10569 bp, 6 predicted proteins | sample 1571961 | NCBI WGS metagenome assembly OGJK01 (sample SAMEA2582120, study PRJEB24529) | metagenome | biome: Human gut stool | place: China | collected 2011 | reverse complement strand
CTCGATGGTCGTCATGATAAACTGTGTCGTGATTGTTCCGTCGGACGCCCTCGACAGTGGAACATACTCATCCATCGCTTTCTGTGAGATCACAACGCCCGCTGCATGCATAGAAGTATGCCGTGGCAGTCCCTCTAAACGTTTTGACATATCGATCAGTGTACGTACATTCTCGTCCGATTCGTACATGCCGCGGAGTTCCGGATTCATCTGCAGTGCTTTTTCAATCGTAATATTCAGTTCATTTGGGATCATCTTTGCAATAGTATCACAAAAACTATATGGCAGATCCATCACCCGCCCCACATCACGGATCACACCTTTTGCCGCCAGCGTACCGAATGTCACGATCTGCGAAACACAATCCTTGCCATATTTTTTCACGACATAATCGATCACTTCGCTTCGTCTCTCATAACAGAAATCGATATCGATATCGGGCATGGTAACTCGCTCCGGATTTAAGAAACGCTCAAACAGCAGATTATACTTGATCGGATCAATGTTCGTGATACCTGTGGTATAAGAAACAAGGCTTCCTGCGGCACTTCCACGCCCTGGGCCCACCGGAATCCCATGGGTTCTCGCATAATTGATAAAATCCCATACGATCAAAAAATAATCAACATATCCCATTTTCCGGATGACATTAAGCTCATAATCAAGCTTCGGAAGCAGTTCCTCATGGCGGTCCGGGTAACGCTTTACCAGTCCCTCATGACACAGCTTATTCAGATAAGTCCATGAGTCGTAACCTTCCGGCACCTCGAAATGTGGCAGTTTTGTCACACCGAACTCAATCTCCACATGGCAGCGGTCTGCGATCTTTTGTGTGTTGTCGATTGCCTGACTTGCAAAGGAAAAAAGCTTCCGCATCTCTTCCTCTGACTTCACATAATACTGGCCGCCCTCGTAGCGCATACGGTTCTCATCGGACAATTTCTTTCCGGTCTGGATACAGAGCAGGATATCGTGTGCCTCCGCATCTTCCGCGTAGGTGTAATGTACGTCGTTTGTCGCAACCAGTTCAATGCCTGTCTCCTGGCTCATCCGCACAAGCTGTGGATTGACCATCTGCTGCTCCGGGATTCCATGATCCTGTAATTCCAGGAAAAAGTTTCCTTTTCCAAAGCAGTTTTCATACTTTTTGGCAACTTTTTTTGCCTCATCATAAAGTCCTTTTACAAGATAGCGCTGTACCTCTCCCGCAAGGCACGCACTCAGCGCAATGATTCCACTGTGATACTGCTGTAATACTTCCATATCCACACGGGGTTTGTAATAATACCCATCCACAAACCCTTTGGATACAATTTTCATCAGGTTCTGATAGCCCTCATTATTCTCAGCTAACAGCACCAGATGGTAATAACGATCCTCCCCATGCGCTGCCTCTCTGTCAAATCGGGAGTTCGGTGCCACGTACACCTCACAGCCAAGGATTGGATTGATACCTGCTGCCTTCGCAGCCTTGTAAAAGTCAATGACACCAAACATCACTCCATGGTCTGTGATCGCTGCACTGTTCATGCCAAGCTCTTTCACTCTTGCAACATATTCTTTTATTTTATTCGAGCCATCCAGAAGGGAAAACTCTGTATGCACATGGAGATGGGTAAATGCCATTTTCTTTCTTCCTATTCGTTAAATTTTTGAATCTGCTCTTCCAGAAAAGCCGGATCGTCAAAGTAATTAATCTTCATGGCCGCTTTGACTTCACTTAATGTCTGAGCTGCTGTCTCTGCTGCCACTTCGCTGCCTTTTTTCAAAATCTCATAAACACCTTCGATGTTCTTCTCATACTCGGCTCTTCTTGCGCGGATTGGGCTTAATTCTTCCTGAAGAACGTTATTTAAAAACTTCTTCACTTTGACATCGCCTAATCCACCGCGTTTATAGTGATCTTTTAACTCATCCAGATTTGCATATTCAGGTAAGTACTCTGCAAAATGTCCTTCGTTGCTGAACGCATCCAGATAAGTAAATACGGTATTTCCTTCGAGTTTTCCCGGATCTTCGATACGGATATGATCCGGATCTGTAAACATGGACATGACTTTTTTCTTCACATCTGCCTCGGATTCTGACAGATAAATACAGTTGCCTAAGGATTTGCTCATCTTTGCTTTTCCGTCAATACCCGGAAGTCTCAAGCATGCTTTATTCGATGGAAGCAGGATTTCAGGATCCACTAAAGTCTCTCCATACACTGCATTGAATTTGTGCACGATCTCCTTCGTCTGCTCTAACATTGGAAGCTGATCTTCCCCAACCGGAACAGTCGTTGCCTTAAATGCAGTGATATCGGCCGCCTGGCTGATCGGATAGTTGAAAAATCCCATCGGGATACTTGTCTCAAAATTACGCATCTGAATCTCTGCTTTTACCGTTGGATTGCGCTGCAGACGGGATACTGTCACCAGATTCATATAGTAGAAAGTCAGTTCTGTCAGTTCTGCCACATGAGACTGGATAAAAATATTGGATTTTGCAGGATCAAGCCCTACGGATAAATAATCCAATGCAACTTCCATGATATTATCACGGATTTTTGCCGGGTTGTCCGCATTATCAGTGAGTGCCTGCGCGTCTGCGATCATAATGAAAATCTTATCAAATTCCCCGGAATTCTGTAATTCCACTCTTCTTTTTAAAGAGCCGACATAATGTCCGACATGAAGCTTTCCTGTTGGTCTGTCGCCTGTTAAAATGATTTTTGGTTTCATATTTTCCATATTAAAAATATCTCCTTATTTCTATACTGCCATCGTTCTTATTCCGGGCCTCCTGCCGGAAATAAAAACATACCTGTCTGTTATTATATAATTTTCTGTCTCATCACGCAAGAGCGCATCATGATTGTTTTTTGCCGAGTTTTTTGGTATTTATAAATTGTTTCAAATGTGATAAAATTTTAACGAAGTTATGACTGGAAGAAAGGAAATATCCAATTATCATCTAAAAAATTGGATGATACGTGTGAATTATGAAAATAGGACTTGTTGTAGAAGGCGGTGGCATGAAATGTGCCTACAGCGCCGGAATTTTAGATAAATTTTTAGATGACCATATTCAGTTTGACTACTGTATCGGCGTATCTGCGGGTGCAGCAAACACGCTGTCCTATCTTGCAGGACAACGTGGAAGAAATCTCCGTTTTTATACGGAACATTTAAGTGATCCCCGGTATTTAAGTGTACACAGTCTGATTCGAACCGGGAGTCTGTTCGGTCTGCAATACATTTACGGAACACTGACCAATTCTGACGGCAAAGACCCGATTGATTACGATGCAATCATGAAAAATCCAGCAGAATTTTATATGCCTGCCACGGATGCCGTCCCCGGAACAGCCACTTACTTTTCCAAATACGATATTGTGCGCGACGATTACCGCACACTCATGGCAACCTGCGCCCTGCCGGGATTCTGTCGTCCGGTTCAGGTTAATCACCATTACTACTATGATGGCGGCGTTGCGGATTCTATTCCGGTGCAGCACGCTTTAGATGATGGCTGCAACAAACTTGTTGTGATTTTATCCAATCCAAGGGACTTTGTAAAACAGCCGGAAGCCCATCGCCCGATTTATAAACGGATGCTTCACAAATACCCAAAGACCATAGAAGGGATCGACCATCGCCACATCAATTATCAGGCGTCCATTGACCTTACCGCCAAACTAGAAAAAGAAGGAAAAGCTTTTGTTTTCGCACCAAGTAAACATTTAAACCTCGGCACTTTTTCCAAAGATGCGGCGCTTGAACAAAAACTTTATGATCTGGGTGTTTCCGATTACGAAACACAGTCCGGAAAGCTTCTCGCGTTTTTGCAGAAGTAACATAGCTTCGAAACTCTCTTTTTTCAGCTTTACTTCACAGTTGAAAACATGCAAAATACGGCTGCCACACAAAATGTCCCGTGTGGCAGCCGCATCCTTATTTTATACCTTATTTTACTTTTGCTGTAAGCTTATCTCCCTCGGTATCGATCAGAATGGTATCTCCCTCTCTCACCTCATCCGCAAGGATCAGCTTTGCAGACAATGTCTCTACGTGTTTCTGTAAGAAACGTTTCAGAGGTCTTGCACCATAGATCGGATCATATCCGTGATCAACAATGAACTGTCTTGCACTGTCTGAAAGTTCTACCGTAATCTCACGGTCAGCAAGACGTTTGTTCAGATCGTTCATCAGCAGATTGATGATATTGCCGATGTTGTCTTTTGTCAGAGGCTTGAACATGATGATCTCATCGAGACGGTTCAAAAACTCCGGTCTGAAATGTCCACGAAGTTCATTCATGACCGCTTCCTCACAAGCCGGATTGATATCACCATTCTCATCAATGCCCTCCAGCAGATGGGCTGATCCGAGGTTCGATGTCATAATGATGATCGTATTCTTGAAGTCAACGGTTCTTCCCTGCGAGTCTGTGATACGTCCGTCATCTAACACCTGCAATAATACATTGAATACATCCGGATGTGCTTTCTCGACCTCATCGAACAGGACAACCGAATACGGTTTTCTACGGACTGCCTCCGTCAGCTGACCGCCTTCATCATATCCGACATATCCCGGAGGCGCTCCGATCAGACGGGACACGGAATATTTCTCCATATACTCACTCATATCAAGACGCACCATATTGGATTCGTCATCAAAAAGACTGGCTGCCAGAGCCTTTGCAAGTTCTGTCTTACCGACACCGGTAGGTCCTAAGAACAGGAACGAACCGATCGGTTTGCTCGGATCTTTGATTCCGGCTTTGGAACGGATGATGGCCTCTGTCACTTTTGTGACACCCTCGTCCTGACCAATGACACGTTTATGCAGCTCCTCGTCCAGATGCAGTGTCTTGTTACGTTCACTCTCGGTCAGCTTTGCGACCGGAATACCCGTCCAGCGGGAAATAATACGTGCGATCTCTTCCTCGCTGACGTTCTCATGTACCAGCGAAAGATCTTTATTCTTAACTTCCTCTTCCTCAACTTCCAGCTGTTTCTGCAGCTGTGGAAGTTTTCCATACTGCAGCTCTGCTGCTTTTTCCAGATCATAATTCTGCTGTGCAGTCTTGATCTCATTCTTGACCTGCTCGATCTCTTCACGAAGTTTCTGGACTTTTTCAACCGATTTCTTTTCGTTTTCCCATTGCACTTTCTTTGTGTTAAATTCATCACGAAGTTCTGCCAGTTCCTTCTGAAGATCCGCAAGACGCTCCTGGCTCAGACGATCCGTCTCTTTTTTCAGAGCTGTCTCCTCAATCTCCATCTGCATGACACGACGGTTTAACTCATCCAACTCTGTCGGCATGGAATCCAGTTCCGTCTTGATCAGGGCACATGCCTCATCCACGAGGTCGATTGCCTTATCCGGCAGGAAACGGTCGGAAATATAACGGTTTGAGAGCACTGCCGCAGATACCAGTGCCGAGTCTGTAATTTTTACACCGTGGAATACTTCGTAACGCTCTTTCAGGCCACGCAGGATGGAAATGGTATCCTCAACGGTCGGCTCATCCACCTGTACCGGCTGGAAACGACGCTCCAAAGCAGCATCTTTTTCGATATATTCACGGTACTCATCTAAGGTGGTCGCACCGATACAGTGTAACTCACCACGGGCAAGCATTGGTTTTAACAACTGGCCTGCATCCATCGCACCGTCTGTTTTTCCTGCTCCCACGATGGTATGAAGTTCATCGATAAACAGGATGATCTGTCCATCGGAATTTTTAATATCATCGAGAACCGCTTTCAGACGTTCCTCAAACTCACCACGATATTTGGCGCCTGCAACCAGTGCGCCCATATCCAGTGCAAATAATTTTTTGTCCTTTAATCCCTCCGGAACATCACCGCGGACGATCCGCTGTGCAAGTCCTTCGACAACAGCCGTCTTACCGACACCAGGTTCACCGATCAGAACCGGGTTGTTCTTTGTCTTTCTGGAAAGGATACGAACCACGTTACGGATCTCGGCATCACGTCCGATGACCGGATCAAGCTTCTGGTTTCTCGCACGTTCTACCATATCGTAACCATATTTTTCCAATGTATCATAAGTTGCCTCCGGGTTATCGGATACCACTCTCTGGTTTCCTCTTACCGTTGACAGCGCCTGTAAAAACCGTTCACGGGTAATTCCATACTCCTTGAAGATTTCCTTCATTGCCTTATTTGGATATTTGATCAGGCATAAAAACAAATGTTCCACGGAAACATATTCGTCTCCCATTGCTTTTGCCTCATCCTCTGCATGGACAAGTACCTTATTCAGATCCTGTCCTACATAAACCTGTCCGCCGGATACTTTTACACGGGCAGCTAAATGGCGCTCTGCGTTATCCACAAAATGTTCTTTCTGGATCTCCATTTTCTCTATTAATTTTGGAATCAGTCCATCTTCCTGACGTAACAGGGCGACTAAAAGGTGTTCCTGCTCGATCTCCTGATTTCCATATTCATAGGCGAGCTTTTCACAATCGTTAATGGCTTCTACTGATTTCTGAGTAAATTTCTGAATGTTCATACGCTTACCTCCCTCGTATTTATCTCTGTGATCTATGTGAAAAAGAAAAACCTTCTGAAAAACTTTCTGATGGAAAGAAAAGACCTTCCCACCTTGCTGGCTGGAACGTCTTCTGTCAGTTACGAAATTTCTTTCGCAGTGGTTTTCCTTTGTTACGAGTATGTTATATCACGAGTTGTTAGCACTGTCAATAGGTGAGTGCTAATTATTTGTGAAGATTTTGTGAAGCCTTGATTTTATGGGCTTCACAGAGGTTTTTCACTTGCTTTCGCACTCGATTTTCTTGATTTGACCACATTTTTACGACAAATTCTTGGAAAAATATATTCGTCTGATTTTCTTACCACATTTTACGACAACAACTTATGGTTTATACCACAGCAGGTACGGTTTCTGGCAGGTTCATTTTAGACATCTCATTCTCCACATGAGACTTCTCTGCAATATGATTGTAGACATTCATTGTGATCTGTGCATCCGAATGGCCCATGACATACTGCATAACTTTAGGATTGACATTGTTCTCACCCAGTCTGGTACATCCCGTATGACGAAGGGTATGCGATGAAATAGGCGGCATCAGCTCCGGCTCTCGCTTCTCTTCTTCTGCCAGTTTGCTTTCTTTCTTATTATAGGCATTGACAATGTTTTTCAGAAAGCTGTTCACTCCCGCCGGCATGATCGGACGCCCATGTTTTGTATTGAAGATGAATCCACTACGTCCACCGATCTCAACATTACTCTGCAAACCAAGCATCAGATTCAGTTCTCTCTGCTTACGGAACGCATCATATACCATCTGTGTCATAGGAATATCTCTGATTCCTGCATCCGTTTTGGTTTCTGAATCATGGAAACAATATCCTTCATCACCTTCATAATACACAAGCTGTCCACCTACATGAATCTCCCGGTTCTTCATATCCACATCTGACCAGGTTAAGCCGATAGTCTCACTCACTCTCAGGCAAGCCCCAAACATAACCTGCATCATTGGAAGATGAGGCTTATACACATTACTCTGTTCAACAAACTTCAGGAGTTTTTCCTGCTGTTCCAGTGTCAGTGCTTCTTTCTCTTTTGCCGGAGCCCCATAATCTCCAAGTGTTCCTGTTACCGGATTCTTGCGGATAATCCCATCTTCCACTGCTAGTTCAAAACTGGGATTCAATAAACCATAAAGACCTTTGATCGTGCTGTGTGCCAGTCCTTCATCTGACAATGTGGAAAAGAATGTCCTTACATGAGATGTCTTAAAATCCAAAACACGAATATTTCCCAAAGTATTTCGTATCCGGTAATCCCACATACGGATATAATTCTTTTTCGTTCTTTCCTTGATATTCTTTGTTGCCATGTATCGCTCAAACAACGTATTTACGGTCAGCTTCTTGACTGATGAATCTGTAATAAGCAGATCATCCATATCCTTATTGATCTTCTTTTCCATTTCTCGCAGACTCGCCAGATCAGCTGCATAAACCGAATTACGCTTTCCGATAATTTCATCCTTGTAGCGATACTCATAACGTCCATCCGGACGCTGATATTCACCTGTTTTTAAATTTCTGCCTTTATTATCTTTTCTTGCCATATCAATCATTCCTTTCACTTCATTTTTCGTTATTCGGAATGATTTTTGTCCTGTCGGTATCAGTCATATACTGTCTGATATCTGCTCACAGATTAACATAATATTTTATGATTTCCAAGGGTAAATTCCTGCAAAATGCTAATTTTTATTTGCCTGTTTTACAGGAATATTTTCCCTTTTTTACTTTTCATTCCGAAGGAAAGTTGTTGTATTTTATCTTCTCATCTTTCATTACACTGCCATTGCATCAAGATATTTTTTTATCTTTTCCACGTTATAAAGAACACGTCTTCCAATAATCACTCTTGCTTCTGCATAATCTGCAATTTTCTTTGCAGTTACTTCTCCGCAGGATAACATTGCCATTAATCCTTCAATATCTACCGTCAGACGATTCTCAGCCTTATACTCTGTTGTTTTTCTCATGATGCACATACCTCCTTTCCTCCGTATTCTTCTGCATCACCTCCCAGACAGCGGTTATGCCCGTTGTCAGTACATATACTTTTTGTTTGGACTTCTTACGATGATTTTCCATTCTGTTCGGCGTGTTGGCTTCCATTTGTATATGGCGGTGTCAACGTTACAATTGACCTCTATCAGAAATCTTTCTGAATACTGGCAGCTTCTTCTCAAGCATACCAGCCGTTGCCGGAGTATCTTCGGTTTCCACATACTACTCTCTGATACAGCGGTGGAATCCTGTGTTACCTTTAAGCCCGAAAGGCACCCATACAGCTCATTCAATTTTCAAGGTTCAATAATCAAAAGTTTTGCAGGTATACATTTTTGTACCCATTTGATTTAATGCCATTATATCCCCCGTTACTGCTAATGTCAATAGCACCTCATGCGTTTTAGGTTCTTTTTTGTACTCTTTTTCATTGATTTTCTGCTAGTTTGTGTTATAATATGGACAAATAGTTATTCATTTCTTGATTTTACTATCTTCAATGGATGTTTATCAGGACTAATGCAGAGGTGACTTTATGAATTTTAATCTGAAATTAAAAAAAATCCGGACATTCCGGAAAATGACACAAAAAGAACTGTCAGAGAAAATCGGACTGACCGATCAGCATAGAATTGTACAATATGAAAAAGGCGTTCGTGTTCCCAAAAAAGATCTGGTCGATAAAATGGCACAGGCTCTTGATGTCAATCCTTATACCCTCTATGATACCGCTGGACGTGACGCTTCCGAAATGATGGAACTGCTTTTCTGGCTGGATGAATTTAATCCATCAGCATTGCATCTGCTTCTCCCTCGGAAATTTCCTGGTGAGAAATGCAATGAAGTAGCTGACACTTCCGTTTACTACCATGACAATGATAGCTGGCCTGTCCATGCTCCTGTCTGTATGTGGTTTAACTATGGAGTTCTGAATGATTTTTTGAAAGAATGGGTGGTTCGGATGGATGAACTGAAATCCGGTGAGATTACCAGAGATGAATATTTTGAATGGAAAATCAACTGGCCACAGACTTGTGACGGGTGTGGGAAATATGAGCCTAAGAAACAATGGCGGTCTGTAAAATCAGAACTCAGTGAAACTTAGCAAAACTTAAATTCACTGCATTTTTCCTCTTTGGCAAAAGGAAAAGCACTGTAAAACCCATAATCCAACGGTTTTCAGTGCTTTTTTCATATTACATTATTGAATATCCCTCATTCTGCCTATATAAGTGAAACTTAGCGAAACTTAAATTAAATCTCTTTCAGACAATTCAATTTGGATATTCACCAACTGTGGATTATTTCTCAGTGCACCAGTTTCCAACTTACCGCCTGCTGCCTTGCATCCACAAATCTCTTATAAATACCTTCCTGTTTCATTAATTGCTCATGTGTTCCCTGCTGTGCAATTCTTCCTTTTTCAACAACCACAATCTGGTCTGCATGTCTGACTGTTTTTAATCTGTGGGCAATCATAATAATCGTTTTTTCCTTTGTAAGTGCATCTACTGCATCCATCAGCTCCTTTTCATTCTCCGGATCAACATTTGCCGTTGCTTCATCCAATATGACGATTGGCGCATCCTTCATAATCGCTCTGGCTATCGAAATACGCTGCTTCTCACCACCGGAAAGTGTGGCTCCTCCTTCTCCGATCACTGTGTCATATCCATTCGGAAGTTTGCTGATGAAATCATGACAACATGCTTTCTTCGCCGCTTCCACCACTTCCTCATGACTTGCATCCTGGCATCCGAATTTAATATTATTCTCAATGGTGTCTGCAAACAAATACACAGACTGAAATACAAATGAAAAATTACGCATCAGACTGTTCATGCTGTAGTCTTTTACATTCACACCTCCAAGTGTCACTTCCCCGGAATCCACATCCCAGAACCTGGCAATCAGATTGCAAAGTGTTGATTTTCCTCCACCAGATGGTCCAACGATTGCTGTCGTCGTTTTCTGCGGAATAGAGAGCG
>OGJK01003524.1_pt1 | contig 10627 bp, 7 predicted proteins | sample 1571961 | NCBI WGS metagenome assembly OGJK01 (sample SAMEA2582120, study PRJEB24529) | metagenome | biome: Human gut stool | place: China | collected 2011 | reverse complement strand
GATATGCGGCAGTAGATTGTGATAATCAGATTGATATGGTCAATCGTGAAAAAGTAGAAGAATTTTGCAAAGCAGCGGAGAAAGAAGAACAGGCAGCAGTTGATATTGTTGTTGTATTTGATGAAGGGGAAATTATACAATATCATTTAGAGTCAATGAATGGAAAGATAAATGTTCGATTATGTCAGGTTAAATGGAAAGATAATAGTCCACAGGCTAATTATTATGATGAATATGAAGCATATGAGTGGAAATATACAGAAAAAGGATACTTGTTTCTGGAAGAATATCACCCACCGGGATTTGATGGAGCACCGGGTGAAACTGGATTCAGAGTGCAGCCATTAGATAAAACATGCCGGGAATTGAATCGAAAATATGTTATGCCGTTGGGGTATGCACTTAATAATCTGTTGATTACAAATTGGGATAACCAGAATTATACGGAACTTGATTTTTATGATCTTTATGAAAAAATGTATTATATGAAATATGGAAAGCAAGTTCCATATGAAGCAAATTATGGTGGAGCAGAATATGAAGTTCCAGAAGATGAGTTTGAAGAGGTTATAAAGACCTATTTACCATTTAGTAATACCGAGATTGAAAAGGGAACTTTTTATAACTCTGATAATAGAACTTTTAGATACAGACCGCGAGGGTTATATGATTGTGAATTCCCATATGAGCCATATCCGGAAGTTATCTCATATGAAAAATTACAAGATGGAACATTAAAACTTACGATAGAAGCAGTATGGGAAATCAGAATGTTAGATCAGGCAATCACCAGTGAATTGATGATAAAACCTATGGAAGACGGAAGTTTCCAGTATTTATCAAATAAGGTAATCAGTTCAGATCAAAATGCAAATGCAGGGTGGTATATGCCAAGGTTAACAGAAGAAGAGTGGGAAGAGAATTACAGTAATAATTAGGGGGCAATATGAAAAGAAAAAGTATTTTGTTAGTACTTTGTATAGGAATGATTCTGACTTCCTGTGAAAGTAAGATATCGTTAAACAGCACAGATGTAAAAAATGAGAAGAATCAGAAAAACACTACCATGGAAAATCCGGATAAGGGATATAATCTACCAATCGATGAAGACAAGAAAAAGGAAGTTGTGAACGATTGTGAAGAAATTATGGGCATTGTCCGAGACATTTATTCTGAATATAATGGAATACAAGAAGCAGATCAGAACACTGCTGAGCAAATGATGAATCGGATGAAAGAAATTATCAAACAAAATGGGAATCCGGTCATTGGTTCCGATCATTATTCTGTTATGGATAATTATCAGAAGATGGAACAATTTTTAAAATCTGCAGAACAAGAAGAAAAAGGAAGTGTAATTTTATATGAAGCAGATACAGATGGTGGAATTACCAGAAAAGAATATAGTTATGATGGAAAAGAAATGAGTGTGATGTCCGCAAAAATGATCTGGAGTGAGGATACAGAGCCTGTACTTACATACATATCGCTATCAAAAATAAAAGAATGGGCATATACTGAAAATGGGAATTTCTGTTATGAATTATGCGTACCTGAACCACCGGAAGTGACAGAGATTGTAGATGGAAGTTGTATTATCCGGGTAAAGCCTTTGAGTGAGGAGTGTCGGGAATATTCAAAAAAATATGTGAGTACGTTCGGCTATCAGGGAAACAATCTGTTATGTTCAAACTGGAATGCGGAGGATATGCAGGGGGTGGATTATAATGGACTTTATGAATATTTTTATCAAATGAAATATGGAGAAAAATTTACTGCAGAAAAAGAGGTTGTGGGAATTCCAGCAGAAGAGTTCGAAAATGTAATTATGACATATCTTCCTGTTACAAAAGAAGAATTGAAAGAATGGGCGGTCTACGATGAACAAAGTAATATGTTTATCTGGGAACGATTGGGATGTGGTAATTATTCACCAACACATTTTGGCTTGTCTTTACCGGAAGTAACAGAAGTCAGGAACAATGAAGATGGAACCATTGTTTTGACAATTCATGCAGTATGTGATTCTGTTGTATGTAATGATGTTGTTATTACACACGAACTTACGATGAAAATTCAGGATGATGGAACGATTCAGTATGTTGGAAACAGGATTTTAGATAATGGTATTGATAATATACCGAGGTATCAGTACCGGTTAGGTAATTTGCAGAATTGATCAGTAGAGAAGAATGAAATAAAGAGAACTGATAACGGGAAATTATGCTATCAGTTCTCTTTATTTATTTCCAAATACCAAGATTAGAAAGTACAGATTCTGTTATTTCGGTAGCCTGATTTCCAGTTGCACCAGAAGAGGATTGAATATTTGTTGCGAAGTAGTAAGTATTATTCGCTGTTTCAATGTATCCGATAAACCAGCCATTGACATCTTTACCATTGACACGCCCAGTTCCTGTTTTCCCGTAAAGAGAACCGGAAGAAGTAGTGGAAAGCAGCAGAGCTTTTTTTACTGCCTGGATATTTTTACTGTCAAAATGAAAATTATTTTGATAGAAATTCTGTAACAATTCCACCTGTTCTATGGGTGATATCTTCAGAGAGAAATCTGTCCAATAGAGATTTAGATTTGTTCCAGTATTCTGATTCCCATAGTTTATTGTCTGTAAAAATGTTCTTACGGCTTCAAAACCTGCCTGTGAATCAATTGCCTGAAAATACCAGTTCACGGAATTATGAATAGCCGAGGTCAAATCTTGATCAGATTCCCAAGATTCAAAAGGACAGGGTTCTCCATTCCATGTGAAAGTGGAATGTTCCGGTGTAATGATTCCAGATTCCAGGCCAAGTAATGCATCATATATTTTATAAGTTGAATTCGGTGGTACACGTGTGGAAGCATGATCCATATTATAAATATTCCACTTATCAGTAGCCTGATCATATAGAACAAAACTTCCGGTATAGTTTCCAAAATTAGAAGAAAGATTTAGCTGAGTAATATTCTTTTCGGTTGTATCAAAATGATACTCAGTCTGATCGGAAGCATAAACAGAAAGTATTGGAACACATCCAATGATGATAGTAGAGACAAATATGTATATAAGGTATCCACGAATTTTTTGTGTAAAAGTAGGCTTGCGGAATGATGCAATATTTAAAATACGTCCTTTTAACTGCTTTGCATTTCCACTGATTCCCATAGTAAAAGGAAATGGAGTTAGAGCTATTGTTTCGGCAAAGTTAATCAGTGTATTTCCATATGACTTGTATTCTGTTTCTTTCAATAATTGTAATACAGCACTGTCGCAGGCAAGTTCCCGTTCCTGTCGTATTCTTTTTAGAAAATACCAGATTAGGGGATTGAACCAGTAGAAAACATTTACTGTATTTATCAAATATCCAATTAGAATATCTTTATGCTTGTAGTGCTGCAGTTCATGAAGAAGCATATATCGAATATCAGTTGCGCTTATAGTTCCAGCGTTAAAATCTGAAATCAAGTGAATTGGAAGATAAATGCGAGGATGCAGGAAACCAGCCAAAACAGGAGATTTCAAAAATGCTGTACTATAAATCGGAATGGTATGCTTGCTGTTCACTTCGTTTAAACATTCTATATAAAGAGCGTTTAGTTCTTCATTTTGAAGAGGTAAAGCAGAACTGTGTAAGGCTTTTATTTGTTTTACTGAGCGGTAGAGAAGAAAAAACATTATGAATATACCGATACCCCAGAAAAATACAAGTAATGTGTGAATAAAAGTTGGTATTTGGGTGCTGACAGAGACAGCAAAATCATTTATTTTATCCAAATTATAACCATTACCAGAAAGAAAAGTGGTTTGAATGTCACCATTGGTACTTGAACTGGCTGTCAGCAAATGTCTCCACGATATAGAAGATGGGGCAGAGTTTATCGGCAAAAAGGGAACAATTAGAACGGCAAGAAATATAATCGAAAGATTATATTGCATACGTGCGGATAATTGCCTTTGCAATAAATTTTTTAATCCCAGTAAACTACCTAAAAAAATACAAATGATGGAATTACAGAGTAAAAATCGAAAACTAAAATATATCAAAATATGCTCCTCCCATGGTTAATGATTGGAAAGAAGATTCCGTAAGCTGGCAATATCTTCTTCAGACAATTTATCATCCTCAATGTAAGAGGCAAGCATAGAAGTGATATTACCATTATAATATCGCTTTAAAAAAGAATTACTTTCCTGCCGGATATATTCGTCTTCTTTAACTAATGGAGTATAGACAAAAACCCGGCTTTGTTTTTCATAGGTTAATGCTTTCTTAGAAACGAGACGTTTAATCAATGTCTGAATTGTTTTAGGACTCCAACTGGAAATTTGTGTTAATTTTTCAGTAATTTCATTGGTGCTGATTGGTGCGTATTTCCAAACGATTTTCATAACTTCAAATTCAGCTTCTGAAATTTGAGGCAGATTGCTCATGTGATATTCCTCCAAATCTTACAAATGTAATAAAAATATTATATATCTTAAAAGTTTATTCTGTCAACGAAATAAAAAAATTGACTTTAAATCCAGATACATTTTAAAGGTATGTAGAATCGAGCTAAGATGTAAAAGTGCAGAACAAACATTCGATTTAGTTCTGTACTTTTTTTCTCCTGAATGATATACTATACAAGTAACAATACTAAGAAAACAACTACTATTTCTAAAATATCACCTCTAAATTAGAGCGCTCAGGAGAAATTACATGGATCATTTTGAATTAGTATCACAATACAACCCAACTGGCGACCAGCCGCAGGCAATTAAAGAGCTGGTCGAAGGCTTCAAAGAAGGAAACCAGTGTCAGACGTTGCTTGGCGTTACTGGATCTGGTAAGACATTTACCATGGCGAATGTCATTCAACAGATGAACAAACCGACATTGATTATTGCACATAATAAGACGCTGGCTGCGCAGCTGTATGGGGAATTCAAAGAGTTCTTTCCGAATAACGCAGTGGAATATTTTGTGTCCTACTACGACTATTATCAGCCGGAAGCATATGTTCCATCTTCAGACACATATATTGCCAAGGATTCGTCCATCAATGACGAGATTGATAAGCTTCGACTCTCCGCAACTATGTCACTGATGGAGCGAAGAGATGTGATCATTGTTGCAAGTGTATCTTGTATCTATGGGCTGGGTAACCCGGTAGATTACCAGAACATGGTAGTTTCTTTGCGTCCGGGTATGATCAAAGATCGTGATGAAGTAATGGCAAAGCTGATTGAGATCCAGTATGATCGTAATGATATGGATTTCCACCGTGGTACATTTCGTGTGCGTGGAGATGTTTTGGAAATCATTCCGGCATATGAGAGTGACACAGCGATTCGTGTGGAATTCTTTGGAGACGAGATAGACAGGATCTCAGAGATTGATATTTTGACAGGAGAAGTGAAGGACGAACTGAAACATGTAGCAATCTTTCCGGCATCTCATTACGTGGTTGACCGTGAGAATATCAAACGTGCGGTGGCAGATATTGAAGAAGAATTAGAAGAACGTGTCAAAGAGTTTAAGAGAAATGATAAGCTTTTAGAGGCACAGCGTATTGCAGAGCGAACGAATTTTGATATTGAGATGCTTAAGGAGACTGGATTTTGTTCCGGAATTGAGAATTATTCCAGACACTTGGCAGGGCTTCGACCGGGACAGGCTCCGTATACATTGATTGATTATTTCCCGGATGATTTTATTATGATGATTGATGAGTCACATAAGACGATCCCGCAGATTGGTGGAATGTATCACGGAGACCAGTCGAGAAAGCAGACATTGGTAGATTATGGATTCCGCCTGCCATCTGCGAAGGATAACCGTCCACTTAACTTTGATGAGTTTGAAAGTAAGATCAATCAGGTGATGTTTGTATCTGCGACACCGGGAGAATATGAGAAGGATCATGAACTTCTTCGAGCAGAACAGGTAATCCGTCCGACAGGACTTCTGGATCCGGAAGTTGAAGTGCGACCGGTAGAAGGACAGATTGATGATCTGATCGGTGAAGTGAACAAAGAGATCAGTAAGAAGAATAAAGTCCTTGTCACAACGCTGACAAAGCGCATGGCAGAAGATTTGACAGATTATATGCGTGAAGTAGGAATCCGTGTAAAATATCTTCATTCGGATATTGATACGCTTGAACGTACGGAGATCATCCGAGATATGCGTCTGGATGTGTTTGATGTGTTGGTTGGGATCAACCTCTTGAGAGAAGGACTTGATATTCCGGAAATCACTCTTGTTGCAATCCTTGATGCAGATAAAGAAGGATTCCTTCGTTCTGAGACTTCGCTGATTCAGACAATCGGTCGTGCAGCGCGTAATGCAGAAGGACATGTAATCATGTATGCAGATAAGATTACAGAATCAATGCAGCTGGCAATCGATGAGACACAGCGTCGTCGTGAGATTCAGATGAGATACAATGAAGAGCATGGAATTACGCCGAAGACGATTCAGAAGTCAGTGCGTGATCTGATCAGTATCTCTAAAAAGGTTGCGGCAGAAGAGATGCGGCTTGAAAAAGATCCGGAGTCCATGAGCCAGAAAGAACTGGAGAAACTGATCGCGGATTTGACGAAACAGATGAAGAAGGCAGCAGCGGAATTGAACTTTGAGGCAGCGGCAGAGCTTCGTGATAAGCTTGTTGAATTAAAAAAGATGCTCAATGATATGGAATAGGAGATTACAAAATGGGTAAGAAAATGGACGCCAGACAGTACATTAAGATACGAGGCGCGAATGAAAATAACCTGAAGAATATAGATGTAGATATCCCAAGAAATGAACTGGTTGTTTTGACGGGACTTAGCGGTTCTGGAAAATCTTCCCTTGCATTTGATACAATTTATGCAGAAGGACAGAGACGTTATATGGAATCACTGTCTTCCTATGCAAGACAGTTTCTTGGTCAGATGGAGAAACCGGATGTAGAAAGTATCGAAGGGCTTTCACCTGCAATTTCTATCGATCAGAAATCAACGAATCACAATCCACGTTCCACAGTTGGAACTGTTACGGAGATTTATGATTATTTTCGATTATTATATGCGAGAGTTGGAATTCCGCATTGCCCGAAATGTGGTCGTGAGATTGCAAAACAGTCGGTAGATCAGATGGTGGATCAGATCATGGCGCTTCCGGAGAGAACGAAGATACAGCTTTTGGCACCTGTTGTACGTGGAAGAAAAGGAACACATGCAAAGCTTTTCGAACGTGCAAAAAAGAGTGGATATGTTCGTGTTCGTGTGGATGGCAATATGTATGAACTTTCAGAAGAAATTACATTAGATAAGAATATCAAGCATAATATTGAGATTATTGTAGATCGTCTTGTAGTAAAACCTGGAATTGAAAAACGACTGACAGACTCTGTCGAAAATGTACTTGAGCTCGCAGAAGGTCTGCTTGTTGTTGATGTGATCGATGGAGAACCTCTGAATTTCAGCCAGAGCTTTTCATGTCCTGTCTGCGAAATCAGTATCGATGAGATTGAGCCTCGCAGTTTTTCTTTTAACAATCCATTTGGGGCTTGCCCGGAATGTTTTGGACTTGGATACAAAATGGAATTTTCAGAAGAACTGATGATTCCGGATCCGTCGTTGTCTATTAATCAAGGTGCGATTGCAGTTTTAGGATGGCAGTCCTGTACAGACAAGAGCAGCTTCACACGTGCAATTCTGGATGCACTGTGTAAAGAATATCATTTTGATCTGGACACACCTTTTGAGGATTATCCGAAAGAAATCCATGATGTTTTGATTTATGGAACAGACGGAAAAGAAGTAAAGGTTTATTATAAAGGTCAGAGAGGCGAAGGGATTTATCCAGTTGCATTTGAAGGATTGATCAAGAATGTGGAACGTCGTTACCGTGAGACAGGTTCTCAGACGATGAAAGCAGAATATGAGACATTTATGAATATTACACCATGTTCAGCCTGTAAAGGACAGCGCTTGAAGCCGGGGGCTTTAGCTGTAACAGTTGGAGATAAGAATATTTCAGAAGTGACAACACTTTCTATAGAACGTCTTCAGAAATTTTTAGATGAACTTCAATTGACAGAGACACAGCAGTTGATTGGTAATCAGATTCTGAAAGAGATCAAAGCAAGAATCAGTTTTTTGATGGATGTCGGTCTGGATTATCTGACGCTTGCACGTGCGACAGGAACTCTTTCCGGCGGCGAGGCACAGCGTGTCAAGCTGGCGACAGAGCTTTCCAAACGTCCTACCGGGAAAACCATCTATATCCTGGACGAACCGACCACAGGTCTGCATACCGCCGACGTTCACCGTCTCATAGAGGTTTTGCAGCGTTTGACTGACACTGGCAACACCGTAGTGGTCATCGAACACAATCTCAACGTCATCAAAGTGGCAGACTGGATCATTGACCTTGGACCGGAAGGCGGAGACCGAGGCGGTACAGTCGTTGTCAGCGGCACACCGGAACAGGTGGCAGACTGTCCGCAGTCTTACACCGGGCAATATCTGAAACCATACCTGGAGAACCGGTAAAGCGACAAAACTGGCGGATTTCTAAAAAAAATATATTTTCCCACAGGCAATTTTGGACTTTTCGGAAAATCTTGCGGAAAAGCTTGCAAAATTTTGTGAAATGGTGTATAATAAAACTGTATGAAATGCACCAACCGGCATTTCAGAAAATCTGTTAATTTTAAGGTGGCATCGTAACCTTTTTTAGCGATGCAGCCTATCTCAGAAAGGATGTCAAACAAATGGCAGAGTTAAACAAAGTATCTGTAGACGATCTGAAAGTAACCGGCAAGCGTGTTCTGGTTCGTGTGGACTTCAACGTACCCATGAAGGACGGCGTTATCACAAACGACAACCGTATCCAGGCTGCACTGCCGACCATCAACAAGCTGACTTCTGAAGGCGCAAAGGTTATTCTTTGCTCTCACCTGGGCAAGCCGAAGAATGGTCCGGAAGAAAAGTTCTCTCTGAAGGCTGCTGCTGCTCGTCTGGGCGAACTGGTTTCCGCAAAGGTCACCTTCGTTCCGTCTGATGTTGTTGTAGATGATACCGTAAAGGCTGCTGTAGACAAGATGCAGAACGGCGAGATCATCGTTCTGGAGAACACTCGTTTCCGCAAGGAAGAGACCAAGAACATCGAATCCTTCAGCAAGGATCTGGCATCTATCGCAGACGCATTCGTAATGGATGCTTTCGGCAGCGCTCACAGAGCACACTGCTCTACTGTCGGCGTAACCGAATTCGTAAAGGAAACTGCTGTTGGCTATCTGATGCAGAAGGAGATCAAGTTCCTGGGCAATGCTGTTGAGAACCCGGTTCGTCCGTTTGTTGCAATCCTGGGCGGCGCAAAGGTTGCAGATAAGCTGAATGTTATCTCCAACCTGCTGGAAAAGTGCGATACACTGATTATCGGCGGCGGCATGGCTTACACCTTCCTGAAGGCACAGGGCTATGAAGTTGGTACTTCTCTGGTAGACGACACCAAGATCGACTACTGCAAGGAAATGCTGGAAAAGGCAAAGGCAAACGGTAAGACTCTGCTGCTGCCGGTTGATACTGTAACTGCTGCTGAGTTCCCGAACCCGATCGACGCTGAGATCGAAGTTGTCACCTATGATTCCAACAAGATCCCGGCAGACAGAATGGGTCTGGATATCGGCGAAAAGACACAGGCTCTGTTTGCAGATGCTGTTAAGACCGCAAAGACCGTTGTATGGAACGGACCGATGGGCGTATTCGAGAACCCGGTTCTGAGCAAGGGTACTGTTGCTGTAGCACAGGCTCTGGCAGATACCGATGCAACCACCATCATCGGCGGCGGCGACTCTGCAGCAGCTGTTATGCAGCTGGGCTTTGCTGATAAGATGAGCCACATCTCTACCGGCGGCGGCGCTTCTCTGGAATACCTGGAAGGCAAGGTTCTGCCGGGTGTTGCTGCAATTGCGGATAAGAACTGATTTCTGAACAGACAGGGGAATACTGTTTCGGCAGCCATCCTCCGTTTGTGTTGTCTTGAGAAAGGATGATTCTCATGAAAAAGTGTGAATTGCAGGATACTGTAAAAAGTGCATTTCTGAATCCGGCAGCCGCATTTGCACTGGGTGCATTCTGTGGTCTGGCAATCGGAATGCTCTGTATGCCTTTCTCCAAAGGCATCGTGATCGGCAGTCATAACGGAAGCAACAATAAAGAATCCCACGAAGAGGGAGATTATATTACGGATGCTGAGGCATCCGAATAAGAGAAAAGAGGAATTTGTCATGAACAAGGCACTGAGAAAGGCAATTATTGCCGGCAACTGGAAGATGAACAAGAACCGCAAAGAGGCTGCTGAGCTGATTAACGCTCTGAAGCCGATCGCAGCAGACAAGACCTGCGGCGTAATCATCTGCGTACCGTTCACAAACCTGGAAACTGCTCTGTCTCTGACCGAAGGCACCAACATTGAAGTCGGCGCAGAAAACGTTCACTTCGAAAAGAACGGCGCATTTACCGGCGAGATCTCTGCTGATATGCTGACTGAGATGGGCGTAAAGTATGTTATCGTTGGTCACTCTGAGCGCAGACAGTACTTCGGCGAAACCGATGAAACTGTAAATAAGCGTACTACTGCTGCAATTGAA
>OGJK01003503.1_pt1 | contig 10679 bp, 10 predicted proteins | sample 1571961 | NCBI WGS metagenome assembly OGJK01 (sample SAMEA2582120, study PRJEB24529) | metagenome | biome: Human gut stool | place: China | collected 2011 | reverse complement strand
TATCGGAGGGGTTGTTGAGGCATGGAGGAATGAAAATTAATATTGATTTATTGTCAAATTGGCATAGAATATAAGCAGAGGTGATGTTATGAAGCGTGTATGCTTATATTCTATGCATTTTGTTTTATGTGTGTTATGTGTCTGCACGATGGCTCTGGTTCTTAGTGCATGTTCTGGCAGGAATGAGAAGCAGACAGGTGTGGCTGATAGAATGTCAGGTGAATCTGAAAAAAGAGGTTATAATCCAGAGATGGCCTTTGATTATGATGAACATGAGGATATAGAGGTTGATGATAACTATGTTTCAAGTCTGTGTTCGGAGGCTGTAAGAGAACTTGAAGTTATGTTTGGCCCGGCAGAATTCTACATAAGGGCAGAGAATAGTGGAGAGGACAGCTACACACTTAATATCATGTATAATGGTAAAGCCGCAGAATTTGACGATGACGAATTACAACAGATATATGCATACATAGGGCAGGAATATAAAGAAGTAAAACTCACAGGCATCAATATACAGAGTTGGTAGTTGAATAATTATCAGTGATATGTTATATTAATCGAGGCGTTGAATTGGGGACACCACTTTTCAAGACCAGCAGGTATGAAGCAAAGAGAGTTGATGATAATCGGCTTACAGTATTCATACAGGCGAACATACAACAGGCGTCGGTAATAATAGATTTCCGGCGTATTCATATTGTGAATTTTAGAGGCAGAGCCAGCTGGAAAGCGGCTCTGCCTTTTTGCGCGAGTAGCGATGAGAGAAGACATGGAAATTTCACAGTCGTGCTTGCACGAACTGTGAAATTTATATGGGCTCTCGAGGAGCACCGCGACAACGACAGAACGAGGTTCTGGAGTGTGAGCTACTCGCGCAAAAAGGCGAAGAGAAGCCATGTAAGCTGAAATGTGCTTGCACAGATTCAAACGCAAAGAATGGCGGAGAGAAGGAAAGGAGGCACAATGGTACAGATTAATGGAGAACAACAGGATGTTGCACTAGTTGCAGGAAAGACACTTCTTGCTTATGTAACAGAAGCTGGGTATGACCCGGTAGGTATTGTAATTGAGAAGAATATGGAAATAATTCATAGGGAAGATTTTGATAAAGTAAGTATTGAAGACGGAGACGTGATTGAAATATTGCACTTTGTCGGTGGCGGTCAGTTCTGACATAAAGGAACGAGTAAGAGAGTCAGATTGGACTTTAAAGCGGAGTGAGGCACGGATGAAGTCCAAAAAGGAAGTCAAAGTGCGCCGGATTGGACGTTGAAGCGGTGAGAAGGCACGATGAAGTCCAAAAGGTAAGCCAAGTCATGCGAGATTGGACTTTAAAGCGGAGTGAGGCACGGATGAAGTCCAAAAAGGAAGCCAAAAGAGCGGAGGATTGGACGTTAAAGCAGTGGGAAAGCATGATGAAGTCCAAAAAGGAAGTCAAAGTGCGCCGGATTGGACGTTAAAGCGGTGAGAAGACACAATGAAGTCCAAAATATGAAAGCCTAAACATAATCACAGACAACAGGAGGATATCAAAGATGGAAGACATGACCAGAAAAGAAGACATGAATAAGAAAGAAGATAAGCTGATATTAGGAGGACATGAGTTCAACAGCAGATTCATATTAGGTTCAGGAAAGTACAATGTGAATCTTATTAAGGCGGCAGTTGAGCAGGGCGGTGCTGAAATTATCACACTTGCTCTTAGACGTGCCAATACAGAGAATAAAGAGAATATTCTTGATTTCATACCGAAGGGAGTAACCCTTCTTCCTAATACTTCAGGAGCAAGAAATGCAGAGGAAGCGGTAAGAATTGCGAGACTCAGCCGTGAGATGGGATGTGGAGATTTTGTAAAGATTGAGATTATGCATGATGCAAAGTATCTTCTCCCAGATAACTATGAGACAGTGAAAGCAACAGAAATACTTGCTAAGGAAGGATTTGTTGTAATGCCATACATGTATCCTGATCTGAATGTGGCAAGAGATTTACAGAATGCCGGAGCTGCCTGCGTTATGCCGCTTGCCTCACCGATTGGAAGCAATAACGGACTTTCAACCAAAGCATTTATACAGATACTTATTGATGAGATTGATCTGCCAATTATCGTGGATGCAGGAATTGGCAAGCCTTCGCAGGCATGTGAGGCAATGGAGATGGGAGCTGCTGCGGTTATGGCTAATACAGCAATTGCAACAGCAGGAAATGTTCCGGCTATGGCAGAGGCGTTTAAGAAGGCTATAGAGGCAGGAAGAAGCGCATATCTTACAGGAATGGGAAGAGTTCTTGCAAGAGGTGGAAGTGCATCTGACCCATTGACAGGATTCTTACGTTAAATGTGGAGAGCAATCCCAAAGGTGCATTGCAAGAGATACTGGCGGGATAATTTCAGCGGAAGCATAACTTCGGGGAAGTATTGCTTAACGAAATATGAGAATATAATAGAAAAGAAGGCAGAATAATGAACGAAGAAAATCAGGTGTATTTTATAGACAGTGACCAGCTTCCACCGGCTGCGTTAGAGAGAAAACATAAGTTAGAGCAGGACCCGTCATTCAGAACAGATTATATGAAATATCTTGATGACATGGAAATAATTGATTCAGATATTAAGGATAAAGTCTTAAAGGCAATGGATGAGTATGACTATGACTCATACACAGCCGCAGATGTAGAGAGGGCATTAAGCAAAGAAACATGTAATATTGAAGATTTTAAGGCACTGCTTTCACCGGCTGCTGCACCTTACTTGGAGCAGATGGCAAGAAAGGCAGAGAATGAAACTAAGAAACATTTTGGCAATACAGTATACATATTCACGCCAATATATATAGCCAATTACTGCCAGAATTACTGCATATACTGTGGATTCAACTGCTACAATAATATTCACAGAAAGAAACTTTCATTTGAGGAAATTGAGCATGAGATGAAGGTGATTGCAGATACAGGAATGGAAGAAATCCTGATTCTTACAGGAGAGAGCAGAAAATATTCAGATGTTGAGTATATTGGTGAATCAGTTAAGATTGCAAGAAAATATTTCAAGAATATCGGCATAGAGATATATCCTGTAAATGTGGATGAATACCGCTATCTTCATGAATGTGGAGTTGATTATGTGACAGTATTCCAGGAAACTTATAATCCTGTAAAGTATGAGACATTACATTTGTTAGGACATAAGAGAGTATGGCCTTACAGATTTGATGCACAGGAGAGGGCGCTTATGGCAGGCATGAGAGGAGCAGGATTTTCAGCATTGTTAGGACTTGATGATTTCAGAAAAGACGCACTGGCAACAGCACTGCATGTATATTATCTTAACAGAAAATACCCACATGCAGAACTGAGTCTTAGCTGTCCGAGACTCCGTCCGATAATCAACAATGATAAGATTAATCCAAGAGATGTCGGCGAAAAGCAGTTGTGTCAGGTGCTTTGTGCGTACAGATTATTTCTGCCATTCGTTGGAATAACAGTTTCAAGCCGTGAGAGTGCGCAGTTTAGAAATGGTATAACCAAGATATGTGCCACTAAAGTTTCAGCAGGTGTTTCAACAGGAATCGGCGACCATGAATCTAAATATACAGGAAAAGAAGATGGTGATGCCGGAGATGAACAGTTTGAAATCAATGATAACCGTTCATTTGACAGAATGTATAAGGATATGGAGGATGGCGGGCTTCAGCCAGTCGTGAATGAATACATTTATGTATAGAAAATATATATGTATAACGAACAAGCACCTTGTGAGTGGCAGCGGTGGTGCAGAGTGTACTATGAATGAGTACATTACGCAGATTGAAAAATGTGTGGCACTGCACCCATATGCCATGATACTTCGTGAAAAGGACATGGACAGGCAGGACTACAGGGAACTTGCAAGACGCATACAGATAATGTGCAGAGAAGCTTCTGTTAAAATGTTTGTTCACAGTGATATCAGTGCGGCAGAGTATGCAGGCTGTGGAAATGTACATTTTTCAATGGAACATTTTAAACAAATGTGTGATGAACAGGCAGATGTGATAAAGAGACTTGATTGTGTGAGTGTATCGTGTCACAGTATGGAAGAGGCAGTGAATGCTGTCCGCGCAGGAGCAGACCAGATTGTGCTTGGAACGATATTTGAGACACAGTGCAAGCCGGGGAAGATGGGGGCAGGACTTAGTTTTCTTAAAGAAGTGTGTAGAGCGGCTCATACTGTTAATCCCACAGTGAAAGTGTTTGCAATTGGAGGAATTAAGCCTGATAACATTGGGAAAGTGCTTGAAGCCGGTGCAGATGGCGGATGTATGATGTCATGGTTTATGCAACATAGTTAATATAATAGACAAAGAAAAACTTCTGTGATATAATTTCGCGGAAGTTTTTCTTTTTTAAACTTATTTAAACTTCATTTCGTATAATAATATATATAACTAAAGAAAGGGCAGAAAATTATATGAAAGACATGTTAAGACTAGGTACTAAAGATAGAAGAAAATATATATTTATAAGCGTGGTTGCAGTCTTAGTTATAGCATTAATAACTGTTTCGGTAATTGCTGTGCAATTAAGACATAATAAGAATGCAAAAAAGAAAAATATGGAAGAAACAACTGTACATACAATGATGGTGCAGGAAACTACAGTGCAAGAGACTACAGAAGAGGGAACCACAGAAGAAGATACAACGCAGGAAGAGAGTGCTGAAGTAGTAGACAAGGAAGTCGTTGAAGATTTTTTTGAAAATGAGATTTCAACAGAAAATGAGGAAGCATTTGAGCTTCCACCAAGGCAGCTTACAGATGAATTTATCCCATATGATGGACAGAATAGAGAAATAACATGTTATGGGGATAGTATGATGGCAGGAGCAGGAAGTGCAACTGAAGGAAAAGTAAATGGCATTGATATATATGGGTGGACTACACCTGTTACAATAGAAAAAATGACTAACATACCAACACATAATCTTGGGGGGTCAGGAGAAGATTCCAGTTATATTACTTTTCGTGCTGGTGGAACTAAAGTGTATATTGACAGGGATATTACAATAAGTGAGACTGACTCAGCAATAGCAAGTATTATAGATGAAGATGGAAATGTGTTTAAAGCGGATGATTATAGCGGATATGGATTTGATTATGATCCTTATCCGGGAGATATGTATATAAATGGTTATTTATGTGATGTTGATAACGCAGAAGATGGATACGTAAGTATAAAACTTACAAAGGGATATGCGGCATATGACAATTCTACTGATAATAGCGTTGTTATATATGAAAGTGAAACTGATACATATTCAAGACAGGAAGCAGATATAAAAGCAGAGAGTGATAAAGTAACAGAACATGACACAGTGACAAAAGAAACGGAGTCACAAACATCTGGTGAAAAACCAATGGAGAAACCAACAGAGAAGCCAACAGAAACTGCAGGCGTAGAAAAAGTTACAATCTCTGGCGGAACACAGGCAATGACAAGGGCATCACAGGAAAGAAGTGCGAAAGATATATTGATACTTGAAATGGGAAGTAATGGCGGATGGTCTAATAATTATAAACAGCTTATTCTTCAATATGATGATATAATACTTAATTCTGGATGCAAATATTATATAGTACTGGGAGATACGGATGATCCAGCTGATTCTGCAGATGCTAATCAGGGAGAGTATGGAGATGATGGTAATTATGTGGGAATCGGTGATACATCATGGGAAGCAGCGTTAAGACTTGCATATGGAGACCATTTTTTTAATACAAGAACATATATGATTCAGAATGGATTAAGTGACTGCGGACTCGATGCAACAACAGATGACCTTGAGAATTTCAAGAAAGGTAATATATCTGAACAATTAAGATATGACTGGACACATTTTAACTGTTATGGATATTATTCAAAGGGGATTGGTGTATACAAGAAAGGCGTAGAACTAGGATACTGGAGTTAGAATTTTACAAGAACTATACATGAATATGATTACACCTTTTACATGAAATGGTTATTATGAATATGCATTGAAGGGGGACAGCCAAAAGACGGGGATGGCTGTGGTTCTCGGATATGTAAATTTATTGACCATGAAATGTAAAAAGGTGGTACTCATATGGAAGTTGCTATCTTAAAGCATTCGCAGCGTAAGCTGCTTTTTTTATGCCATAAAATGTTAATTCGTAAAGAAAGTTTGAATAGATTGACTGTATATGTTATTATTTCGAGGTAAAATCAATAAGAAATATTAAAGAGAAATATGAATGTTTAACAAATACAGAAATATAAAAAATATTGGTCTTGTGTTAATAGGTCTTGCCTTAGTTATATTTTTAATAACCAATGTAAGAATCCGTTCTGTTGATTCCTACAGAAAGCAATTCAGTAATATGGCAGATTCGGGTCAGACGCAGCCAGCCAGACCAGATAATAATGATAGATTACAGGATGAAACCATCAGTACCGATAATGCCAATGCTGCAGTCAACGGCAGCTTTGATGGAACGGGTGATGGAACAGTTTCAGATGACAATTCTGCTTCTGACTCAACGGATAATATAACAGTTACAGATAATAATTCCGGTTCAGGTGGTAGAGAATCAGACAGGAGTAACGGAAACGCCATATCAGGTGGCAATGATTCAGAAAGCAGCAATTTAGGGAATAATACTTCAGGAAGTAACAATTCGGGAAATGATGATTCAGGGAATAATTCACAGAATACCAGACCGGCAGGCAAGGTAATCAGTTGTACTATAGAGATAAGATGCGATAATGCGACAGCGAGAAAAGATACTGTTAATCCGTCAATTGCATCACGTATCCCTGATGATGGAACTATACTTGAAGTTACAACATACACTGCAGTTGAAGGCTTTACTGTATATGATGTTCTTGCAGCAGTTACAGCAATGCATGATCCTGTAATTCCGATAGTTGCTAATTCCGATAAGTCGTATGTATCAAGCATTAATAATCTGTCAGAGAAGAATGTGGGACCACAAAGTGGCTGGACTTACAGAGTTAATGGAGTTCTGCCTATGATGGCGGCTAATCAGTATACAGTAAAAGATGGAGATGTAATAAAATGGATATACGTGTGCCAGTTAGGCGACAAGTAACTAAATATTCAGCATTTGCAGCAATGCATCCGTGGACGAATTTCATCTACATTGCACTTGTGCTGGTGATAACCATGTTCACAATGAACCCGGTAATACTGGCGGTTTCGTATGCAGGTTCACTTGCCCTTGGAATATATATGCAGGGTGGTTCTTTTATTAAGAAGAATATTATGATAACAATTCCTGTTGTTATATTCTCTGTGTTAATCCAGCCAATTTTTAATCACAGCGGAGTTACACCGTTGTTTTATATTAACGATAACATGGTATGTCTTGAGAATATAATATACGGCGCAGTTATAAGTCTTTTATTAATTGCAGTCATACAATGGTGCAGTGTTGCAGCCAGTTATCTTTCTTCAGAGAAAATGATGTATCTGTTCGGAAGTTTTATTCCTTCTGTTGGCATGATATTTTCTATGATATTAAGAATGATACCGCTTATGAGAAAGAGATACAGACAAATACATGACGCACAGATGGGACTTCGAGGAGTGGAGAATAAGAATGGCATCTTTGAAAAAATCGGACATTTTGCGAATGAATTTTCAACTCTTATAACATGGTCACTTGAAAGCTCAATGGAAACTTCTATGTCTATGGAGAGCAGGGGATATGGACTTAAAGGAAGGACAAGCTTTAACAGATTCAGATTCACACTAAAGGATACCTTTACGATAATTATAATGCTTGTATGTTTTGTGATGGCTGTTATTCCAATAGCAGGAAAGAAGCTTGCAGTATATTATCTCCCTGTAATATATTATACGAAATCAGGTGTAGAAGGAGTGCTGGCAGTTACAGCATTTGTAATACTGACAGTAATTCCATTGATAATAGAGATAACAGGAGATGTGCAGTATAAGAGACGAAGTTCATATAACGAAAGGTAATTGTATAATGACAGACACAATTATTAATGTTTCATCACTTTCTTTCGGGTATGCAGGAAGTGATGTATTGGTACTTGAAGATATAACATTTGATATAAAGAAGGGCGAGGTTGCGCTGATTATAGGTGCTTCGGGAAGTGGAAAGACTACGCTTCTTAAGATGCTTGATAAAAGCATGATTCCAGAGGGGAGACTTAGTGGAAAAGCAGAATATTACGGCAGACAGATAAGCAGCTTAAGTCAGGCAGAAGCGGCAGTTAAGATTGGATATGTCGGACAGAATCCTGACAACCAGATTGTTACTGATAAGGTATGGCATGAGCTGGCATTTGGGCTTGAAAATCTCGGTGTGCCGAATGCAGACATAAGGCGCAGGGTTGCAGAAATGTCTGAATATTTCGGAATTACCGGCTGGTATGATAAGAATACAGAGGAATTGTCTGGCGGACAGAAGCAGCTTCTTAATCTTGCTTCCATAATGGTTATGAGACCGGAGGTTTTATTGCTTGATGAGCCGACTGCACAACTTGACCCACTTGCCAAGAAGAAGTTCATAGACACGGTTCTGGAGCTTAACAGGGATTTCGGAATAACAATTATGTGTGTTGAACATAATCTTGCGGATATCTATTCTAAAGCTGACAAAGTGCTTGTGCTTGAGAATGGAAAGCTTATATATAATGGTTCTCCTAGAAAGACAGCAGAAAGTCTTGTTAAGACAGAGAATCCGCTTGTTTACGGGCTTCCTTCATCTGTAAGGATATATGAGGGGTGTAAGAAGGGTATTACATTTGAAACAGACTGTCCTCTTACGGTTAAAGAAGGCAGGGAGTGGGTGGCAAGCCTTAATATTAAAGCCGGCTTTCATGTAGCACAGGATAAGCATTATGAAGCCAGGGAAACAGCTGTTTCAGTTAAAAATGTGTTCTTCAGATACACTAAGAATTCTGCAAATGTACTTGAAAATATCAGCTTTGATATAGAGAAGGGCAGGATAACTGCTTTGCTTGGAAGCAACGGAGCAGGAAAGACGACGCTTTTAAGACTTATGTCAGGAATTAAAAAGCCTATATCCGGTAAGGTGAAGGTGAATGGAAGATGTGCGGTGCTTCCGCAGAATCCGATGGCACTGCTTAGTCAGATAAGTGTTGAGGAAGAACTTGCATCGGCAGTCATGGATAAGGGAAATGTGTCTGTTAAGGATATGGACAGGAAACAGCGAATTGAACTTGTTGAGAGTATGCTGGAGCGTACAGGGCTTCTTAATGTGAGAAAGCAGCATCCGTATGATTTGAGCGGAGGTCAGCAGCAGAGGCTCGCATTTGCAAAGATACTGCTGTATGAACCGGATATTATTCTGCTTGATGAGCCAACTAAAGGAATTGACCCGTTCTTCTGTAAAAAGATGGGTGAATGGCTGGAAGAATTAAAGAATATAGGGAAAACTATTGTGATAGTTTCACACGATGTGGAATTCTGTGCATTATTTGCTGACCAATGTGGATTAATATTTGACAGAAACATAGAAAGTTACACAGATTCACACAGCTTCTTTGCAGGCAATATATTTTTCACAACGGATACTAACAGGATTATGTCCGATTTTTTCAAAGATTGTGTAACATGTGATGAAGCTGTTGAAGCGATTCACAGATGTTTAGAGGATAATAGATAATGAGTGTTAATTACATGCTTATAAGCATTATTATACTGGCTGTTGCAATTGCCATTCCTTTCTTTGCATTTGAAAAGAGGAAGCCGAAGGCAAGGCATGTTGTGATGATTGCAGTTATGTCAGCTCTTACAGTTGTTGCTAATATAATATGTGCGTATACGATACCGCTTCATGCGGGTACAGCACTTGTCATAATAACAGGGATTGCATTTGGACCACAGACAGGCTTTCTTACAGGTGTACTGTCAAGATTTGTATGTAATTTTTTTATGGGGCAGGGCGTATGGACCCCGTGGGAAATGGCTGCGTGGGGGCTGCTTGGTGTTCTTGCAGGAATTGCATTTTACAAACCGGAGCTTGTCGGATATTTTGATGATAAGAAAGAGATTGTAAGAAAGCAGGCAAGAACAGGTCTGTCAGTTATGGCTGTTCCTGTTGTGTGTATGGTTGTCTCAGAGATTGTGGGATATATTGTATATATATTTACTGCAAAGCCGGGAGAGACATTCTTTGGGTGGAGGCTGTATGCTTTCGGACTTGCTGGAATTATTATGGCAGTTCTTCTTATGAGAAGCCGTATACCGTGTAATTTTATCACAGTGACAATATTTACATTTATAAGTGTGTTTGTTATATACGGTGGAATTATGAATATTGCAGCCATGATGATGAACAGCACATATACGGATTCAGGCAGTGCCAATATATCATGGGAGGCACTGAAGCTTCTGTACATAACAGGTGCGCCTTATGATGCAATGCATGCGGGTGGAGCGGCTGTGTGTGCATTTCTTTTTGGTGATGGACTGCTTGGAAAGCTTACGCGTGCTAGAATTAAATATGGGTTATAGAGAGCTGCTATAATTTGGAAAGCCTACTATAATAGCATTTTTAGGCGATTGAGTGGGTTGATTGAGGTATATGAAGGAATTATTAAGGCGTGTGCCATAGTTAACAGTAATTCTAATAAAGAGTATAAAAAGGTAGCGTGGAAAG
>OGJK01003500.1_pt1 | contig 10690 bp, 10 predicted proteins | sample 1571961 | NCBI WGS metagenome assembly OGJK01 (sample SAMEA2582120, study PRJEB24529) | metagenome | biome: Human gut stool | place: China | collected 2011 | reverse complement strand
GTGCAGGCGCATCAGCAGCCATGACGTCAGACACCGTGATGGTGGGCGGAGCGGCGATGTTCCCGAGCAAAAATATCGTTGAAAACGCCGTGAACTCGAAAGATCACACTACGCTGGTGGCCGCCGTCAAAGCGGCCGGGCTGGTGGATACGCTCCAGAGCAAAGGGCCATTCACCGTGTTTGCGCCGACCGACGCGGCGTTTGCGAAATTGCCTGCCGGCACGGTCGAGAACCTGGTCAAACCCGAAAACAAAGCCACGCTCACCAGCATCCTGACCTATCACGTGGTCGCCGGTAATTACGATATGAAAGCGCTGGAGCAGAAAATTAAACAGGGCGGCGGTCACGCGGAGCTGAAGACCGTTAACGGTCAACCGCTGTGGATCATGAGTAACGGCCCGCACAATATTCAGCTTAAGGATGGTAAAGGTAACGTGGCGAACATCAGCACCTACGACGTCCATCAGAAAAATGGCGTGATCGATGTGATTGATACCGTCCTGATGCCTAAGTAGTTGTCTATACTTCGGAAGTGTGACGTTGCCTTCCGGAAAAAACATGGATAACGCGCTGGCTGAACAGCAGTTGAAATTAATGCAGGCGATCGCTAACGGCGATCGCCGCGCATTTGAACAACTTTACCGACTCACATCGCCTCACCTGTTTGCCGTTGCGCTGCGCATGCTGCGCGACCGCGCCTGGGCAGAAGAGATCCTGCACGACTGTTTTGTCACCGTCTGGAGTAAAGCCGAAACCTATAACGCTACCCTGAGCTCCCCGATGACCTGGCTTACGCATATTGTTCGCAACCGCTGTATTGACTGGCTGCGCAGCGGGCAAACCCGGGCTGCAGCCCGTGAAGAGTCGTATTCAGAAGATATTCTGCTGAGCGAAAGCGATGAGCAGAATAACTGGCACGACGATGCGCAGGCAGAGCGGCTCAGGCATTGTCTCGAACATTTGAGCAGCGAGCAGCGCCAGAGCATTACGCTCGCCTACTATCAGGGAATGTCCCACAGCGACATTGCCGACTGGCTCCAGCAGCCTGTAGGCTCGGTGAAAAGCTGGATACGTCGGGCAATGGATCATCTTCGGGAGTGCGTGGGGCTATGAATGACGCAGAAAAACGCGACGACATGCTGGCTGCGGAATATGCCCTCGGCACCCTGCGCGGAGGGGCGCGGCTTCAGTTCCAGAAAAGGGTCCTCCGTGAACCCGCTCTGGCCGCCCGCCTGGCGTACTGGCAGGACATGTTCAGCACGCTGGATAGTCATCTTGTGCCCGTCCCTCCACCCGAGACGGTGTGGAAAAGAATCACCCTCGACCTGCCGCCCAAAAAGCCTTTACGCCAAAGTCGGCCTTATCTCGGCTGGATGGTTGCGGCCTCACTCGCCGCCCTGACGGTCGTTGCCTGGTATGCCACCCGTACACCGGAACTCGTTCCGCTGATCGTCCTCAACGATGCCCAACAGCACGGGGAATGGGTCGTCAGCGCGGATGCCAGCCGCCAGCACTTGAGCATTGCCCCTCTTCGGCCGACGGCCGTCGCGGCGCAACACAGCCTCCAGCTTTGGCTGATCCCAGGCGGGCAGGCGCCGGTCTCCATGGGGCTGCTGCATAACGACATACCGACACGCGTCACCCTCAGGAACACAACGCTCTCTCCTGACGCCACGATAGCCATAAGCCTTGAACCAGCGGGCGGATCGCCCACTGGACTCCCCACAGGCCCGGTGCTTTACAGTGGCAAATTGTAATTCTCAGGCCCTGTTCGCAGGGCCGCTATCGTGACCCCATTTCATTTATATACTATTCTCGGTTACCTATAAGAATTAAATATTAAGCCTGTAATTAATGTAATTATTAAAAAACGACATTGACAGACTCTTGCGTACTCCATTAAGTTTTAAACGAACATCATTTTATTCCCGATACACAATATATAAAAAAACCGCATTAATGAATTTCTCATTATTCATTAATGCTTCTCTGCCTTTTATTTTTTGCATCACTCAATAGCGAGATAAGATCATGAATAATAGTGCAAACAAGGTTGTTGTCATTACCGGTGCCAGCAGCGGTATTGGTCAGGCGATTGCCCTCCATTTAGCGAATAACACGTTTTCGCTGGTGCTGGTGGCGCGCCGTCTGGACAGAATTAATGCCCTGGTGGATCAGATTATTCAGCAAGGCGGCAAGGCTATTGCCGTCAAGGCCGATGTCACCCGTCAGGAGGAGGTTCAGCGCGCCATTGACGCTGCCGTTGCCGCCTACCAGCGCGTGGATGTGCTGATCAACAACGCGGGCTTTATGGCTATCGCCCCGCTTAGCGAGCTGAAAACCGACGAATGGGACAAGATGATTGACACCAATCTGAAAGGGGTGCTGTACGGCATCGCGGCCGCGTGGCCGGTGTTCCAGCGTCAGGGCAGCGGACATTTTATTAACGTTGCCTCCGTCGCGGGCATCAAGGTGCTGGCACCTGGCGGCGTGGTGTACAGCGCCACAAAATTCGCCGTCCGCGCGCTGAGTGAAGGCTTACGTCAGGAGGCGGGTAAAACTATCCGCACGACGCTTATTTCGCCCGGCGCCGTCGAAAGCGAACTGAAATTCGGCAGCTCTGACGAAGAGAGTAAAAAATTTCTCCATGAGTTTTATAAGCAGGCTATTCCGGCTGACGCAATTGCCCGCGCGGTTTTATTTGCCATAGAACAGCCTGGCGACGTTGATATTAATGAAATTGTTGTGCGTCCAACGCAGGAAGAATTTTAGCCTGCGTTAAATAATGCTGAATGAGGTGTCAGTATGATTAAATCATTAACGTCCTTATCAGATCTCAATATGCGAACGGGTGCCGATATTCTTCTTGAAGTGCTGGAGAGTGAAGGCGTGGAATATATTTTTGGCAACCCCGGCACCACCGAACTTCCGCTCATTGATGCCCTGCTTCGCCATGAAAATATTCACTATATTCTGGCGCTTCAGGAGAGCACCGTGGTGGCGATTGCCGACGGCTATGCGAAAGCCTCCGGCAAAACGGGCTTTATCAATTTGCATACCGCGAGCGGCCTGGGGCACGGCATGGGGAATCTCATTAATTCGCGGATCATGAAAACCCCGCTGGTGGTGACCGTTGGACAGCAGGATACGCGGCACTACGTCCGCGACCCGCTGCTGTATGATGATATTGTGTCCATCGGCTCTCCGGTCATGAAGTGGGCGCAGGAGGTCACCAGCGCCGACCAGCTCCCGGTGCTGGTGCGCCGCGCGTTTCACGCTGCCAGCTATCCTCCGGCCGGCCCGGTTCTGCTTTCTCTTCCAATGAACGTCATGGAGGAACTGAGCGACGCCGGAATACAGACGGCGTCGAGAGTGAACTACCACACCGTGGCGGGCTCGCTGGACGAGCTGGCGGAGGCGCTCAGCGAGATCGCGCCGGGCAGGATCATGATTGTGGCGGGAGATGAAGTCCACTCCAGCGGCTCGACGCAGGAGATTGTCCAGCTGGCGGAAGCGCTCAGCGCCCACGTCTACGGCTCCTCCTGGCCGCTGAATTTGCCTTTTCCCACTCAGCACGCGCTCTGGCGGGGCAATATGCCCACCACCGCCAGCGAAATCGCCAGCATCATCAATGCCTACGATGCCGTATTCATCATCGGCGGCAGAAGCCTGATCACCATTTTGTACAGCGAGGGCGAGGCCATTCCGGCGACCTGCGCGGTGTACCAGCTCTCGGCGGATATGCACGAGCTTGGCCGCACCTATGCCACTCGCCTTTCGGTGATGGGGGATATCAAACTGTCCCTGCACGAACTGCTGCCAAAGCTTAAGCAGCGCCTGATCGCCAGCACGCTGGCCCACCAGCGGCTGCTGGTGGCGGCCCGCGACGAACGAGAGAAGGAGTGGCAGCAGCAGGAAGAACGTCTCGCCGCCGAGCGGCTACGCCCGGCCCTTTCGCCGATGGTCGCAGCCTGGGAAGTCATCCGATCCATTCCGGCGGGTACCACCATCGTGGATGAGGCGATAGCGACCGCCAGACACGTCCGCCGGTTCATCTCTGACCAGCAGCATCAGCGCTACTACTTTATGCGCGGCGGCGGACTGGGCTGGGGGATGCCCGCCTCAGTGGGGCACTCGCTGGGGCGCGGACGGGAGCCGGTGGTATGCCTGATAGGTGACGGCGCCTCGCTGTACTCGCCGCAGGCGCTCTGGACGGCGGCACACGAGAACCTGCCGGTCACCTTTATCGTCATGAATAACAGGGAGTACAACATCCTGAAAAACTTTATGAAGAGCCAGGCTGACTACAGCTCAACGCGGCTGGGGCGTTTTATCGGGATGGACCTGGTGAACCCGCATATCGATTTTCAGTCGCTGGCCACCGCCATGGGCGTCCACTGCTGCCGGGTGACCGAGGCTGCGGATATCGCCGAAGCGGTAACGCGCGGCCTGCAGTCAGGAAAAACCAACCTGATTGAAATCGCGATTTCCGCGGATTAACCGCGCGTTTACGCTGTACCCTACATAAAAAACTTATAACCGAAACGCCTCAAGCCGCTTTATCTGCCGCCCTTCCTCGTCAAAATTCTCTGCCGCCAGCCAGGCGCGCAGCTCCGCGTCTCTTTGCGGCCATTCGCCGTCAATAATAGAAAGCATATCGCTGTCGCGGTTGCGCCCTTTACGCACCAGCTTCTGGCGCAGGCGTCCCTCCCAGACAAACCCCAGCCGCTCCGCCGCCCTGCGCGACGCCACGTTCATGGAATCGCACTTCCACTCGAGGCGCCGGTAGCCGTGCTCAAACGCATTTTTCAGCAGCAGCCACACCGTTTCGGTGCCGATGCGGGAACCTTTCATTTTGCGCGACCAGGTGACGTGACCAATTTCCACCGACCCCAGCAGCCGCTCGTTGGCCATATAGCTCACCAGCCCCACCGCTCGTTCGGTGCGTAAGTCAATGACGGCAAACGGCACCAGCTCATCGTCCATGACCTTCGCCATGATCCAGTGCGCGGTGGCTTCCACGCTCGTGGGCTGCGTGCTGGCAAGCCACGTCCAGTCGCTGTCGTCTCCCAGCGCGTAGGCCTCAAAGAGATCGGCCGCGTGGCGATCGGCGTCCAGCGGCTCCAGGCGACAATACTGGCCGAACAGCGGCGTGCGGGTTAACGCGCGCGCGCCCTTCCAGTCGGGAACGATATCGTTAACGGTTTGACCATGTTGATTGATTTCGGGCACGGCGGTGACTCCCTGAAAGGTAAGGCATTTGTTATAGCAGGTTAAAAAGCAGGCGAAAAGCCGCGTGTTTTAATAGCCCGAGCGCATGCGATATTCCCGGAAGGCATAAGTAAAGCTGAATTTCGACTTTGTGGAATGTCACAGTCGCCCTAACGTAGCGGAGCATAAAACAATCACAATATATTCTTCTCAGGGATCGCTATGACAAAAAAACTGTTGCCGTTACTGGTGCTGGCTGCGCTCTCAGGCGCCGCTCACGCCGCTACGCCGCCCAACACGCTGGTGGTTGCCCAGGGGCTTGATGACATCGTGAGCCTCGACCCGGCCGAAGCCAACGAGCTCTCCAGCATCCAGACCGTGCCGAGCCTGTACCAGCGTCTGGTGCAGCCGGACCGCGATAATCCGGAAAAAATCACGCCGATTCTGGCAGAAAGCTGGGACGCGGACGCGGCAGCAAAAACCCTGACCATCAAGCTTAAACCCGATGCGACATTCGCCTCCGGCAACCCGCTGCGCCCGGAAGACGTGATCTTCTCTTATACCCGCGCCGTGACGCTGAACAAATCCCCGGCCTTTATCCTCAACGTGCTGGGCTGGGACGCGAGCAACATCGCCAGCCAGCTGAAAAAGGTGGACGATCATACCCTCCAGCTTCACTGGACGGCGGACGTCAGCCCGTCGGTGGCGCTGAATATCCTCTCCACGCCGATTGCCTCCATCGTCGATGAAAAGCAGGTCGCGGCAAACGTGAAGGATAACGACTTCGGCAACGCCTGGCTGAAAATGCACTCGGCAGGCAGCGGCGCGTTCAAAATGCGCGTCTATCAGCCGCATCAGGCCATCGTGCTGGAAGCCAACGATTCCGCCCCCGGCGGCGCGCCGAAGCTCAAAAGCATCATCATTAAGAACGTCCCCGACCCCGCTTCACGCCGCCTGCTGATCCAGCAGGGGGATGCGGACGTGGCGCGCGATCTGGGTGCAGACCAGATTAGCGCCCTGGACGGCAAGCCGGGCGTGAAGGTGCTGAGCATTCCGTCCGCCGAGCAGAATTACCTGGTGTTTAACACCGGCAACAGCGCCAATCCGCTGCTGAACAACCCGGCGTTCTGGGAAGCGTCGCGCTGGCTGGTCGACTATGACGGCATCACGAAGAACCTGCTGAAAGGCCAGTATTTTGTTCACCAGAGCTTCCTGCCGGTCGGCCTGCCGGGCGCGCTGGAAGACAATCCGTTTAAATTTGACCCGGCAAAAGCGAAGGCAATCCTCGCCAAAGCGGGCATTAAGGACGCGCACTTCACGCTGGACGTGGAGAACAAGCCGCCGTTTATCACCATCGCCCAGTCGATGCAGGCGAGCTTTGCGCAGGGTGGTGTGAAGGTGGATCTGCTGCCTGCCGCCGGAAGCCAGGTCTATGCCCGCGTGCGCGCGAAGCAGCATCAGGCGGCGATCCGTCTGTGGATCCCGGACTACTTCGATGCGCACTCTAACGCCAGCGCCTTCGCGTGGAACGACGGGAAGTCCAGCACCGTGGCCGGTCTGAACGGCTGGAAAATTCCGGAGCTGAACAAGGCCACGCTGGCGGCGGTTGCCGAACCGGATCCGGCGAAACGTCTGGATCTGTACAAGAAGATGCAGGAACAGCTGCAGCAGAGCTCGCCGTACGTGTTCGTCGATCAGGGCAAAACCCAGATCGTGGTGCGCGATAACGTGAAGGGGTATCAGCAGGGGCTGAACGCGGATATGGTCTGGTACGATCGCGTCACGAAGTAGCCCTTGTTGCCGGGTGGCGCTGCGCTTACCCGGCCTGTGTTCTCGGTTTTTGTAGGCCGGGTAAGGCGAAGCCGCCACCCGGCATGAAGAGATTTTCCATGCCACATCTTTCCACCCGCGTGCTTCAGGGTCTGCTGACCCTGCTGCTGACGCTCTTCGGGCTGCTGCTCGTCACCTTTGCGCTCTCGGCGTTTTCACCGGTCGATCGCGTGCTGCAGATCGTCGGCGATCACGCCAGCCAGTCCACGTACGATCAGGTTCGCCACCAGCTCGGGCTGGATCGTCCCCTGCCCGTGCAGTTCTGGCACTATCTGCAGAGCCTTGCCCACGGGGATTTAGGCACCGCCAGCGCCACCGGACAGCCGGTGCTGCAGGATCTGCTGCACGCCTTCCCCGCCACGCTGGAGCTGGCGACCCTGGCGTTAATCATCGGGTCCGTGCTCGGCGTGACGGCCGGGGTGCTGTGCGCCCGCTACGCCGGTTCGCCGCTCGATTTAGCGATCAGAACGCTCACCCTGCTCGGCAACTCGGTGCCGATTTTCTGGCTTGGCCTGCTGATGCTGGCCCTGTTCTACGCGAAGCTGCAGTGGAGCGCGGGCCCCGGCAGGCTGGACGATATCTGGCAGTTCACCGTCGAGCCGCGCACCGGCTTTGCGCTGATAGATACCTGGCTTTCCGGCGATCGCGAGGCGTTTCGCAACGCCATCAGCCACCTGGTGCTGCCGGTGCTGCTGCTGGCCTATTACTCGCTGGCAAGCATCACCCGGCTGACGCGCTCCGCCTGCCTGAGCGAAATGAACAAAGAGTACATCCTGCTTGCCCGCGCCAAGGGGGCCGGGGAGATGACAATCCTGCTGCGCCACGTGCTGCCGAACATTCGCGGCACCCTGCTGACGGTGATCGCCCTCGCCTACACCAGCATGCTGGAGGGCGCGGTGCTGACCGAAACCGTCTTCTCCTGGCCGGGGATCGGGCGCTACCTCACCACCGCCCTGTTCGCCGGCGACACCACCGCCGTCATGGGCGGCACGCTGCTGATTGGCGTCTGCTTTGTGCTGATCAATAACCTTACCGACCTGCTTGTGCGGGCGACCGATCCCAGAGTGCGCTGATGCCGTTTTATCTCTTCTTACGCCGCCTGCGCCGCTCCCCTGCCGCCGTTTGCGGGCTGATTGCCCTCGCGCTGCTGGTGTTTATTGCCCTATTCGCGCCCTGGCTGGCACCGGTTGATCCGAACTGGCAGGACGCCGCCGCGCGCCTGCAGGCACCGAACGACCAGCACTGGCTGGGCACCGACGGCTACGGGCGCGATCTGCTCTCGCGCCTGATTTACGGCACCCGTCCGGCGCTCGGGCTGGTGGCATTAGTCACCGTTATCACCCTGCCCGCCGGGCTGCTGGTGGGGATCCTGTCCGGCTACTACGGCGGCTGGCTGGAGCGTATCCTGATGCGCTTTACCGACGTGGTGATGTCGATGCCGCGCCTGATCCTCGCCTTCGCGTTTGTGGCGATGCTCGGCCCCGGGCTGGTCAACGGCGCGCTGGCGCTGGCCTTAACCACCTGGCCCGCCTACGCGCGGCAGGCGCGGAGCGAGATTCAGCGTCTGCGCCACAGCGATTACCTGGCGGCCGCCGAGATGATGGGCATTCGCGGCCCGCGCCTGCTGGTCGGCCATATTCTGCCCCTGTGCCTGCCCTCCGCGATTGTGCGGCTGGCGCTGGATCTGGCGGGGATTATTCTGGCCGCCGCCGGTCTCGGCTTCCTCGGCCTTGGCGCCCGTCCCCCCATGGCCGAATGGGGAGCGATGATCGCCGACGGCATGCAGGTGATTTTCGACCAGTGGTGGATTGCCGCTATTCCGGGCGGAGCGATTCTGTTTGCCAGCCTGGCGTTTAACCTGCTGGGCGATGGCCTGCGCGACGTACTGGAGCCACAGCATGACTGAACACCGCGTCATCGTCGATGCGCTGAATATCGACTACCCCGCCGCACGCGTGGTCAACAACCTGAGCTTTACGCTTGGCAACGAGCGGCTGGCGCTGGTGGGGGAATCCGGCTCCGGCAAGTCCATGTCCGCCCGCGCCCTGATGGGTCTGGTGCGTAAACCCGGTATCGTAAGCGCCAACCGGCTTAACGTGCTGGGCAACGATCTGCTGACCCTGAACGCCCGTCGCTGGCAGGCGCTGCGCGGTAACGGCATTGCGATGGTCCTGCAGGACCCGCGCTACGCCCTTAACCCCGTCAAAAGCGTCGCCGCCCAGCTTGATGAGGCGCTCACGCTGCATCAGCGCCTGCCGCGCCCGGAGCGTGCGGCGCGTATTTACGACATCCTCCGCGCCGTCGGGCTGGGCGAGAACGTGCTGTCACGCTATCCCGGCGAACTTTCCGGAGGCATGGGCCAGCGGGTGATGATTGCGATGGCGCTGATCAACAACCCGCAGGTGCTGATTGCCGACGAACCGACCTCCGCGCTGGACGCCCGCCTGCGCAACCAGATCCTCGAGCTGCTGGTGCAGCAGTGCGAAGAACGCCAGATGGCGATGCTGCTCATCAGCCACGATCTGCCGCTGGTGGCGGAGCACTGCGACCGCGTGCTGGTGATGTATCAGGGCGAAAAGGTCGATGAGATGGCGGCAAGCCGGCTCCCGCAGGCGACGCATCCGTACACGCGCACCCTGTGGACCTGTCGTCCAGACGCCCATACCTATGGGCAGATGCTGCCGACGCTCGACCGTTCGCAGCCGTGGAAGGAGGCCAGCGATGGCGATCGTTGAGGTTAACCAGGTGCAGGTCGCCTTCGGGGAAAAAACGGCGGTCTCAGCCGCCAGCTTTGCCATTGAGAAAGGCGAAACCTTCAGCCTGATGGGTGAATCCGGCTGCGGCAAATCGACCCTGCTGCGCGTGCTGGCGGGGCTGCAGCGCGAGTGGCGCGGAAGTATTGCGATGCTGGGAGAAGCGTTAACGCCAGGGCGACGCTTTGAAGGCGAGCTTCGCCGCAACGTGCAGATGGTGTTTCAGGATCCGTGGGCGTCGCTGCATCCCAACCACACGATTTCTCGCACGCTGTCGGAGCCGTTGAACATTCGCGGCGAGACGCAGGTCGCGGAGAAGGTGGCCAATGCGCTGCACGAGGTGGGGCTCTCCGCCGACGCGGGCAGGCGCTATCCGCACCAGCTTTCCGGCGGCCAGCGTCAGCGCGTTGCCATTGCCCGCGCGCTGCTGCTGCGCCCGCAGCTACTGCTGCTGGACGAGCCGACCTCGGCGCTGGATATGTCGGTGCAGGCGGAAATCCTGAACCTGCTTAACCGCCTGAAGGCCGAGCATGAGATGACCTATCTGCTGGTGAGCCACGACGCGGACGTGATTGCCCAAATGTCCGACCGGGCGGCATTGATGGCGCACGGGAAGATCCAGAAGGTGTTTAACCGTGAGGCGATGTTACGGGGCGAGCACAGGATGGGTTAAGTGCGTGCGGCGGTGCCCGGTGGCGCTGCGCTTACCGGGCCTACGTTTCGTGCCGCGTTGATGGTTTTTCGTAGGCCGGGTAAGGCGTGCCGCCACCCGGCAAACAATTACTTCAGCAGCTTCACCGTGGCATCGATGTCGATCTCATCTTCGGTGAAGATCAGCGTCGTATTCTGGAAGGTGGTGATCGCCAGCTTCTTCACCGTGCGCATTTCGCCCGGCT
>OGJK01003497.1_pt1 | contig 10699 bp, 10 predicted proteins | sample 1571961 | NCBI WGS metagenome assembly OGJK01 (sample SAMEA2582120, study PRJEB24529) | metagenome | biome: Human gut stool | place: China | collected 2011 | reverse complement strand
GTATCGTCGCCACGCGTTTCTCCTTGGTAGTAATTGATTGAATTCAATCATTCATAAATCTTGCCACTCGTCTGATGGGGAAAAGTTATAATTTATACGGCAGCTTAATAACTTGAGCTTGCTCACATTTAATCAAATATGATTGAATATAATCAATTTAAGATTTTATCGACTACAAGGCAGGACAATGAACGACGGCAATAACAGAGTGCTGGTGCTGGCGGATGACTTTACCGGGGCCAATGACGCCGGGGTCAGCCTGGCGGAGGCGGGTATGTCGGTGGAAGTGGCCTTCACCGCCGGACAGCCATCAACCGCCCGGGCATTAATTCTCAACAGCGACAGCCGGGCGATGAGCGCCGCGGCGGCGGCGGACAAGGTCGCCGCTCTGCTGCGCGGCGCGGCGACATTCGTCCCGCACTGGCAGGTAAAGAAGATTGACTCCACGCTGCGCGGTAATCCCGGCGGCGAACTGGAGGCAATGATGGCGGCGCAAGGCTGCCGGATGGCGGTGGTGGCCCCGGCTTATCCGGCAGCCGGGCGGCATACCCGGGACGGGCGCTGCTATGTGCATGGTGTGCCCCTCGATCAGACCGAATTTGCCAGCGATCCGAAAACGCCGGTGAGCCGGGCGGAGATTAGCGAAATTATCGCCATGCAGAGCCGTCTTCCCTGTCTGACCCTGAACGCTGGCCAGCTTCCGGCGGCATTAGCGACGGCGGGCGAGGAGAAGCGAGTGTTGATTGTCGACGCCTGGGAAGACAGCCATCTGGACCAGGTGATCGACGCCGTTGCGCCCCATGCGCGGGAGACCCTGCTGGTCGGCTCGGCGGGTCTCTGCGAGGCGCTGGCTCGCCGCCTGCGCCGCAGCGAGCAGGGCCCGCTGCTGGCGGTGGTCGGTTCGATGAGCGAGATGGCGCAGCGTCAGGTTGCTGCGCTGCAGGTCCATTCCCGAGTACGGGTGATTGAAATTGATGTCGAACAGACCTTTAGCGGATCGCCGAAGGAGGAAGCTTCACGGATCGCCGAGGTGCTGCGTGAGGGCCAGCACTGCGTGGTGACCACCCGCCCGAATCACGCCGCCCGGCACGGGATTGAAGCCCGGTGCCGTGAACGCGGTCTCAGCCGCGCCGCCTACGGGGAGCACATCTGCGCCTGGCTTGCCGACGTCACGGCACTGGTGGTGGCGCTGTGCCCACCGGGCGCCCTGTACCTCTCTGGCGGCGATGTAGCCATCGCCGTCGCGCACGCGCTCGGCGCCACAGGGTTTCAGATCCGCGGCCGGGTGGCGGAGTGCGTTCCATACGGGCATTTTCTCGGCGGCCGCTGGTCGCGGCCGGTGATGACCAAAGCCGGAGGATTCGGCACCGACACCACGCTATTACATGTTGTGAATTTTATTGAGGAGAAACTGAGTGTCTAAGATGATTGCAGTGACAATGGGCGACCCGGCAGGGATTGGTCCGGAGATTATTATCAAATCCCTCGCCGAGGGGGCGCTGAGCGGCGCGCCGGTGGTGGTGGTGGGCTGCGCGCAGACGCTGCGGCGGATCCTGGCGCTAAATATCACGCCGCGGGCGGAGCTGCGCATCATTGACCATCCCGCCGAGGCGAGTTTTTCCCCAGCGACCATCAACGTCATTGATGAACCACTCAGCGACCCGCAGGGGCTGCGCCCTGGCGAAGTCCAGGCCCAGGCAGGGGATCTCGCGTTTCGCTGCATCAGGCGGGCGACCGCGCTGGCGCTGGAGGGCGCGGTCGCGGCCATCGCTACCGCGCCGCTGAATAAAGAGGCGCTGCATCTCGCCGGGCACGCTTATCCCGGCCATACCGAACTGCTGGCCCACCTGACGCAGACTACCGATTACGCCATGGTGCTCTATACCGAGAAGCTTAAGGTTATCCATATCACTACCCATATTTCCTTGCGCCAGTTCCTCGATACCCTAAACCAGCCGCGGATTGAGACGGTGATTGGCGTGGCGGATCGCTTTCTGCGCCGCGTCGGCTATCCGCGTCCGCGCATCGCGGTCGCCGGCGTTAACCCGCACGCCGGGGAGAACGGCCTGTTTGGCGATGAAGAGATCCGTATCGTCGCCCCGGCGGTCGCCGCCATGCGGGCGAAGGGAGTGGAGGTGACCGGCCCCTGTCCGCCGGACACGGTGTTTATGCAGTGTCACGAAGGCATGTACGACATGGTAGTGGCGATGTATCACGACCAGGGGCATATTCCGCTGAAGCTGCTGGGATTCTATGACGGGGTGAATATTACCGCCGGGCTGCCGTTTATCCGTACCTCCGCGGATCATGGCACTGCGTTTGATATTGCCTGGACAGGTAAAGCGAAGTCTGAGAGCATGGCAACCTCCATTGAGCTCGCCATGCACATCGCGCAGGAATAACATGAAGGGATATAACCGGTTAGAGCAGATTATGGACTTCCTGAAAAGCCATAATCTGGTGACAGTCGACCAGCTGGTGGCGGCGACCAACGCCTCGCCGGCCACCATTCGCCGCGACCTGATCAAACTCGATCAGGAAGGGGTGATCAGCCGAACGCACGGCGGGGTGACGCTGAACCGGTTTATTCCTTCCCAGCCGACGACGCTGGAGAAAGCCCAGCGTAGTCCGCTTGAGAAGCAGGCTATCGCCAGTGCGGCGGCCGCGCTGGTGAAAGCCGGCGACGCCATTGTGCTTGACGCCGGCACCACCATGATTGAGCTGGCGCGGCAGATCACCCATCTGCCGCTGCGGGTGATCACCAGCGATTTACATATCGCGCTGTTCCTATCGGAATTTAAGCAGATCGAAGTGACGATTATCGGCGGGCGCATCGATGACAGCAGCCAGTCGTGCATCGGCGATCACGGCCGCCGCCTGCTGCAGACCATCTGGCCCGATCTCGCCTTCGTCAGCTGCAACGGCTGGGACCTTGAGAAGGGGATCACCGCCCCGACGGAGGAAAAGGCCGCCCTGAAGCGCGATCTGATGGCCAATGCCCGGCGGCGTATCCTGCTGGCGGACAGCTCCAAATACGGCGCCTGGTCACTGTTCAACATCGCTCCGCTGGCGTCGTTGACCGATATCGTGACCGACGCCCACCTGCCGGATAAAACCCGCGAGGCGCTGGAGACCCTTTCCCCGCAGCTGATCATTGCCGACTGACTCGCAGGCTGCCGTCAGGGCAGACGGGCGATATTGGCCTTGATCACCGCGATCGACTGGCTGAACTTCGCCTGCTCTTCGCCGGCCAGCTGCAGTTCAATGATCTGCTTCACGCCACCCTGGGCCAGCACCGCCGGCACCCCAGCCGCCGCGCCGCTGACCCCGTACTCGCCGTCAAGAATGCAGGAGACCGCCAGCGCGCGGTGGCTGCCGGTGAAGATATTGCGGCAGATCTCGGCGATGGTCCCTGCCACGCCATATTCGGTGCAGCCTTTACCCGCGTAGATCTCAAATCCCAGCTTGCGCACTTTGTCAGCCATCGCCTCGCGATCGAGCGGCAGGCCGGTGCGCTGCTGGTAGAGGTCGGCGATTGGCGTGCCATATACCGAGGAGTGCGACCACACCGGAAACTGGGTATCGCCATGCTCGCCGAGGATAAAGGCGTCGATGCTCTGGGCGCCAATCTCCAGTTCCTGCGCCAGCAGGCGACGCAGGCGGGTGGTATCCAGCCAGACGCCGGTGCCCAGCACCTGGCTGCGCGGCAGGCCGGAAAGCTGCCATACCTGCCAGGTGATGATGTCGCAGGGGTTGGTGGCCACCAGAAAGATGCCGTTAAATCCGTTGGCCATCATCGTCGGCACAATGCTCTTCACAATCTTCGCGGTGGAGGTCAGTTCATCCAGCCGGCTCTGGCCGGGGCGCAGCGCGCCGCCGGAGACGGTGATCACCGCGATATCGACATCGGCGCAGTCGCTGGCCTCGCGGGTGGAGATGGTCATCATCCCCGGCAGGTAGGCCGCGGCGTCGCTCAGGTCCTGAGCGTGGGCCTCAGCGCGCTGTTGGTTAAGGTCGACGAGGATCAGCTCCTCGCAAATGCTCTGGTTGAGCAGGGCGTAGGCCGCCGACGCGCCGACATTGCCGGCGCCAATAATCATCACTTTACGGGCTTTGGTGTGCATATTCAGATCTCAAGTACGAACGGCAGGGGATAAAATTACTGTGTTTCAGTGGGTTAGCGCAATAGGCGGGCGGCAATATAAGTTAATGCTATGTCGGGAAAAGCCGCCGGCCGCGCTACAGTGGGGTAAAAAAGGAGCTCACCTATGTACACCATCACCGACATCGCCCCTACCGACGCCGAATTTATCGCCCTGATTGCCGCCCTCGACGCCTGGCAGGAGACCCTCTACCCGGCGGAGAGCAACCACCTGCTGGACCTTAGCCAGCTGCCGCCGCAGACGGTCATCGCCCTGGCGATCCGCAGCCCGCAGGGCGAGGCCGTTGGCTGCGGGGCTATTGTTCTCAGTGAGGAAGGCTTTGGCGAGATGAAGCGGGTCTATATCGATCCCCAGCACCGCGGCCAGCAGCTGGGAGAAAAGCTGCTGGCGGCGCTGGAAGCGAAAGCGCGTCAGCGCGACTGCCATACCCTGCGCCTGGAGACCGGTATCCATCAGCATGCGGCCATCGCCCTCTACACGCGCAACGGCTACCAGACCCGCTGCGCGTTTGCGCCGTATCAACCCGATCCGCTCAGCGTGTTTATGGAGAAACCACTGTTTGCCGATCTTCGTTCAGCAGCGCTATAAACGCCTCCAGCTGGCGGGTTTTGGCGCCCCGGCGCCACACCAGCCAGGTGGTGAGCCAGCGCCACTCTTCGGCCAGCGGCCAGGCGGAAACCTGCTGATGGCCGGGCATACTCTCCAGCATGCTGCGCGGGATCAACGCCAGGCCGGCGCCGGCGATGACGCAGGCCAGCATCCCGTGGTAAGACTCCATCTCGTGGATCCTGCCCGGGGTCGCTCTGTCGGCATGAAACCAGCTCTCAAAATGCCGGCGATAGGAACAGTTGGCGCGAAAGGCGTAGACGTTGGCCCCGTTCACTTCGCTGGCGCGGGTGATGGGTGCGTGGCCGTAGGGGGCGACGATCATCATCTCTTCAGGGAACACCGGCAGCCCCTCCAGGCCCGGATGCACCAGCGGGCCGTCGACAAACGCGGCGCTCAGGGCGCCTTCCAGTACGCCGTCGATCATCGTCCCGGAAGGGCCGGTTGAGAGCGCCAGATGAATTTTCGGGTAGCGCTGATTAAAGTGGGCCAGAGTGCTGGGGATCCGTACCGCCGCGGTGCTCTCCAGCGAACCAAGTGAAAACAGCCCCTGGGGTTCGTCGCCCGCCACCACCATTCGCGCCTCGTCCACCAGGGCGAGGATCTGCTGGCTATAGCGCAAAAAGCTGTGTCCCGCAGGCGACAGGCGCAGGCGCTGGTTCTCGCGGATAAACAGCTCAACGCCGAGGTCGGCCTCCAGCTGGCGGATGCGGGTGGTGAGGTTGGACGGCACGCGATGCACTCTCTGCGCCGCCTGGGTAATGCTGCCGGTGCTGGCGACAGCGTTAAACATCTCTAGCTGAGTCAGGTCCATGATATTCTTCTTTTGTGAATGCGTTGCTTAATATTATTCATTTTCAATGAATGGAAAGGTAAGCCAGAATACGGACACTTCGCAAGCAACGAGAGAGAATAATGATGAATTTATCTGCAACGCACGCCGTCTCCGTCAATCCGACTACCGGTGAGGTGGTCTCCTCGCTGCCGTGGGCCAGCGAACGCGAGGTCGACGCGGCGATCGCGCTCGCCGCGGCGGGCTATCGCCAGTGGCGTCAGACGCCGCTTGCCGACCGCGCCGACGCCCTGCGCCGCATCGGGGCCGCGCTGCGCGCCCGCGGTGAAGAGGTGGCCCAGATGATCACCCTTGAGATGGGCAAGCCGATCGCTCAGGCGCGCGGCGAGGTGGCGAAATCGGCCAACCTCTGCGACTGGTACGCTGAACACGGCCCGGCGATGCTGGCGACGGAAGCTACCCTGGTGGAAAATAACCAGGCGGTAATTGAGTATCGTCCACTGGGCGCCATACTGGCGGTGATGCCGTGGAACTTCCCGGTCTGGCAGGTGATGCGCGGCGCGGTGCCGATCCTGCTGGCCGGCAACAGCTATCTGCTGAAGCATGCCCCGAACGTGATGGGCAGCGCCCGTCTGCTGGGCGAGATTTTTGCCGCCGCCGGCCTGCCGGATGGTGTATTTGGTTGGGTGAACGCCACCAATGACGGCGTTTCGCAGATTATCAATGACGACCGCATCGCGGCGGTGACCGTCACCGGCAGCGTCCGCGCCGGGAAGGCGATTGGCGCCCAGGCGGGCGCGGCGCTGAAGAAATGCGTGCTTGAGCTGGGAGGATCCGATCCCTTTATCGTGCTCAACGATGCCGATCTCGATGAAGCGGTGAAAGCCGCCGTCACCGGCCGCTATCAGAACAGCGGCCAGGTGTGTGCGGCGTCGAAACGCTTTATTCTCGAAGCCGGCATTGCCGAGGCCTTCACCCGCAAATTTGTCGACGCCGTGGCAGCGCTGAAGATGGGCGACCCGCGCGATGAGCAAAACTACGTCGGACCGATGGCGCGGTTCGATTTACGCGATGAACTGCACCAGCAGGTAACGGCGACCCTTGATGAAGGAGCGACTCTGCTGCTGGGCGCGGAAAAAATCGAAGGGGCGGGCAACTACTATGCGCCAACGGTGCTGGGCAACGTCACCGCCGGGATGACCGGCTTTCGTCAGGAGCTGTTTGGTCCGGTAGCAACCCTGACCACCGCTCGCGACGCTGACCATGCACTGGCCCTCGCCAACGACAGCGAGTTTGGCCTGTCCGCCACGGTCTATACCACCGACGAGGCGCAGGCCCAGCGCTTTGCCCGCGAGCTGGAGTGCGGCGGCGTCTTCCTCAATGGCTACTGCGCCAGCGACGCCCGCGTGGCCTTCGGCGGCGTGAAGAAGAGCGGTTTTGGCCGCGAGCTGTCGCATTTTGGCCTGCACGAGTTCTGTAATGCGCAGACCGTCTGGAAAGACCGTCGCTAATCAACGTTAGCCCCTGACGACCGTCGTCCACGTCTGCTATACTCGCCCACCGAATTTTGATGGTGGGCAAGGAGCCGCGTGTGGCGACGGTTATCAATAATGCAATGCTGGAAGCCATTCTGGCAGAAATCAGGCCGCTGATTGGCCGCGGAAAAGTGGCGGATTATATTCCGGCGCTGGCCAGCGTCAGCGGCGACAAGCTTGGTATCGCGATCAGTACGGTGGACGGTCAGCACTTTGCCGCTGGCGATGCCCATGAACGTTTTTCCATCCAGTCAATCTCCAAGGTATTGAGCCTGGTGGTGGCCATGAACCACTATCAGGAGGAGGAGATCTGGCAGCGGGTGGGGAAAGATCCTTCCGGCCAGCCCTTTAACTCGCTTCTGCAGCTGGAGATCGAGCAGGGCAAACCGCGCAACCCGTTTATCAACGCCGGGGCACTGGTGGTCTGCGACATGCTGCAGAGCCGGCTCAGCGCCCCGCGTCAGCGGATGCTGGAGATTGTCCGCCGTCTGAGCGGCGTGGCCGATATCGCCTACGATCCGGTGGTGGCTCGCTCAGAGTTTGAGCATTCGGCGCGCAACGCCGCCATCGCCTGGCTGATGAAATCCTTTGGTAACTTCCATAACGACGTCGCCACCGTGCTGCAGAACTATTTCCATTACTGTTCGCTGGAGATGAGCTGCGTTGAGCTGGCGCGAACCTTTCTGTTTCTCGCCGACCGCGGCATTGCCCCGCATCTCGACGCGCCGGTTATTGCGCCCATCCAGTCCCGCCAGGTGAATGCCCTGATGATGACCAGCGGCATGTACCAGAACGCCGGTGAATTCGCCTGGCGCGTTGGCCTGCCGGCGAAATCGGGCGTCGGCGGCGGGATCGTGGCGATTGTCCCGCAGGAGATGGCGATCGCCGTGTGGAGCCCGGAGCTTGACGACGCCGGGAACTCGCTGGCCGGCGTGGCGATGCTGGAAAAACTGACTCAGCGGATGGGGAGGTCGGTGTTCTGATGGTCGATCAGGATCGCTTGTTTGCGCGCCTGGCGCGCTCGACGTTTCGCTCACGCTTCCGTCTGGGGGGGAAAGAGCGGCAATATTGTCTCGATAAGGGACCGGAGGTCATCGATCGGCATGCCGCAGACTTTATTCGCCAGCGGCTGGCGCCCGCTGCGCCGATCAATGATGGCAAGCAGACGCCGATGCGCGGTCACCCGGTGTTTATCGCCCAGCACGCGACCGCTACCTGCTGTCGCGGCTGCCTGGAAAAATGGCATGCCATTCCCCACGGCCGCGCGCTGAGCGAGCCGGAGCAGGACTATATCGTGCAGGTCATCCACCGCTGGCTGGTGCTACAAATGAATGCGCCGTCTGTGCGCTAATTTGCATTTGATCGGCGCCGGAGTATGCCTGATAAATATTCTCATGTTATGATAATCCGCTAACTAACTATTAACATAATAATTTCCTGAAACAATTAGACGGATAATTACTGAATGTCTTCACTGTCGATTCGGTCATTTACGCTGTTTCGTGAAGAACAACCCGTGCGCGATGCATTGGTCTTATTTACGTTAACGCTACTGCTGCATTTTCTTGGCGCTATGCTGCGTCTGGTGCAGGAGCTCTCTTTCTTCTGGCCGCTCAATGCAGTGATGGCCGGGATTTTTGCACGCTATGTATGGCTTAACCGCAGCTATTTTTATGCCGTCTGTTTTGCGGCAATGCTGGTCTATGACGGATTAACCTCGCGCTGGGGAATGGGCTTTGCCTCATTGCTGATTAACTTTTCCAATATTGTCTTTATTGTGACGCTGGCGCAGCTGGTGCTGTGGGATAAACGTCGCGCCGACTCCATGCCGGGCCCGATAAACGCGCTTAATTTATTCTGTTTCTGCCTGTTAGCCGCCTTACTGTGCGCAGCGGTCGGCGCGCTGGGGTCGGTGGATGTTGAACGCGCCACCTTCGTTCCCCAGCTGGCGGACTGGTTTAGCGAACAGTTCTCGACGGCGGTATTAATCCTGCCCTTTATTCTGACCCTGACGCTGCCTTCGGCATTAAGCGGTTTTCGCTTTCGCCAGCTGCTGCCGGTGCTGGCGCTGGTCCTGTCAATTGCGCTTGGCGTGGCGGTAGGCGGCGCGGGCAGCATTACCTTCCCGTTACCGGCTTTGATCTGGTGCGCTGTACGCTATCCGCTGCCGCTGACCTGTCTGCTGACTTTTCTCACTGGCATCGGCGAAATACTGCTGGTCGCTAATTCGTTAATTCACTTTTCGCCAGATGCGCGAATGCAGCCGTGGCAGCTGTTCTCCACCCGCCTCGGAATTGCCGCCATGCTGATTAGCCCGGTGATTGTCGCATCCAGTGTCGAAGCGATTAACACGCTGGTGAAGCAGCTGGCCCTGCGCGCCGATTTTGACTTTCAGACCCGCGTCTATTCCCGTTCCGGACTGAGCGAAGCGTTGAAGCGTCAGACGCTGCCGGCGGATAAGCTGCTGACGGTGATGGTGCTGGATATCGATGGCTTCAAACGGGTGAATGATGCTCTGGGCCATGAAGGCGGCGATTGCGTGCTGACCCAGTTTGCCCAGCAGGTTCGACAGCTGGTGGGTGAGCAGGGGATGGTGGCCCGTATCGGCGGCGAAGAGTTTGCGGTGGCCGCCGTCGTCGACAGCGCCCAGCAGGGCTATTTGCTGGCGGAAAAGATCCGTCACGGGGTGGAGTCGCAGCCTTTCGGCCTGGGCCAGAACCCGATCCACCTGACCATCAGTCTGGGACTGGAGACGCGCGAGGTAGGCCACGCCCGCATCACCGAGCTGTTTAACCAGCTGCTGTTGGCGGCGGACGATGAGATGGTGAAAGCCAAACAGAGCGGTCGTAACCAAATTTGTATGCCGACGCTGACCGAAAGCGCGCCATAAGAAAATCCTATCGGGATCCTACTTGTGCTAATTTTTGGTTAAAAACATAGTGATGTGGTCGATAACAGGGAGCTTTTATGACCACATCCTTTTCACTGCGCACGCTCTCGCGTGACGATATTCTCCATCACCTCCCGGCATTAAGCGAGATCCTGGCAAGCTGCGTCAACGGCGGCGCCTCGGTGAGCTTTATGCTGCCTTTCGCGCCGCAAACGGCGATAACGTTCTGGCAACGCACTGCCGACAGCGTGGCGGCCGGGGAGCGCATTGTGCTGGCCGCCTTCGACGCGGAGGAACGTCCCGTTGGCACCGTGCAACTTATCACCAGTCAACCGGAAAACCAGCCCCATCGAGCGGATGTCGCCAAATTATTGGTTCACCAAAATGTCCGCCGCCAGGGGATCGCCCAGGCATTGATGAGCGAGCTGGAGCGCATTGCCCGGCGGGAAAGGAAGACGGTGCTGGTGCTGGACACGGCGACCGGCAGCGGGGCGGAACAGTTCTATGCCCGCTGCGGCTGGGAAAAAGTGGGGGAAATTCCGCGCTATGCGCTGATGCCCGACGGCGAAATGACTGCCACCTCACTATTCTATAAGTTTCTGCCCTGACGGCCGCTATTGCAGATTGCTTTGATCAAAACAGGGTTTCACTGGTAGCAAAACCTGATAACTTATTGGACCAATTACTCAGGTTGTATGACTACTATTAGAGG
>OGJK01003495.1_pt1 | contig 10705 bp, 7 predicted proteins | sample 1571961 | NCBI WGS metagenome assembly OGJK01 (sample SAMEA2582120, study PRJEB24529) | metagenome | biome: Human gut stool | place: China | collected 2011 | reverse complement strand
TTGCTTGGATAAAAGCGGTTCTGAAGAAGTGGGAGCTTTGACACACGAGGCCAGTATGCAGGCAACGATGCCAGTCAAAGCGATGTTTTTATTTGGATGTCTCATGGTAAATTAAGTATATGATGAAATGAAGTCTTGAAACAGAGAGTTCTATTAAAAGCAATCTCTATCGGATGGGATCCCGTTTCCGGCATTTCGCTTCCGATAGAGACTGAGTTGTAGGGTTATCGGTTATTTTGTGTAACCTTCGTTTTGCACCCAATCAGGATTCATCAGGAATTCTTTGTGAGGGATAGCGAGTCTGATATGCTTGGTCGATATGAAATTGCTTGCGAAAGGCTTTTCATGACTCTTAAGTGCGTCTTCCACAATGCCCCAACGGATGAGATCATACCAGCGTGAGCCTTCGAGGGCCAGTTCGCAAGGACGTTCCACATCCTGCAGGTGCTTCAGCACTTGTTCTTTACTTAGGGTGTCGGACAGTGGCGTTACGTGTACACGGTCACGTACTTTGTTGATGTATTTGATGGCTTCTTTAGAGTTTCCTTCATCGTTCAGACACTCGGCATAGAGCAACAGGATGTCCGCATAGCGGATGAGGGGGATGTTGAAACCGGAATAATCCCAGTAATCACCCAATGACTTGTCGTAAGTCACATATTTGCGCCAGTAGATATTGTCTTCTTGGTGGTAATCACTGAATCCTTTGCCGTCTTCGTAATAGAACGGACGGGATTTGGGATCGTCGAAAATGATAGTCTCATACAATCGGTCGCTGTATTCCCCATCTTCGGTGAGGTCTTTCTTCAGTGTATTGAATAACCATTTGGACGGATATGCTTCCTCGTATGCGCCACAGCCACTGTCGGGACCCAAGTGCAAGGTAAAGAGATTGTATTCGTAGTGCCCGCCTTCCAGACTTCCGGTGAACTGTACTTCAAGGATGGATTCCTTATTGTTCTCGTGTAGTCCGTTGAAGTTGTCGCCATAGTTCTCCATCAGTTCATATCTGTGACTGTCAATGACTTTCCAGAATTCTGTTTTGGCTTTGGCCTTTTCGCCGATGAACATATAGTATTTGCCTAAGAGTGCTGCGGCAGTATATTTAGTGACGCGTCCGGCCATGTTTGTATTCCATTTTTCGGGAAGGTTGGCTTGACATTCACTCAGTTCTGTCTCGATGAAAGTCTTCAGTCTGCCGGCTTCTACCTGAGGAGGATAGAATTCCTCTTCGGTACCTTCGAGTTCGTGCTCGAACATTGGTAGTCTTTCACCGAAGTTGATGAAGAGACGGTAGTAGTAGAAAGCTCTCAGAAAACGTGCCTCGGCAATACTGGTCGCTTTGGTCTGCTTGATGCCTTCGTCATCGTTGTCGGGCACATTGGGAATGTTGTCCAGACACTGGTTGCAATAGTTGATACTGGTATAGAGGTTGGTCCATTCATCGTTGGGCACGTAGTTGGTCGATTCGTTGTTGTACATGGCCAGTTCCATCCAGGCGGTCACGTCGGGGCGGTAGTCCAGCTCGTCGCTGCGGTAGTTGTCTATCACAATGTAGCGTTCGAAAGGTTGCGCCCATTCGATGGTAGGCTGTAGTCCAGCGTAGGCTGCGGTAAGTCCTTTGAGGATGTCGGATTCGCTCTTCCAGAAGTTTTCGGGGTCCAGTGAGTTGGGGTTTCTGTCTTCATCCAGGAAATTTCCGGTACATGAAGAGAGTGCCAGGCCTCCTAAGACTGAGGCGCACAATAATATATTCTTTAATTTCATAATCATCTTTTTTAAAGTTTTGGTTCAATTAAAATCCGAATTTAATACCGGCCATGAAAGTGCGGCATAGAGGTGATGAAGCATAGTCGTAACCCATGCGGTCAATACCACCGTTGGTAGAGGGGTCATAGCCACTGTAACCGGTGATGGTAAAGATGCGTGTACCACCTACATAGAAACGGAGGTTGCTGATGCCCAACTTACCACAAACTGTAGCAGGCAGGTTGTAGCCCAGTTGCAAGTTGTTCAGGCGGAAGAAGTCGCCTCGTTCGATGAAACGGTCGGAAGTGCGAGCATTCTTGTTCGGGTCGCCGTATACGGCACGTGGAATGTTGGTGTTGGGGTTCTCCGGAGTCCATGCTTTCAGTGCGTTTCTGCCATAGTTGAACTTGGTATCCATACGTTCCAATTGATATTTGGTATAGTTGTAACGGTCTACACCGAGGTCACCGTAGAAGTTGGCTACCAAATCGAAGTTTTTGTAATTCAGTGTTACGTTGAAGCCGATAGAGGCCTTGGGGCAACCGTTGCCCAGAAGCTTCTTGTCATCGCTGTCCAGCATGCCGTCACCGTTTTGGTCTACGAAGCGGAGGTCACCGGGTTCTGCGTTGGGCTGCATGGGAATCCAGTTGCCTTTGCTGTCCTTGCGTCCGTGTGATTCTTTCCAAAGTTTGGCTTCTGCTTCATTTTGGATGATGCCTGCGGTTTCGTAAGCCCAGAATTCACCGAAGTAACCACCCACGTAGGTACGTGAAGCACCATATTCGTACATATAGTTGGGGTCTGCCATTGATTTCAGTTTACTCTTGAAGTGGCTCAGGTTGAAGTCAAGGTCATACTTGAAGTCCTTACCTGCATTACCGTGGTAAATCAGTTGCATTTCCATACCGGTGGTGCGCAGTTCACCGTCGTTCACCGTCAGTGCACCGTAACCGGTAGACAGACTGATGTTCTTTTCGGAAAGCATGTCCTTGGTGTCCTTGATGTAACCTTCAATCGAGAATTCCAGTTTGTTGTTCCATAGGCTCATGTCCACACCGATGTTTTTGTAGAAGGTAGTTTCCCACTTGATGTTCCTTGAGGGGAGGCTACGTACTGCATATCCCTGGTTTACGACTTTGCCGTCGAAGGGGTAGTTGATGTTGTCGGCGTTGGAGTCCAATTTGGGAATGTAGAGATAGAGAGGTACCGATTGGTTACCGAGGGCGCCGTAGCTCATACGCAATTTGAAGGAGCTGACTGTTTCTTTCATATCTTCCCAGAAAGGTTCGTTGGCAATGTTCCAGCCTACTGATACAGAGGGGAAGAACCCCCACTGGTTACCGTCGGCAAAACGTGAAGAACCGTCATAGCGGAACGAGGCCATTAACATGTAGCGCATTTTCCAACTATAGTTCACACGGCCAAATACGGAACGCAAGCCGCTACGGGTCTTTTCACCTTGCACACCATAGTCTTTGCGTGCCTGGCCCAGAATGCCCATGTCGTTGTTCTCGAATTCGGAACCCGATGCACCCAATAGGTCGTAAGTGCTTTCTTCTTGTGAAGCTCCCAGCAGGAAGGCGAAGTCGTGACTGTCTTTGATGGTGAAGTTGTAGTTGGCAGTCAGTTCCAGCAGGTCGTTGACGCTTCTGGTGCGGGTCTGTGATAGTGAGGCGCTTTCGTTCCACTTCATGGCACCCAGTTCGTAAGTAGGTTTGAATACGCGGGTTTCGCGGAAAAGGAGGCTACGGCTTGCTTGTGCCTTGATTACCAGTCCCTTGATGGGCTCATATTGCAGATAGCCCGATCCTTTGATGTAATCTGTGGCGCGGGTGTTCTCAATCAGGTTATTATAACCTACCATGTTGGCAGCATCGCTCATGTTCATGCCGGGGATGGCACCACCGTATCCGCCGTCACAATTCTCGTCATACAGACGTGCGATAGGTTCCATGTTGGTCACTTGGTATATGCCGGGAAAACCTGAGTTGGCTTCCATTTCCGATTCCCAACGGCTGTAGTTTACTGATTCGCCCACTTTGAACTTGCCGCGTTTCATGTCTGAGTTTAAGCGGAAGCCATATTTCTCGTCACCCGTGCCGGTCACGATGGCTTCGTTTTTTGAATAGAATACGGACAAAGCTACGTTGGCATTCTCACTGCCACTAGTGTACCCCACATTGTATTTCTGTGTGAAGCCGTTGCGGTAGTATTCGTCCTGCCAATCGGTGTCGCCAAACTGTGTGGGGTCTTGCTCATAAGCCGCAATGTAAGCAGGCCAGTTTTTGGGGTTTTGACCGGCGTTTGTACGGGCCATCTTTGCCATGTGGATAAATTCTTCGGCATTGCAGACATCCAGTTTCTTGGCTATCTGATCCACTCCCCAATAAGCTGAGAACGTGATTTTGGGTTTGGATTTGGTACCACGGTAAGTCTCAATCAGGATAACGCCTGCGGCGGCGCGTGCTCCGTAAATAGCGGCGGTGGCAGCGTCTTTCAATACAGACATTGACTTGATGTCTTCGGGGTTCAGAAAACTCATATCACCCGGAACGCCATCGATAATTACCAACGGAGAGTTGTCTGTTCCATAAGTGGTTACACCGCGCACCTGCAGGCTGGGAGTGGAGCCGGCGGCACCGCTACCAAAGTTAACTATCAAACCGGGAGCCATACCCTGCAGGGCAGTTTCGGCATTAGCGGTAGGTATGTTGTTTAGTTTATCGCCCGATACGGAACTTACCGAACCGGAAACATCCGATTTCTTTTGTGTGCCATAACCGATAACGACTACTTCGTCCAGTAGTTCGGTGTCTTCTTTCAGCACCACTTTCAATTCCTTGCGACCATTGAGGGCGATTTCTTGTGGAGCATAGCCCACGTAAGAGATAATAATAGTGGCTTTTGGGGAAACGCTGAGGGTAAAGTTACCGTCGATGTCAGTGATTACTCCATTTGTTGTTCCTTTCTCTAATACACTGGCTCCGATGACAGATTCACCGGACACATCGGTTACGGTACCGTTCAGCTGAATGTTCTGTGCCAATGCGCCCATAGGCAGCATAAAAGCAAAGAAGAGAAGTAGCTGAATGACTCTTTCTTTGTAGTAGTTACTTTTACTCATTTGAATAAGTTTTTAAGGTTAATACTATTGGTTTTTCACAATGCTAAATTAAGCTTCATAAACAGGAATTGCTAATGAATGTTATCTACAAGCAGACTACAAGAGAGGGATATTCTTTGTTTTATTATCTACAAATAGTTTTGTAAGTATTTGATAAATAGGAGTAAATGAGATATTCTATATCTACAAAACTATATCCACATAAACTTTTCCCGATTTACATTAATTATTGAGTTGCGCAAGTAAACGGTGATTAGATGAAGAAGGAAACCAACTCTTTTAGAAATATCAAGCAACTCAAGTTTCGCAGGTCTTTTATAATCATTGATAAACAGTAGTATCTCAACTCTCCTCCCCGGAGGAGAGTTGAGATACTACTGTTTATCAATGATGTCCCTTGCAGATGGTTTGCAGATGTTTTATCTGCAAGCCATCTGTAAAAGAGGAAGTCGAGTATAAGACGGATGACATTCATATCTTATCTCTTGCAAAATACGGATAACTTATTAGTTCATAGTGATGAACACTTTGTTTCTGCAGTACAAAACACTTCGTTCATGTAGTATAAAACGTTTTGTTTGCACAACATAAAACAAGGTGTTTATATAGTATGAAACAAAGTGTTCACTATAATGGAACAAAGTGTTCGCCCTAATGAAAGACATTGTTCTACACGTCGAAACAAACCGTTCTGTGTGTTGAAACAAGCGGTTATATTGGGGGAAACAAAAAGAAAGCTGTCTTTTCCTGATTTCACTAGACACTTTTTTTCTTTATAAACGTAATCAGTAGACGGTTCTTTCATTTGCATACTGATACAGTAGTCCCTTCTTCCGGACTTGCGAGCCTATGCTTACTTGTTCGATGCCTTGTTTCTACTGAGACAAAGTGAGAGCAAACTTTACCCTCACCTTTTTGAAATTGCCCTTACTCACCTCTGAAAGTCCGATGAATAAAGACTTTTAGGTAAGCAGTGAGGGCGGTGAGGGTAGAAATGCAAAATAAATATTTTCAGCCTTGAGCCGGGTTATATATTCTGTAGATAGTCGGTTAGGTCTTCTTCGGAAGAGAGGTTGAGGGATTTGCGCAGGCGGTATCGGTTCATATTGATGGTTTTGGGGGTGGTGCCGGTCAACATGGATATTTCTTTGGTAGACAGGTTCACCCTTAGCAGGGTGGCAAGATATTTCTCGCCTTGTGTCAGTTTGGGATGAATCGCTACCAGTCTTTGGAGGAATTCATTGCTTTTATCATCGATGTTTGTCAATAGGGCACTGTTGGTTTTGTCTCCGCTTTGGCTCTGGCTGATGAATGCGTTGATTTTCTTCAGGTGGGGCGTGATGGCTTGCGCGTCCATCTTATATCCTTCTTTCACCATTCCGCGTATTTTGTCCAGCAGTTCATTGCGGCTTTTCAGGAATACGGCGAAGCTGGTTGCCTCCTGCCGACTGGTAGCCAGGGCATTGTGTACATTTTGAAGTTCCAGCTCTTGCTGATGCATCTTCAGTTCGGCCACTTCTTTTTCGGACAGTTGCAATTGGTAGCGTGCTTCTATCAGTTGCAAATCTTTTCGGCGTTTATACCATTTATATAGAAAGATGCTGAAAGCTATTCCCAGAATAAGTACGCTGCCCAAAAGCCACAAATTGCGTTTCAGTAGCTCTATCTTGTAGGTTTGTTCCTGCATTTCAGTAGCATATTTTTGGTCTTGGTATCTTTTGTAGGAAATTTCCTGCTCGATGTTGCGTAGCTTGTTGCTACTTTGCAGTTCCTTGCCCAGGTGGTACCTCTTGTTCAGATACTTATAGGCTTGGGCATAGTCACCTATAGCTGCATATACCATGGACGAATATTCGTAATTGTCGCAAATCAGTTCGCGGGCTCCGATGTTGTGGGCATACTCGTAGGCTTTATGCAAGGCTTCCAAGGCTTTGGAGTATTGCTTGTCATAGTAATACTGTTTCCCCATGTTGTTGTAGTTTTCGCCAAGAGACCATTGGGCATCCAGATTCTTGTTGATGGTGATGGCTTCCTGGATGAAAGAAAGTTTCTCTTCCGTATTTCCCCGGTACAGACAGAGGTTGTTCAGGTTGGTTGCAATCTCTTTCAGGTTTCGTTGGGCACGGTTGATGGCCAGCGCACGCTGGAAGAAACGCTCGGCAACGGTAAATTCACTCATGAAGTGGTGCATTACTCCACGTTCGTTATAGCATCCGGCCACAGAGGTGGAATCGCCGATGGATTTGAAGATGGAGGTTGCTTTGTCGTTCAGTTCAATGGCTTTGTTGTAATCGCCTAGTTTGCTGTATACACGCCCCATCAAGGAGCAGAGTTGTGCCATTTGTTTTTTGTTGGTGGGATGGATATATTTTTGGGTGTCATAAAGATTCTTGATACTTAGGTCGAAGTTCCCCAACAATTGTTCGGCTTGACAGTAGAGAATCATAGCTTGTGCGCGGACCTCACTGGGCTCATCTTCGGGAAACAAGGCAGAAGCCTGAGCTGCATAGTAGGAAGCTTGTTTGGGGTTGTTGTACAGGTATTTCTGTGCTTGGTCAATCAATTTCTGTGCTTGCTGCATGTCTTGAGCTTGCAGTGGGGCAGCTGCTGACAGAAGACATACGAGTAGTAGACATAGGTTTTTCTTCATGGCATCGTCTTGTTTCTGCAAATTTAATTAATTCTTCTTAGAAGTCCGGTTTCCCTCCAAAAAGATTTATCTTTGTGCCTCAAAGATAGCGATATATATGTTATTACCTTATTTGAATAAAGATTTGATAGAGGCAGGATGCGATGAGGCCGGTCGCGGCTGTCTGGCCGGTGCGGTCTATGCCGCTGCTGTTATTCTGCCAACGGACTTTAAGAATGAACTTTTGAACGACTCCAAGCAGCTGACGGAAAAACAACGCTATGCCTTGCGTGAAGTGATTGAGAAAGAGGCTCTGGCATGGGCGGTGGGCGTCGTCTCTCCCGAAGAAATTGACAAAATCAATATTCTCAATGCCTCCTTTCTTGCCATGCACCGTGCTGTTGACCAACAAAACCGGCTACAACTCACTTCATCTTTTATATGCACCGTGCTGTTGACCAACTGAATGTCCGTCCGCAACATCTGCTGATAGACGGCAACCGCTTTAAAAAATATCGGGACTTGCCGCATACTACCGTAGTGAAAGGAGACGGGAAGTACCTTTCCATCGCTGCCGCCTCCATTTTGGCAAAGACCTATCGTGATGACTACATGAACCGCCTTCACGAGGAATATCCGTATTATGACTGGAATCGTAACAAGGGGTATCCCACCAAGAAACATCGTGCCGCCATTGCTGAGCGGGGCACTACACCCTATCATCGCTTGACGTTCAATCTCTTGGGGGATGGGCAGTTGTCGCTGAACTTCGGACAATGATGCTGTTTAGAACCACTTAATCCTTCTGAACCATACGAATGTCACTGCTGATAATATTGCTGACAAAAGTATGATGAAAATAAACGCGTGCGGAAAACTCTCCAGGTGGATGTCCACATTCATGCCGTAGAAACTGGCTATCAACGTGGGAATCATCAGTGTAATGCTGAGGCTTGTCATACGTTTCATGATGGCATTCACATTGTTGGAGATGATGGAGGCGAAGGCGTCCATGGTTCCCGTCAGAATATCACTGTAGATGTTCACGGTATTGTATGCCTGCTTCAACTCGATGACCACGTCTTCCAATAATTCCAAATCCAGATAATTGGTGTCCTGAAAGATGTTTTTCAGCCGTCCTATCATCACTTCATTGCCACGGATGGAAGTGTTGAAGTAGACCAGCGTCTTCTGCAGCTTCATCAGTTGCAGGAGGTCTTCGTTGCGGATGCTTTTCTCCAGCTCTTTTTCGGCGGTGGCCACATCGTTGTTTATCTGTTTCAGATACTTCAGGAACCAGACGGCGGAAGAGTAGATGATTCGCAGAATCAAATCCAGTTTATTGTTGACGACTATGTTCTTCCGGCGTGTGTGCTGGATGAAGTCCGGTATCAGCTCCGTGTGGTGATAGCAGACAGAAACGATGATTCCGTCATTGGTGATAATGCCGATGGGCACGGTGATGAACGGCACGCCGCGTTGGTTGCTCTGCATCGGGATGCGGAGGATGGTCAGCAGCCAGTTGTCTTCTGTTTCCGTACGCGGGCGCTCGTCCACGTCGGCTATGTCTTCCAAGAATGATTCGGGAACTTTCAGCTCTTCGGTAAGGAATTTGAAATCATCGTTGTCCGGGCATTCTACGTTGACCCAGCAGTTGGGTTGCCATTCGGCCTTTTCAGTGAAGCCGTTTTCACTGTAGAGATACTTTCTCATTGTTTGCCTCCTTTCAGGTTGGAACAGAGGCATTGCAGTCAACGTCTCCGTTCGTTTTATTGGTGAATACTATTGCACGTTCGTGGGTTTGAATCGTCCATATTTCTTGTTTTTTATTTTTTAAGCGTGGCAAAAGTACATAAATCATTTGAAACAGTACGCTTTAACAGCTGTTTTTTGTACCTTTGCAGCGCAAAAACAGGTTCCTACTATAAAGAACGTTTGTATCATACAAAAAGATTATACAATTAAATTCGATTAATATTATGAGTAAGAAAGCCCTTTTAATGATTCTTGATGGCTGGGGCATCGGCGATCAAGGTAAAGATGATGTGATTTTCAATACACCTACTCCGCATTCCGAGCTTCAGGCAAGCGGTGAAAACGTAGGTTTGCCCGACGGACAGATGGGTAACTCTGAAGTAGGTCACCTCAATATCGGTGCCGGACGCATCGTTTACCAGGATTTGGTGAAGATTAACCGTGCTTGTGCCGATGGCAGCATCCTGAAGAACAAGGAAATTGTTTCTGCTTTCTCATATGCAAAGGAAAACGGCAAGAATATCCACTTTATGGGACTGACCAGCAACGGTGGCGTGCACAGCTCTTTTGACCATTTGTTCAAACTCTGCGATATTTCCAAGGAATACGGTATCGAGAATACCTTCATCCACTGTTTTATGGACGGTCGTGATACCGACCCGAAGAGCGGTAAAGGCTTCATTGAGCAGCTGACTGCCCATTGTGAGAAGTCTGCCGGCAAGATTGCTTCCATCGTGGGACGTTTCTATGCCATGGACCGTGACAAACGTTGGGAACGTGTGAAGGTTGCCTACGATTTGTTGGTAAACGGTGAAGGGAAGGTCGCTACGGATATGGTCCAGGCTATGCAGGAGTCCTACGACGAAGGCGTTACGGATGAATTCATCAAGCCGATTGTGAACGGTGGCTTCGACGGTACCATCAAGGAAGGTGATGTTGTAATCTTCTTCAACTACCGTAACGACCGTGCCAAGGAATTGACCGTTGTCCTCACCCAGCAAGATATGCCCGAACAAGGCATGCAAACCATTCCGGGCCTGCAGTTCTACTGCATGACTCCGTATGACGCCAGCTTCAAGGGTGTACATATCCTTTTTGATAAGGAGAATGTACAGAACACATTGGGCGAATATCTTGCTGCCAATGGCAAGACCCAGCTGCACATTGCCGAAACAGAGAAGTATGCACACGTGACTTTCTTCTTCAACGGTGGCCGCGAGACTCCCTACGATGCTGAAGAGCGCATCCTGGTTCCTTCTCCGAAGGTTGCCACTTACGACTTGAAGCCTGAAATGAGTGCGTACGAGGTGAAGGACAAGTTGGTTGAAGCTATCAAGACCCAGAAGTTCGATTTCATCGTGGTGAACTACGCCAATGGTGATATGGTGGGACATACCGGTATCTACGAAGCTATCGAGAAGGCAGTGAAAGCCATCGACGAATGTGTG
>OGJK01003491.1_pt1 | contig 10712 bp, 10 predicted proteins | sample 1571961 | NCBI WGS metagenome assembly OGJK01 (sample SAMEA2582120, study PRJEB24529) | metagenome | biome: Human gut stool | place: China | collected 2011 | reverse complement strand
ACTCTGACAATCTGCTCGACTTCCTCTGTTTTCTCCGGGAAGTCCGCTTCTGTATGAAATCTCACACAGGTTCCGCAGGAGGAGCTTAAATCTCTTGGGACCGGCATGACTTCTGCCCTCAGATTCATTGCCTGGCAGTTTCTTCGAAACTGGATAGCTCCATAATGGGAATAGAAGGTTGCTATATATGTGATCATTTTGTAAGTTTCAGCAGGATATCATCTCCCTGCTCTGTTGCCTGTACCTGATATCCCTGATGTGTTGCAAATCTGGATACATTCTCTTTTGCAACTACGTTATCAACCAGGATCTCATATTCTTTATCTCCGGATTCCATTGCATTCTTTGCACGGATCACTGGTTCCGGACAGGATAAACCTCTTGCATCTACTTTCTTCATTTCTGTTTCCTCCTATCCTCGTACAAAAATTTCAACCTCTCCCGGTTCCGTGATCGTTCCCACGATCCGCGCCGGAAGCCCGGCGTTCTGCAGCTCCTGTTCCAGTTTCTCCGCCTCATCCGGGGCAGCTGCCATCAGAAGTCCCGGTACATTCTTGTCACAGTTTGGAATCATTACAAGTCCGTCAAACTGATGTGCCATAGCAAGAGCTTCTGTAGAATCTGCGATCAGGTCTCTTGTTACAAGAGAATATTTCATACCGATATGTCCCATAGCAATACCATCACAGACAGCAATTGCAGGAACCATGATTGGTGTTCCTCCGGCCATTGCCACGCCAAGTTTAACGGCTTCTGTGATCTTATCCAGATTCATGTGTCCCGGTACAATCTCATTATAAGAACTTACAACACCAATCAGTGGACGATCTAATTCCTCCTCTGTAAGTCCCAGTGCATTAAACAGAGAACGATGTGGTGCCTGCTGAATTCCTTTTTTAACTGTATCACTTCTCATTTTAAAATCCTCTCTTTCTGTAACAACTGCTAATTACTTAATATATTCGCAGATCTTATCTCCCATCTGGGCTGTTCCGATCTGTTCTTTTCCTTCAGACATAATGTCGATTGTACGGTATCCGTCTTTTAATACTGCTGCAACAGCATTTTCAATCGCATCTGCCTCTTTATCAAGATCAAATGAAAATCTCAGCATCATTGCTGCTGAAAGAATTGTTGCGATCGGGTTTGCGATTCCCTTTCCGGCGATATCCGGTGCTGAACCGCCACTTGGTTCATACAGACCGAATTTTGTATCGTTCAGACTTGCACTTGCAAGCATTCCGATAGAACCTGTCACCATACTTGCTTCATCGGATAAAATATCTCCAAACATGTTCTCTGTCAGGACAACGTCAAACTGTGCCGGATCTTTCACAAGCTGCATTGCACAATTGTCTACAAGCATATGTTCTAATGTAACTTCCGGATAGTCCTTCGCTACCTCCTCAACAACTTTTCTCCAAAGTCTGGAAGAGTCAAGTACATTCGCTTTATCAACACTTGTAACTTTCTTATTTCTCTTCATTGCAATGTCAAAACCACGTTTTGCGATTCTGCGGATCTCATTTTCATTGTATGTAAGTTCATCTTTTGCAGTAAGGACACCATCAATCTCCTCTGTACTGCGTTTTCCGAAATAAAGACCGCCCGTCAGTTCACGCATGATCATAAGATCAAATCCTCTGTCTGCAATCTCTTTCTTTAAAGGACACGCACCTTTCAGTTCATCATAGAGAACTGCCGGTCTTAAGTTAGCAAAAAGGTTCAGTCCCTTTCTAAGCTGTAACAGACCTGCTTCCGGACGTTTTGATGGTTCGAGCTGATACCATGGAGAAGTCTTCGCATCACCGCCAATGGAACCCATAAGGACTGCGTCACTGTCCTTTGCCAGCTGAAGCGTCTCTTCTGTAAGTGGCACTCCGTTCACATCAATTGATGCTCCTCCCATCAGAAGCTGCGTATAGGAAATCGAATGACCATAAACTTTCGCTGTCTGATCCAAAACTTTCATTGCCTCGTCTACGATCTCAGGGCCAATTCCATCTCCCTTGATTACTCCAATTTTCATTTCCATATCTAACTCATCCTTCCAAAATGTAAAAATCTTTTTTTATCATACCGCATTTTTTTCACTGTTTCAAGTATTTCGGATAAAAAAATAGAGGGCACTCTGTATTTTTATTGAAAATTGTATTTTTCGGGCACATTTTATGTAAAATAAAAGACCAAAAGGAATCACTCCCTCTGGTCTTTATCTGCATCTTATTCTGCACCCGGCTTCTCAATCTGAGCGATTGCAGCCTTCTGCATAGGAATACGGCAATTCTTGTTATTACCGAACTCAACAATTACATCATCATCTGTGATATCGATGATAACTCCATAAAATCCACTTGTAGTAAGCGCTGTATCTCCAATCTCCATATCAGCGAGCATTGCCTGGATTCTCTTCTGCTCCTTTTTCTGAGGACGCATCAGAAGAAACCACATACCACCGAGGATAACAGCATAAACAACTATAATACCTACTGTTCCCATTGAAATTTCCTCCTGACTATTTGTTAAAGCTATCTGTCCAGTACCTTCAAAATACTAATAGACAATACATCCACTATACACAAAAACAGCTTTTAATTCAAGTCTTTTTCTAATATTCCATGGATATTTTATATGTTTTTATACATTTTTTATATCTTTTGTTCAGAATCTTTATTTCTGTTCCATACCTTCAAGTTTTCTCTTCTTGTATGCCTGGAATTCCCCTGCATCAATCGCATCACGGATCTCTTCCATCATTGTATTATAGAAATACAGATTATGAAGTACACACAGACGCATTCCGAGCATCTCTTTTGCTTTCAAAAGATGTCTGATGTACGCTCTGCTGTAGCTTCTACATGCCGGACAGTTACATCCTTCCTCGATCGGGCGATCATCCAGTTCATACTTGGCATTAAACAGATTCATCTTTCCATGATTTGTATATACATGCCCATGACGTCCGTTTCTTGACGGATATACACAGTCAAAGAAATCCACTCCTCGATCTACTGCCTCCAAAATATTAGCCGGTGTACCAACACCCATCAGATAAGTCGGCTTGTTTTCCGGAAGATGCGGAACCACTGCATCAAGAATACGGTACATCTCTTCGTGGCTCTCTCCTACTGCAAGTCCACCCACTGCATAACCATCCAGATTCAGTTCTGCGATCTGCTGTGCATGTGCAATTCGGATATCCTCATAAATTCCGCCCTGATTAATTCCAAACAGCATCTGATGTGGATTGATCGTATCCGGCAGAGAATTCAGTCTTGCCATCTCATCCTTACAGCGCTTCAGCCAGCGCGTCGTACGCTCTACAGAATTCGTCATATACTTTCTATCTGCCACACTGGACGGGCACTCATCAAATGCCATCGCAATCGTGGATGCAAGATTAGACTGAATCTGCATGCTCTGTTCCGGTCCCATAAATATCTTATGACCATCAATATGTGAATTAAAGTGAACTCCTTCTTCCTTGATCTTTCTCAACTTTGCAAGGGAAAATACCTGAAATCCGCCGGAATCTGTCAGAATCGGTTTATCCCAGTTCATAAATTTATGAAGTCCTCCGAGTTTCTTCACAACTTCATCTCCCGGACGAACATGAAGATGATATGTATTAGACAACTCCACCTGCGTCTTAATCCCTCTCAGATCATCTGTAGATACTGCTCCTTTGATTGCTGCTGCTGTTCCAACATTCATAAAAACCGGAGTTTCAATTACTCCGTGAACTGTTGTAAAGCGTCCTCTTTTCGCACGCCCGTCTTTCTTTAAAAGTTCATACATAAGCTTTTTCCTCTTCTTTTCTTTTTGGTTTTCAGACTATCAAAGCCTGCCAATAGTTATGGCAGGCTATATTTATCTTTGCATTTCCATTAATTATGTATTATAACAGGTGTTCCCATACTAAGCATTCCGTAAAGACTTGCCGCCTGGTCTAATGGCATATTGATACATCCATGAGAACCATTCGTCTGATAACGGCTTCCTCCAAAGCTTGGATTCCATGTCGCATCGTGGAATCCGACTCCTGTCCAGGTCACACGCATCCAGTATCCTACCTTTGTACGATAACTTGGCTGTCCTGTAGAAGGATTAATTTCTCCGACCAGTGTCTTATCCCTCTTCATCTCAAGAATCGAATAAACTCCTGTCGGTGTCTCTCGCTCCGGTGTAGGAAGTCCTGTAACAACGTCTGTCTCTAATTGTACAGCTCCGTTAACCACATACCACATATGCTGAGCCGGGATATCTACTTCCAGATAAGTCGTTCCCCAATCCTGCGCGTCATGTGTAGCTGCCGTCTGTGCATAAGCAGGTTCTTTCTCGACAACCTCACCTTTCTTAATGCTGTCAACAAGCGCAGTCAGTTCTGCTGCCTCGTCAACTGACCAGCCGTAAGTACCTCCCGAAACGTCTACTGTTTTTCCTCCCGGAGTTGTAATACTTCTTGTCGTTCCAACCGTATCATAAGTCTTTCCAAATTCACGAAGCCACTCTTTCACCTTTGACTCATCAAGCGTTGCATTCATATTATCATCATATGTTACCCAGCCTGAGATCAGATCCTTGTTCACAACCATATTCTGGTTTGTCATCTTATAAGTGATGCTGGCTTTCAGATAATTGTTCATCGCATCACAGGCTTTCTGAACTTCCGGAGACTCTGAAGTGTACTTCGGCATAGCATAGCACTTCTCATCCATCATATTTAATTCACTCTTGAAGTTTGTGATCGCATCCTCCACTTTTGCCTTAAATGTATCCACATCTACTTTCGTACCATAAACTTCAGGTTCAACAACAAAACTGTTCCCATCATACTTTGGATAAGCAGACTGTGGGTCTGTCTGCTCCTGATTCAGAGCCTGTACGGATTCAATCTTTGACTCCAACGCCGCTTCATCATATCCGACCTCAATTGTGACTTCAGCTGAACTTTTTGAGAAAAATGCCTGTGGCCACAAAAATGCATTCTGCTTCTTCAGCGCATCCTCTATATCTGAATTTTCCTTATATACAAGTGAAATATCCGATCCTTCGATTGCATCTGTCATATTATTCTGTTCTATAATTGTCAGTTTATAATCTGCCACCTGATTTTTAATATAATTCTCTACCGCCGCCGCATTCTTACCAGAAAAGTTCTTTCCGTTAATCTGCGTATTAATATAGAAATGACTCATAAAAAAGACTGATATTGCAAGATAAACAATAACAAGACCAGCAATAACACCACCGATAATCATCCAGATCTTCTTGTCAATTGTCTTCTGCTTTTTCTTTCTTCTTACTTTGCGTCTTCTAACTACTTTCTTTTCAGACATTCTAATTCTCACCCTCGTCTTTTGGATTAATACTTCTTTTTGATTCAGACTTCATTATATTACGCTTTTTCCAAAATGTACACCCCAAACTTTCATGAAATACGCACAAATTAAACCGATGTTGAATTGTTAATTCGAACGAAATCTTTTAGAAATACTTTTGTAATTTATTTTTGAAATTCTGTTGAATTCTACAACATTTTAACTTGCGTACACCTCTTTCTTCCTATATAATTGCACTGTACCCTCAGTTATGAAACACAACAATATGTTTCGTATCTGGGGGTATGATACGGAAAAGAATGATATATGATATGCAAAAGAGCATTTTATACACACTTTTTGTATACCTTATTGATACAAACGAAAGGAGTTTTAGATATATTATGAGCGGTTCAACATTTGGCACTTTATTTCGAGTCACTACCTGGGGCGAGTCCCACGGTCCCGGAGTTGGTGTAGTTATAGATGGATGCCCTGCCGGCATCCCTTTATCTGAACAGGATATTCAACAATTTTTAGATCGCCGCAAACCGGGACAGAGTAAATATACAACGAAGCGGAATGAATCTGACTCTGTCGAGATTCTGTCCGGAGTCTTTGAAGGAACCACAACCGGAACTCCTATTTCTCTTCTCGTGCGGAATCAGGATCAGCGTTCCAGAGATTATGGGAATATTGCGACATCTTATCGTCCGGGACACGCAGATTACTGCTTTGATCAGAAATATGGTTTCCGAGATTACCGTGGCGGTGGACGTTCTTCCGGCCGCGAGACGATCGGCCGTGTTGCTGCCGGTGCAATTGCTTCAAAATTACTTGGCGAATTAGGAATCTTGCTGACAACTTATGCAAAATCCATTGGTCCTGTCACTGTAGCTGAAGCTGATTATGATTTTACTGAGATTACAAATAACAGTTTTTATCTGCCGAATAAAGATGCTGCCGAAAAGGCTGCTGAATACGTTTCTACTCTTATGGAAAAGATGGATTCCTGCGGCGGTCTGATCGAATGCCGTGTTGACCATCTTCCAGCCGGTCTCGGTGAACCGGTCTTCGATAAACTGGACGCTTTACTTGCACAGGCAATCATGTCTATCGGAGCCGTAAAAGGTGTCGAAATCGGCGATGGCTTTCAGAGTGCCTCTTCTACCGGAAGCACAAACAATGATCCTTTCTGCATGCAACAAGGTCAGGTTATGAAAACTTCGAATCATTCCGGTGGAACTTTGGGTGGCATGAGTGATGGTTCTCAATTAATCTTAAGAGCTGCGATCAAGCCAACACCTTCGATTTCTCAGATGCAGCACACTGTAACTAATTCAGGCGAAGAAATCGAACTGTCTATTCACGGACGTCATGATCCAATCATCGTACCGCGCGCAGTTGTTGTTGTGGAAGCAATGACCGCACTTACTCTCGCTGATCTGCTCTTGCGTAATGCAGTCAGCCAGATGAATCAGATAAAACAATTATATACGGAGGATAAAAATGTCTAATAAACTGATTGATATCATAGATATTACCAAATCCTATGACGAAAATGTAATCCTTGATAAATTAAATCTTTATATCCGTGAGAACGAATTTCTCACACTCCTTGGTCCTAGTGGATGTGGAAAAACAACACTGTTACGTATTCTCGGTGGCTTTGAGACACCGGACTCCGGTAATATTATTTTTGATGGGAGAAATATCAACAGTCTTCCGCCAAACCGCCGTCAGCTGAATACCGTATTCCAGAAATATGCCCTCTTCTCTCATATGTCCATTGCAGAAAATATTGCTTTCGGATTGAAGATCAAAGGTAAATCTAAAGGCTATATCCGCGATAAGATTCATTATGCCTTAAAGCTTGTCAATCTGGAAGGATACGGGGATCGTTCTCCTGACTCATTAAGTGGTGGTCAGCAGCAGCGAATCGCAATCGCACGTGCGATTGTAAATGAACCAAAGGTTCTTCTTCTTGATGAACCACTTGGTGCATTGGATTTAAAACTTCGCCAGGATATGCAATATGAACTGATCCGATTAAAAAATGAACTTGGAATTACATTTGTCTATGTAACGCACGATCAGGAAGAAGCTCTTACAATGTCTGATACGATTGTTGTTATGAATCAGGGATACATCCAGCAGATCGGCACCCCGGAAGATATTTATAACGAACCGCAAAATGCATTCGTAGCTGATTTTATCGGAGACAGCAATATTATTGCTGCAACCATGCTCGAAGACAAAGTTGTCCGTATGCTCGGTGCTGTCTGGAAATGTGTAGACGTAGGATTTGGTCATAACCGTCCGGTCGATGCTGTAATCCGTCCGGAAGATATTGATCTTGTCAAACCCGGTGAAGGTGTTATTGACGGAATTGTAACAAACTTGATCTTTAAGGGTGTTCACTACGAGATGGAAGTTCTTGCCAACAACTATGAACTTCTCGTACATAGCACAGATATGTTCCCTGTAGGAACTGAAGTCGGAATCAAAGTGGATCCTTTTGACATCCAGATTATGAAAAAACCAGAATCTGAAGATGAGGAGGCACCTGCTGTTGAAGAATAGAAAATTACTTGCCGGGCCTTATCTTTTCTGGTCCGTGTCATTTATTATTATCCCATTGCTCATGATCTTTTATTATGGTCTGACAGATAAAAAAGGAACATTTACCTGGTCTAACATTGCAATGATGGCTTCGCCTGAAAACCTGAAAGCACTTGGACTTGCACTGTTGCTTTCCCTGGTCAGCACACTGATCTGCCTGGTTCTTGCATATCCTCTTGCAATGATTTTATCTGAAAAAAACATGAACCAGACAAGTCTTATCGTACTGATTTTTATTCTTCCGATGTGGATGAACTTTCTTCTACGTACACTCGCCTGGCAGACATTGCTTGAAAAAAATGGTGTGATCAACAGCATTCTTGCATTCTTCCATCTGCCACAACAGTCTATCATCAATACACCGGGGGCTATTGTATTAGGCATGGTATATAACTTCCTGCCTTTTATGGTGCTTCCTATTTATAATGTATTGGCAAAGATTGATAAAGATGTCATTTACGCAGCAAGAGATCTTGGAGCCAATGAATTTCAGACATTTACACAGATCATCTTTCCTTTGAGCATTCCTGGAATTATCAGTGGTATCACCATGGTCTTCGTACCTGCGCTGACGACCTTTGTTATTTCCGACCTTCTCGGTGGAAGCAAGATTCTTCTGATTGGAAACGTGATCGAGCAGGAATTCAAACAGGGAAGCAACTGGCATACCGGTTCCGGTTTATCCCTGGTGCTGATGATCTTCATCATCGCAAGTATGGCCGTGATCGCCAAATATGATAAAAACGGGGAGGGGACAGCATTTTAATGAAAACTATAGCAAAAAAGATCTATCTGGCACTGATCTGCATTATTCTGTATGCACCGATCGTAACTTTGATGGTCCTCTCCTTTAACAATACTAAAACACGTTCCAAATGGGGCGGATTCACCGGAAAATGGTATGTGTCTCTTTTCCAAAACAAAGAGATTATGAATGCATTGTACACAACACTGATCATTGCATTGCTCTCTGCACTGATTGCAACATTGATCGGTACTTGTGCCGCACTTGGCATGCAGGCAATGAATTCAAGAATGCGTACCCTTTTTATGGGAGTTACAAACATCCCTATGCTGAATGCCGATATCGTAACAGGAGTATCCCTGATGCTTCTCTTCATTGCATTCCGCTTCACACTTGGATTCAAAACAATCCTTTTGGCACATATTACATTCAACATACCTTATGTCATCTTAAGTGTAATGCCAAAATTAAAACAGACGAACCGTAGAACTTATGAAGCTGCACTGGACCTTGGTGCTTCTCCGGCCTATGCATTTTTCAAAGTAGTACTTCCAGATATTATGCCTGGAATTTTCTCCGGTTTCCTGCTTTCCTTTACAATGTCTCTGGATGACTTTGTGATCACGCATTTCACAAAAGGTCCTGGTATTGATACACTCTCAACCAAGATTTACAGTGAAGTCCGTAAAGGAATCAAGCCTGAAATGTATGCACTTTCAACCATTATGTTTGTTACAGTGCTGTTACTTTTGATTCTGATCAATATGTCACCTGTCGAAAAGAAAAAAGCAGTAAAAGTAAAGCATTTTGGAAAAGCACAAAAATTCGGAAGATTTTTCTTCCAGCGTTTGGTACCTGTTGCTATGGCTGTGCTTATTATCATCGGTGGTTTTATTTACGGAAAGAACGATGTTATCTCCTCACAAGGCCAGGTAATTGTTTATAACTGGGGTGATTATATTGACCCTGATGTTATTGATATGTTTGAAGAAGAAACTGGTATTGATGTAGTATATGAAGAATTTGAGACAAACGAGATCATGTATCCAAAAATTCAGTCGGGAGCGATTGCATACGATGTTGTATGTCCATCTGATTATATGATTCAGAGAATGATTGAGAATAATCTTTTGGAAGAGATTAATTATGACAACATCCCAAACTTGAAATATATCGATCAGAAATATATGGATCTTGCCAAAGGATTTGATCCTAATAATAAATATTCTGTTCCTTATCTTTGGGGGACTGTCGGAATCCTTTATAACAAGAAAATGGTAGATGAGCCAATTGACAGCTGGAGTGTTCTGTGGGATGAAAAATATAAAGATAGCATCCTTATGCAGGACAGTGTAAGAGATGCCTTTGGTGTCGCTTTAAAATACCTGGGCTATTCATTAAATTCAACAGACTTAGATGAACTTCAGGCTGCCAAAAATCTGCTGATTGAACAGAAACCTCTTGTGCAGGCATATGTTATCGACCAGGTACGTGATAAAATGATTGGAAATGAAGCAGCTCTCGGAGTAATTTATTCCGGCGAAGCACTCTACTGCCAGCAGGAGAATCCAAATCTCGATTACGTGATTCCTAAGGAAGGTTCTAATCTTTGGATTGATTCCTGGGTTATTCCAAAAAATGCAGAGAATAAGGAACATGCAGAAGAATTCATCAACTTCCTCTGTAGACCAGATATTGCAAAAATGAATTTTGAATACATCACTTACTCCATCCCGAACTCTGCCGGGCAGGCATTGATCGAGGATGACTACATGAGAAACAGCACGATTGCATTCCCTGATATTGATCAGTTGAAAAACTGTGAGACATTTAATTTCCTCGGAGATGAAAATGAGGCGCTGTATAATGAGTTGTGGAGAGAAGTGAAGTCAAAATAAATTTGTATTTGTCTGTCTGATTCTCCATATTGAAGCAAAGGATTTGGTGGTGAATAAGGCCGCAAGGATGATGCTATATTGCATCGGACACCGGCCCGCTCTACCTCATCCCCTTGAAAGTATGTA
>OGJK01003484.1_pt1 | contig 10732 bp, 7 predicted proteins | sample 1571961 | NCBI WGS metagenome assembly OGJK01 (sample SAMEA2582120, study PRJEB24529) | metagenome | biome: Human gut stool | place: China | collected 2011 | reverse complement strand
ACAAAGGAATTCAACGAGCGCACCAAGAATGACATCGGTATGATTATCCCGGTTGTCATCACTGTATACGCAGACCGCTCGTTCACCTTTATCACCAAGACTCCGCCGGCTGCTGTTCTGATCAAGAAGGCTTGCGGAATCGACACTGCTTCCGGTGAGCCGAACAAGAACAAGGTCGCAAACATCACCAAGGAACAGGTACAGAAGATCGCAGAACAGAAGATGCCGGACCTGAACGCTGGCTCTCTGGAAGCTGCTATGAGCATGATCGCTGGTACTGCCCGTTCGATGGGTATCGTTGTCGTTGACTAACGGGAGCCGAACGTCGGTGGGAGGAAATTTCCGCTAACCGGATCTGCGTTGGAGCAATCCGGTACTACCACTACACTAGGAGGATTAAAATATCATGAAACACGGAAAGAAATATAACGACAGCCGCAAGGCTGTAGACAGCGCAAAGCAGTACGCATCTGACGAGGCACTGTCTCTGGTTTGCACAAACGCAAAGGCAAAGTTCGATGAGACCATCGAAGCACACATCCGTCTGGGCGTTGACTCCCGTCACGCTGACCAGCAGGTTCGTGGTGCAGTTGTTCTGCCGAACGGTACTGGTAAGAAGGTACGTGTCTGCGTATTCTGCAAGGAAGACAAGTATGAGGCAGCTCAGGCTGCAGGCGCAGACTATGTCGGCGGTCAGGACCTGGTTGACAAGATCACCAAGGAAAACTGGATGGATTTCGACGTAGTTATCGCATCCCCGGATAAGGTGCTTGGTCCCCGTGGACTGATGCCGAACCCGAAGGCTGGTACTGTAACTCCGGACGTAGCAAAGGCTGTTACAGAGGCTAAGGCTGGTAAGATCGAGTATCGTCTCGACAAGACCAACATCATCCACTGCCCGATCGGTAAGGCATCCTTCGGCGCAGACAAGCTGACCCAGAACTTCGAAACTCTGATGGAAGCTATCGTAAAGGCAAAGCCGGCAGCAGCTAAGGGTACTTACCTGAAGTCCTGCGTCGTTACTTCTACCATGGGCGTTGGCGTAAGAGTTTCTACCAACAAGTATGGTGTCTGAGTTTTTCCGCTGAGAAAAATCTGCAAAGTTACTTCCCTGCTGCCGGTTTCGGCGGCAGGGATTTTTGCATCCGGAAAAAATTTTGATTTTTTTGAAAAAAAGGCTTGACAAGCGCTTTGAAGTGTGCTATACTGTAATAGTTATCAAACACAATATCGTATTCTAAAGACAGTTGGTGGCGTTTTGCCGTAAGTCCAACCGAGGAATGTGCAATGATCTGTGAAATACAGCGCACGGTTCCCTGTCGAATCGTGCTTTTTTATTGCGATTTCAGATACGATACATAAACTATCGGAGGTGAAATCTCATGGCAAGTGAAAAGATTTTGGAAGGCAAGAAGGCTAAGGTTGCTGCTCTGACAGAAATGCTGCAGGACAGTGTATCTTTCGTTCTGGTAGACTACAAGGGCATCAGCGTAGAAGATGACACCAAGCTGCGTAAGGAACTGCGTGAAGCTGGCGTTGAGTACATGGTTGTCAAAAACACCATGCTGCGCCGTGCTGTTGCTGGCACCCAGTACGAAGCTCTTGCTGAGTACTTCAAGGGTGATACCGCAATTGCTCTGTCTGCTGAGGACCCGGCTGCTGCTGCCCGCATCCTGTGCAAGGTTGCTGACGCAGACAAGTCCAAGCGCTTCACTGTTAAGGGTGGCTTCTGCGACGGCCAGGTGCTGGATGCCGCTGGCGTCAAGAGCCTGTCCACCATGCCCAACCGCGAAGGCCTGCTCTCTATGCTGGCTGGCTCCCTCAACGGTATCGTTGGTGGTCTGGCTGTTGCCCTGCAGGGTATCGTCGACAAGCAGGACGAGACTGCTGCCTGATTTCAGGTCAAGCAGGTTGAGCGCACCGGCGCAGCGCTCTTTAAATACAAACCGCGCCGCTTAAAACTATAAAATTTATGGAGGTAACTACCATGGCTTCTGAAAAGATCACTGCCATTGTCGAGTCTGTCAAGACTATGACCGTTCTCGAGCTGAAAGAGCTCGTTGATACCATTTGCGAAGAGTTCGGCGTTTCCGCTGTTGCTGCTGCCGCTCCGGCTGCTGCTGGCGCTGCTGCTCCTGTTGAGGAAGAAAAGACCGAGTTCGATGTCATCCTGGCTGATGTCGGCGCTAACAAGATGCAGGTCATCAAGGCTGTTAAGGAGCTGACCGGCGCTTCTCTGATGGAAGCTAAGAAGCTCGTTGAGACTGCCAACGCTAAGCTGAAGGAGCAGGCTTCCAAGGCTGACGCTGAGGAAATGAAGAAGAAGCTGGAAGAAGTCGGCGCTAAGGTTGAGCTGAAGTAATTCTTCTTACTTGAATCTTTTCCAAACCGCCCCGTGGTGTAAACCGCGGGGCGGTTTTTGTATGTCAGCCACCTGGATCCCTTTTGCGCGAAATACACAAATCACGGTTTCATTTTTGTACAAAAACGAGAATTTGACAGTGTGATTTTACAAATGTTCAAGATATATCCATTTCTTTCTGACACAAAAATCCTTATAATAAAAATGATATAAATAAAGTGCTCTCTGCGCCCGGTTCCATATAAAAATAGGGCAGGAGAGTGCCGATAAAATTATTGGGTGTTAAGTACGGGAAAGGCACAGCCACACACCGTGCACCGGTAAAACATGCACGGTGCTGTTGGTTTTGTGCTTTTGGTACTGTGGTTAATCAGGTAAGGAGTGTGTATATGGAGGAGCAAAAGCCAAAAGGCAGCGGTATGGAAAAAATCGCTACCTTTATTGTGGATAAGCGCAACCTGTTCTTTCTGCTTTATGCATTTGCGTTAATTTTCAGTATTGTAGCAACCGGCTGGGTCAAGGTGGAAAATGATATTACTACCTACCTGCCGGAGGATACCGAAACCCGCCAGGGCCTGACCGTGATGAATGATAACTTTGTTACATACGGCACAGCCCGCGTGATGGTTTCCAATGTTACATATGAAACCGCCGAGAATATCTGCAGTGACCTGGAAAGCATTGATGGCGTTACCAGCGTGGATTTTGATGATACCACGGACCACTACAAATCCGCTTCGGCGCTGTTCAGCGTAACGTTTGACGGTACCACAACGGACGATATCAGCGTCCATGCGCTGCATACCATCCGGGATATGCTGGCCGGGTACGATACCTATATTGATACCGAAGTCGGCGTGGATACCTCCGCAGACCTGCAAAGCGAGATGAGCGTCATTCTGGTACTGGCGGCCATCGTCATCGTGCTGGTGCTTACCCTTACGTCCCGTTCCTATGCCGAGGTTCCGGTTCTGATTATGACCTTTGGCGCGGCGGCTTTGCTGAATATGGGCACCAACTTCCTGTGTGGCACCATTTCCTTTATCTCCAACTCCGTTACCGTTATTCTGCAGCTGGCACTGGCCATTGACTACGCCATCATCCTGTGCCACCGCTTCTCGGATGAGCACGAAACCAAGGATACGCGGGAGGCCTGTATCGCGGCATTGTCCAAGGCAATCCCCGAAATCAGCTCTTCCTCTCTGACCACCATTTCCGGCTTGGGGGCTTTGGCTTTCATGCACTTTGGCATTGGCCGCGATATGGCAACCGTGCTGATCAAGGCTATTCTGTTCAGCTTGCTGTCGGTGTTTACCTTGATGCCCGGCCTGCTGATGCTGTTCAGCAAAAAGATCGATGCAACCCGCCATAAAAACCTGATCCCCAAGATCACCTTCCTGGGCAAGTTTGATGTCGCCACCCGGTTTATTGTCCCGCCGATTTTTGCCGTTGTGGTTGTAGTCACCGCAGTGCTGGCCAATAAGTGCCCCTACTGCTACAGCTATACAGACCTGGTCACCGCCAAGCAGAGTGAAAGCCAGATTGCCCACCAGAAAATCAAGAACACTTTTGGTGTCAACAACATGGTGGCGGTGATCGTGCCGACAGGGGATTATGATTCCGAACGCCAGCTGCTCAAGGACCTGGATTCCTGCGCGGAAGTAAAATCCACCCAGGGCCTGGCCAACATTGACGCTATGGATGGCTACAAACTGGCCGATGCCCTGACCCCGCGCCAGATGTCGGAACTGGCCGGGCTGGATTACGAGGTGGCCGAAGCCCTGTACGCCGCCTATGCCGTGGACCAGAACGAATACGGCAAGTTGATCAGCGGCCTTGGCGATTATAAAGTACCGCTGTTTGATATGTTCATGTTCCTGCAGCGGGAGATGAAAGACGGCAACATTACGCTGGACGGCGACATTCAGGAAACGCTGGATGACCTGTTTGAACAGCTGAACAAGGCACAGCTGCAGCTGCAAAGCGATAAATACAGCCGCCTGGTTGTCTACCTGAACCTGCCGGAGGAAAGCGATGAGACGCTGGCTTTCCTGGATACAATGCACGCTATGATCGCCAAATATTACAGCAGCGATACCTACATTGTCGGTAACTCCACCAACGTCAAAGACCTGTCCAGCTCCTTTGGCGAGGATAATATGCTGATCAGTGTGCTGTCCGCTTTGTTTGTTGTCATTATCCTGCTGTTCACCTTCAAATCGGCCGGTCTGCCGGTGCTGCTCATCGTTGTCATTCAGGGCAGTATCTGGATCAACTTCTCGGTGCCGACCATCCAACATGAGTCGCTGTACTTCCTGGGTTACCTGATTGTCAACTCCATCCAGATGGGTGCAAACATTGACTATGCTATCGTTATTTCCAGCCATTACAGTGACCTGAAAAAAGAAATGCGGCCCAAAGAGGCAATTATCGCCGCATTGAACGAAGCGTTCCCTACCATCTTTACATCCGGCACCATTCTGGCGGTGGCCGGTGCGCTGATCGGCGTTATGACCACCAATCCGGTCATCGCTGCCATCGGCACCTGCCTGGGCCGCGGCACGGTCATTTCCATTGTGCTGGTTATGGCGGTTCTGCCCCAGATCCTGCTCATCGGCGATACCATTGTGGAGCGCACCAGCTTTGATGTAAAAGTTCCTGTGGATCTGTCCCGCGTCAACCGCACGGCCAGCGGCAACATGCGCGTCAGCGGCCGGGTGCGCGGCTATGTGAACGGTGTGATCGATGCCGAGATCAAGGGTACGTTGAACGGTACGTTGAATGCCTCTGTTACCAGCGGCACAACGATAGAACCAACAAAGCCTGATTTTTATCTGCCGGAAAGCAAGGAACAAGCGGCGGCTGAATGGGCAGAAAATTATACGGAAGGGGAGGAAGTCTGATGGAACGCAATACAGCAAAACGTACGCTGGAAAAACTCCTCTCTGTGTGTATCTGCCTGTGTATGCTGGGGGCTATGCTGCCCGCCCAGGTGTTTGCCGAGGAAGCCGACACCGCCCAGACCGAAACCGTGCAGGATACGACCCCAAAAGATACGGTCTACCTTTCCAGTGCGGATGACCTGATCCAGCTGGCCAAGAACTGCCGCCTGGACAGCTGGAGCCAGAACCGCACCGTTGTGCTGGAAGCCGATATTGACCTTTCCAGCGTTGACTTTAACGGTATCCCCAGCTTTGGCGGCACATGGGAAGGCCAGAACCACGCCATTACCGGCCTTTCCCTCAGCCAGGACGGCAGCGTGCAGGGCTTATTCCGCTATGTGCAGCAGGGGGCCTTGGTGCGCGATATGACGGTAAAGGGCCGTATCAAGCCGGGCGGCACCCGCGCCAGCGTGGGCGGCATTGCGGGCAGTAACGCCGGTACGATTGAAAATTGGCTGCCAACTGCACCAATGCGGCCAGCGTGAATACCACCGTGAGCCAGAACGAAGTCAAGCTGAATGACCTGACCCTGGACGATGTGCTGAAAACCGAAAAGGCCAACGATGTGACCGATGCAGGCGGCATTGCGGGCAACAATGCCGGTGTGCTGCGCGCCTGCATCAACCGCGGAACCATTGGCTACAGCCACATTGGCTATAATGTCGGCGGTATTGCCGGCAGCCAGACCGGCTATGTGGAAGGCTGCGTGAACTATGGCACCGTCAACGCCCGCAAGGAGGGCGGCGGCATTGTGGGCCAGATGGAACCCTCCAGCGTGCTGCAATATAACCAGGATACCTTGCAGGAATTGCAGGGCGAACTGAATACCCTTTCTGCCCTGATGAACAAGGCCACCAACGATGCCTCGGCTTCTTCCAGTGAGCTGACCAGCCAGCTGAATGACCTGACCGGCCGGGTGGACAGCGCGCGCGAAGCCGTGGATACCCTGATCGATAAGACGGTCAACGGGTTTGATATCGGCACCCAGACCATCAACATTACCAACCTGACCAAACTGACCGGGCAGGGTACGATCAATGGCAGCGGCAACGGCAGCGCCAACGGGTCCGGCAATGGCAACATCAACGGCACCATTGAGCTGGTGCCCACCCCGGAGCCGACCGAAGAACCGGAGGAAACCCCGGAACCCACCGAAACGCCGGCTGTGACGCAAGCGCCGGCCGTGACGGAAGCCCCCACCGCGGCCCCTGACCCGGATCCGACTGCGGCGCCTGCTCCGAAGCCGGACCAGCCTGACGACCAGCCCGCAGAGCAGAGCGAGGACGACCGCGAGGGCGAAGCACATGGCCGCCCCCGCCGCAATGAACCCACTTTTGATGTGGATCTCGATTTTGGCGGGGAAGGCGGCGGTGACGCTGGCGGCGATGCGACCATCGACCATGGCGGCGAAGGCCAGATCGACAGCAACATTGACCTGACGGTGCCCAGTATTACGCTGAGCGACCGCGATTCCATCACCGCAGCCCGCAGCAGCCTGAACGGCAGCCTGGCTTCCATCATTGACGGTGTCAGCAGCCTGAACACCAACACCGGCAGCCACACCCAGGCTTTGATCCAGGATGTGCAGGCCATCAGCAGCCAGCTGAACAAAATTGGCGATACGCTGGCTGGTGCTGCAGACCAGAGCGAGGACGACAACAACCTGTTTGAAGATGTTTCAGACAGCGATACCGATGGCGATACCGAAGGTAAAGTGTTCAACTGCATGAACCTTGGCGAGGTAAACGCCGATATCAATGCAGGCGGCATTACCGGCGCCATGGCCCGTGAAAACGACCTGGACCCCGAAGATGATACCAAAACCAGCGGCAGCAGCTCACTGAATGTGACCTACAAGACTCGCATCGTGGTGCGGGACTGCATCAATAAGGGGGCTGTCAATGTCAAGAAAAAAGGCGGCGGTGGCATCGTTGGCAGCATGGATATGGGCTCGGTGCTGCAAAGCTATAACTTTGGCAATCTGGAATCGGACGATGCGGATTATGTTGGAGGTATTGCCGGGCAGAGCAAGTCCATCATCCGCCGCAGCGCAGCCAAGTGCCGCCTGAGCGGTGATAACTATGTCGGCGGCATTGCGGGCAGCGGCTTTACCATTACCGGCAGCCGCAGCTTTGTGCTGGCGGATGGCGATGAGTATGTCGGCGCGATTGCCGGTGGGCTGGAAAGCAGCAATTCCATCACCAACCTGAACAGCGCGCTTCAGGATTCCGAGTCCGAGCAGAGCGGCAACTATTTTGTCAGCGAAACGCTGGGCGGCATTGACGGTGTAAGTTATGCAGGTCAGGCGGAACCGCTTTCGTTCCAGGAATTCTGTGACCTGACGGCACAGGAGGGCATGCCGGATGAATTCCGCAATGTTACCCTGAATTTTGTCGCCAGCCAGGTTACGGTGGAAGCCGTTACGGTGGAGTACGGTGCGGCCTTTGATATGGCCAATGCGCCGGAGCTGCCTGTCAAGGGCGGCTATACGGCAGAATGGTCGGACTTTGACCATGATCATGTTGTGTTTGACCAGACGATTGAAGCAGTATACACCCCGCTGGATTCCGTGGTGCAGAGCGGCGATACCCGCAACGGCCTGCCCATCCTGTTGGCAGAGGGCGCTTTTGGCACGGCGGAAGTAACGCTGACCCCGTCCAGCGAAAGCCCCGGCGCGGTGGGAACGCTGCTGGAATGCTGGGAAATCACCCTGCCGGAGGATCGCTCCGACAGCCATGTGCTGCATTATCTGGCACCTTCGGACAATACTGTGGTATACCTGCGCGATGCTGACGGCAGCTGGCGCAAAGTAGACACCACCGAGGACGGCAGCTATCTGGTGTTTACCGCCATGACGGACGAAACGACCCTTGCCGCAGTAGAAAAGCCCGGCATTCCGCTGCCAATTCTGATCGGCGGCGCCGTGGCAGCGGTGCTGCTGGTTATCCTGTCCATTCTGGGCCACAAACACCGCAAAAAGCGCCTGACCGAAAAAGCAGAACAGGAACGCAAACGAGCCGAAGAAACCGAAAACGGCTGATTCTACTAAAAAATAAAAAGCGCAGAACTTTCAACGTTCTGCAAAAATAAAGTTGAAACATCCCCCGCAGGTGCAGCAATCGCTGACTTGCGGGGGATGTTTTGCGCTTTTAGTTTACAGTTTGCGGATGAACAGGAAAGTTAAAAATATAAATGTCTTGGTAAGGGCGAACATCGTTCGCCCGCGGCTGTTTGCTGTGTGTACGACTTGTTAAAATATGTGACGTCTTTGAGTTGGCATTGATATGCCGCCAGGTTGGCGGGCATACAATGTGCGCCCCGGTGGTCACTATGGAATAAAACACATGAAAAATGCGGTGCAAACAACCGGATATTCTTACACAAATGCCGCCTCCTTGCGGGCTTTGCTTTTAGTGTTTTCCGGGAACACATTGCCCTTTGGGCTCTCATAGTCTTTGGCAACCTGCTGCAAAATTGCGGTACGGCGTACAATGCCGATAAATACGTTGCGGTCATCCACCACGGGAACAAAATTCTGGTCAACGGCGGCGTTCAGCAAAGCGTGCATGTCAGTGGTAACGGGAACTGCCTTGTAATCCCGGCGGCGGGGGAAAGAGGCGATGGGGATATCCTCGCTGGCGTCAATATCCAGCCCGTGAATGCTTTTGATGCCCCATAAAATGTCGCCCTCGGTCATGGTACCCAGGTATTCGCCGTTGCGTTTTAATACCGGAATGGTGGCAAAGCGCTGGTTGGACCATTTTTCAAGGGTCTGGCGCAGGGTAAAATCTTCATAGATAAATAAAACGTCCTGTTTTGGCGTTAAAAAGAACAACAGATTCATGGCGGAAAATAACTCCTTTGCAGGTTATCTTGATGGAAAGGGAAAGCACTGTGTATGCGGCTTTTGCTGCTCCCCGCATCTACTGCCGGGGCGGGCGTTAAAAGTACGACCCTTACCAATATTAAGTATACGCGCCGTTTGGGATAACTTTGTGAATGGATTGTTAAAACCGATGTAAAAAATTAGGCTGCAAATTTTGTTCCCTTTTCGGCAGGGCTTTTTACAAAAAGCTCTGTTCAAACCGAAACAAATCGTGTATAATAGAATTGCGTTAGCTGTAACTGACGCACATGGAACCCGGCAAAAGGGTTAAACCCGAAGCTGGGAATTCATCTGTATTCCATAGGGAGGAACGCAAATGATCACACGAGTGAATCCTTTGGGACATATTTCGCTTACGAATGATTACTTCTCCGGCCTTGTGGCCGAAGCTGCCAAAAACTGTTACGGCATTGCCGCCATGGGCCAAAGCTCTGCCGCCAGCACAGTGCGCGAAGCGCTGCGCAACGGCTCCCTGCCCGAAAAAGGCGTTACCGTAAGCCAGCAGGAAGGGCGGCTGGTCATCACCCTGCACATCAAAGTGGGGTATGGCCTGAACATCGCTTCCATCACGCAAAGCATTACCCACCGCGTTAAAGATGAAGTTGAACATGCAACCGGCCTGAAAGTGGCCCGCATTGATGTGTTTGTTGATGATATCATTGACGAATAAAGCGGCGGGGGCCCCGGTTGGCATTTGCCCCGGCGGCTTGTTTCCCCAAAAATTACAATGAGGTGCAACTGTTAGAATGATTACTGGTAAGACACTGCGCGACGCCATCATTTCCGGCGCCAACAATATTGCAAATCAACGTACCCGCGTGGACGAGCTGAACGTTTTCCCTGTGCCGGATGGCGACACCGGCACCAACATGGGCATGACCGTGGGCGCTGCCGTGCGTGAGCTGGAGGCTCTGGACGACAGCTGCACCGTGGGCGAGTCCGCCAAAACTGCTGCTTCCGCCATGCTGCGCGGTGCGCGCGGCAACTCCGGCGTTATCACCAGCCTGCTGTTCCGCGGCTTCTCCAAGGCTTTGGAGGGCAAAAAAGAGGCTGACGTTGCCGATATCGTGGCTGCCCTGCAGAAGGGTGTCGAGGGCGCTTACAAGGCCGTGATGAAGCCCACCGAGGGCACCATTCTGACCGTTGCCCGCGTTGCTTCTGAGGAAGCCGCTGCCAGTGATGCCGCCGATGTTCCCGCCCTGTGGGACGTGGTGCTGACTGCCGGCCAGAAGGCACTGGAGGACACCCCCAACCTGCTGCCCGTGCTGAAGAAAGCCGGTGTTGTGGACGCAGGCGGTCAGGGCATCATGGTCATCTTTGAGGGCATGGGCAAGGTGTTCCACGGCGAGGGCATTATTGCTGGTGGTGAGGCTGCCCCCAACAAGGCAAAGCTGTCCACTGAAAATGCCGGTAAGGGCGTGTTCACCGACGACCTGATGAAGGTGGAGGACATCAAGAACGGCTACTGCACCCAGTTCCTCATCAACAAGAACGAGGGCGCAAGCGCCGCAAAGATGCGCGCCTTCGCCGAGTCCAACGGCG
>OGJK01003482.1_pt1 | contig 10738 bp, 12 predicted proteins | sample 1571961 | NCBI WGS metagenome assembly OGJK01 (sample SAMEA2582120, study PRJEB24529) | metagenome | biome: Human gut stool | place: China | collected 2011 | reverse complement strand
TGTCTTGAATGTTTTTGTTGATTTTGAACAATTTGAAATAAAGGTAAGAGGAGTTACACAATTATCGTTCATTTATTTTCACACAAGGAGATTAACGCTTTTATGAAATTTTTACGAGCGATGAAAAAGATAAAGATAAAAAAGCAGATCATAGCGGCAGTTATGGCATGCGTGCTTGGCATTGGAGGCATATACTCAGTTCATGCGTCCGTTATTAACGATGCAAAAAATAAGAAAAATGAAGCGCAGCAGGAGTTGGATAATCTGAACAGCCAAATTGATGAGATCCAGGCGGCACAGAGTGATCTTCAGGAGGAAATGGACGCTTATGATGACCAGCTCATGGCACTGCTCACAGATATGGATCTTCTGGAAAACGATATGGATGCAAAGCAGGATGAGATTGACCAGGCGAATGCTGATCTGGAAGTCGCACAGGAGAAAGAGCAGACGCAATATAACGCGATGAAAACGCGAATTCAGTATATGTATGAAAACGGTGACAGTAATTACTGGGAAGCGATGATGGGAGCAACGAGCATCACCGACCTTTTAAACCGTGTGGAATATGTATCCGAAGTGTATGATTACGACAGAAAGCAGCTTACTGCTTATCAGGAGACGGTACAGCAGGTGGCAGATCTGAAGGATCAGTTAAATGCACAGCTGGCAGAGATGGAAGAGCTAAAGATCAGTTATGAAGATCAGGCATCTTCCCTGCAGGCTTTGATCGCAGAAAAAAGCGCTGCGATGGATAATTTTGACGCCCAGCTTGCAAGTGCAAAAAGTCTTGCAAGCCAGTATGCAGATACGATCAAAAAGCAGAACCAGATCATTGCAGATGAACAGGCGCGTCAGGCAGCAGAAGAGGCAGCCGCAAGGCGGGCAGCGCAGCAACAACAGCAAAATGCAGGAAATCAGTCAAACACAACGGGCAGTGACACAAATGCGTCAGCTTCAGGTTCAGGAACCGGTTTAACATCTTCAGGTTTAAACCCTGCACACACTACGAATGTAAGCGGAAGTGATGTGGTGGCCTTTGCGAGCCAATATGTCGGTTATCCGTATGTGTACGGCGGAAACAGTCTGACGGAGGGGGCTGACTGTTCTTATTTTGTCATGGCATGTTTCGGACAGTATGGAATCTCGCTTCCGAGAAACTCTTATTCCATGCAGAGCTGCGGACAGGCAGTAAGCTATGACTGCGCACAGCCGGGAGATATCATCTGCTATCCGGGACATGTTGCAATCTATATGGGAAATGGAAGGATCGTGCATGCTTCCAGCCCGACAAACGGAATCTGTTACGGAAGTGCGACGTATCGTACAATCCTGACGATACGACGGGTGTTATAAAGGAATTGTAACTTTCTGGAAAAAGTGATATAATATCTTGCAGAGTTTGTCTATACTAACAGTTAGATAATTGCGAAACTTCTAATAAACGAGCAGGGGATTCGCAGCTATCGGAAACTGACAATGAAAGAAGGAGAAATATTATGCAGTTTGAACAGTTACAAAAAGATATGATAGCAGCCATGAAGGCAAGAGATAAAGTTCGTAAAGATGCGATTTCCGCACTGGTATCTGCAGCGAAGAAAGTAGCCATTGATGAGGGATGCAGAGACAACATCAGCGAGGAGATCGTTGACCGTGTCATTTTAAAGGAGATCAAATCTGTAAAAGAGCAGATTGATACGTGTCCTGCAGAGAGAACAGATTTGAAGGAAGAATATCAGGCTAGATATGATATTTATCAGGAATATGCACCAAAAATGATGTCCGCAGAGGAAGTGGAAGCATTTATCACTGAGAAATTTGCAGATATCGTTGTGGGCAGGAACAAATGAATGATCATGAAAAATGTGATGCCTGAATTAAAAGGCAAGGCAGAAGGAAGCGTGATCAATCAGGTAGTTGCAAAACTTTGTCAGTAAGCACCATACAGAAGGGCGCGGCGATAATATGGAGAAGCGAATACGTTTTACAATCATACTTGTACTCATTTTGATCGTTGTCATAGCGTTTTCTTTCCAGTCGAAAGAGAAGAAGGAATATCTGGTTTACAATGAGGCATTAGATAAGACTGCGGTTACCGTGGATGATGTATCATTGACTTTGAAAGATATCGCATTTTATGTAGCTTATGAGGAAAAAACAGTTCAGGAACAGGCGATACTCTATAACCCGGACAATCCAAGACAGTACTGGAATGTTTATACAGACGGGCAGTTTGTGAAGCTTACTGCAAAACAGGCAGCATTGGATATGGCTGTGCATGATGAGATTTTTTATCAGATGGCTGTAGCAGAGGGCGTGAAGCTGGACGTGACGGAGCAGGAATATCTTGAAAATGATGAGAGTGATTTCTGGTCTGATTTAGAGGACTGGCAGAGAGAACAATTGGGGATTTCAGAGGAAGAACTGGATTCTGAAATGGAGAAAATAGCACTGGCTGACAAATATCAGAGTATTTATGCAGAGATGAACCAAAAAGAGTACGAGGCATATAATTTTAATGGGGAAGCCTATGAGGCACTTTTGTCGGAACACAAATACAGTGTGAATGAAAAAGTATGGGACAGAGTGGATTTTGGCTCTGTCACGCTTGATAATTAGAAAGTAGAAAAGAGAAAAATTATGTCAGTAAAAATTGGAAGAAACGATCCATGCTGGTGTGGAAGTGGCAGAAAGTACAAGGCATGCCATGAAGCATTTGATGAGAAGATCGCAAGATATGCGTCACAGGGACATATCGTGCCGCAGCGTAACATTATTAAAAATGCAGAGCAGATCGCAGGCATTAAAGAGAGCTGTAAAATTAACATTGCAGTGCTTGATTACATTGAGAAAAATATCCATGAGGGTATGAATACGGCAGAGATTGATAAAATTGTTTATGATATGACAACAAGCATGGGCGGAATCCCGGCGCCACTCAACTATGAAGGATATCCATTTTCTGTGTGTACCTCTGTGAATGATCAGGTGTGCCACGGTTTTCCTTCCAAGGATGTGATCCTAAAGGCAGGGGATATTATCAATGTCGACTGCTCTACCATTTTAAACGGATATTTCTCTGATTCTTCGAGAATGTTCTGTATCGGTGAGGTCAGCCCTGAGAAGAAGAAACTTGTTCAGGTGACCAAAGAATGTGTCGAACTTGGATTAAAAGAAGTAAAACCATGGGGATTTTTAGGTGACATGGGGCAGGCAGTCCACGACCATGCATTTTCCAATGGATACACAGTTGTCCGTGAAATTGGCGGACATGGTGTAGGTCTTGAGTTCCATGAGGAGCCGTGGGTAGGATATAATTCCAGACGTGGACAGGAGATGCTGATGGTTCCTGGCATGATTTTTACGATTGAGCCGATGGTGAATATGGGACAGCCAGATATCTATGTTGATTCCGATAATGACTGGGAAGTGTATACAGATGATGGACTTCCATCCGCACAGTGGGAGATCATGGTGCTTGTGACGGAGGACGGACATGAAGTCCTGTGCTGGTAAGCTGAATAGTGTGGAGAAGAAAAAAGCAGCATAGCCGTGAGGCTATGCTGTATGTTTGAAAAGCTGTATGTGGAGCGGCTCGCCGAGGTATTTGATAAAATGCCGGTAGATCACGACCGCAGCGATCAGAAAGCTTCCAATCTGGATGGATGGAACTTTTACGGTAAACAGCACGCATAATGCAAACAGTCCAAAAGTAACGACAGACCGGAAAGAATGTGGGCTGACCACAACGATCAGGGAAAAGAAAATAAAGAAAAATGCAAGGTACACTGCCGGACGCATCTCCGGAAACAGACCGAGCAGGACTCCAAAGGAGGCGGTAATTGCTTTGCCGCCTTTTTCTTTTCGGAAAAATGGAAATGCGTGTCCGAACACCGGGGCGATGAGCACCGGAATAAAAAGCAGCGAGTGAGTATCTAAAAAGCGCTGCCCGAGAAATACCGGAACAAATCCCTTTGCCAGCTCTAAAATAAGGGAGAGTAGCCCACAGAAAAATCCGCCGTACATAAAGGCATTTGCAACGCCCGGATTGTGGTCTGCGGGAAGTTCCCGGATATCAATGTGCCGTATGATTTTTGGCGTCCAGTAAGCAAACAGTGTGCTTCCGAGGGCAAATCCAAGAATCGTAAAGAAGAGATATAACATAAAAACCCCTTTCTATTCATGAGAAACAAGCTGTTCTAACAGACTTACGATCTGCATGGCAGCTTCAGGCTTGCGTTCTCTGCGCTGTGCCTCTGACATCTGTTCACGCAGGGAATCATTTTCAATCAGTGCTTTGCCAAGCTGTACCTGTTTTGCGAGATGCTTTGAGGAGACAGAGAGATGTCTTGCACCAAAAAAATGCAGGTTTGAAGTCTCACATCCCGGAATCGGAGCCGTGTGGACGATCGGGATATTTTTTACAAGAGATTCTGTCGAGGTAAGACCGCCAGGCTTTGTGTAAATGACATCGCAGGCATCCATAAAAAGGGATACATGATTGGTATACCCGATAATATGGACCCGTTTGTTAAAATGAAATTCTTTCCGCAAAATGCGTTCGATCTTTGCATTATTTCCACAGATGATCACAATGTGTTCTCCGTTCCGGCAGCGGAGTGCTAACTCAGCCGCAAAAACAGCCAGTTTTCCAAATCCCATACTTCCGCTCATGACGAGAAACATCGGAACATCCATCGGGAGGTGCAGTTTTTTTCTTGCAGCTTCCTTAGACAGATTTCTGCAGAAATCCTGCCGCACCGGAATGCCATAGGGAAGCAGTTTCTCCTCCGGAACGCCTCGTTTTACATATTCCGGGATCAGGTCTTCGTGTGGGATCACATAATAATCGAGATCTGTCTCCTCCCAGAAGGGAATACAGGTGTAGTCTGTTCCGACCGCAACTGCCGGTATATGCAAAAGTTTTTTCTTTTTCATGTAAGTCATTGTCTCCGCAGGATAAAGGTGCGGAGTGACAACGATGTCAAAATCATGTTTGGCAATATAGGAAGCTAATTTTTTCCCTAATAAGGCGTTGGCAAAATAGACGGGAGATTTCCGCCTGGAACTAGAAATCAGCATACCTACTTTATAAATGAATCCAAAAAAGAACGGAATATGTTTTACTATGCCGACATAGGCTCCGGCAACGGCATGGGAGGTGCGTTTCCCGGATAAAAGAAACATATCCATCATCTCTACTGTATGTCCCTTTAACTCGGCGGCCTCCCTGACAGCCCTTCCGGCACTGTTGTGTCCTTCTCCTGTATCACAGGATAATATCAAAATTTTCATAAATCTATAGAATCCCTTTCAAATTTCGGCTATAATCAGTGTAGCATATCGTATGTAAAATTACGAGAGAGAATTCTGGCGTAAGAATATCATTCAGGAGAGAGAGCATGAAACTATCAGGGAAAAAGGGAACAGAACAGTCAAAAAAGAAATCCGTCGGAAAAGCAAAGAAAGCATCTGAGGTAATAAAAGTTCCGGGAGACTGGCTTTATATGACACCACAGGAAATCGGTGTAAGACAGATATATGAAGCATTTGGGGAACAGGATGGCTATGAATTGGAAATCTGGGAAGATGCCGGAGTTCTTGAGATTGGAATGTCAGATGGAGCTTCTGTAGATATCGAGACAGCACAGATCCATCCAAAAGACGAGCTTACGGCTTCTTTTGCAGCAGAACATCAGGTGAAAACGGTTTTCCTTGTGACCTTTAAGCCGGAAACTTATGAGGAGGCAAAAAAGGTCATGCGCAGGATCATGGATAAAACCGGTGGATTCTTCTGCGGAGATACGGAAGACTTTACACCAATGTTTGTGTGACAGAATAGAGTGGTTGTAAAACAGATAAAGTATTTTTCTACAGGAAACAGGGAATCGCAGAATAGATAAATGAGAGGCAGGATACGGATGTGAACTTTGATTACATAAAAGAGGCAGAGCCTTCTACAGATGACTTGAGACAGCTATATGATTCATTGTATCAAAATTTGGAAAAAGCAGAGGAATTATATTGGACAAAACCACAGAGATGTGGCATGATGCTGCGCAGGGCAACGGAAAAGATCTGCCGTATTTATAATGGCTATTATGAAATCCATTTTCCGGAGAGTGCTACGCTGGAAGATTATCTCTGTTATACAGGAGATGATGATCATAATGCCATGGTCAGCCGTTTTTTAAGTGTTGTGCGCAAAGAGCAGAGAGACCGTCTGGAGTGGCTTCGCGTGTGGGGCGATGAATGTGTTTTTATGGAGGAAAATCCGGATCAGATCAGGCATAATGCGGATAAACTTTATCTGAATGTCAAAAAAATGATGGTGTACATGATGGAGGCAACAAAAGAAATGTGCCTGCGCATCGATCATATGGAGAATCTGCAGGGAAGAAGTTTTGCAGATGATATTTTGCCAGGTTATCAGTCAGAAGAAGAATTAGAGGCTTTGGAAGAACAGCGGCAGAAGGAACAGCGGAAGAGTTTCTGGTCATCCCTGTTTGGAAAGAAAGAAAAGTAGAAAATACAATGAAACAGTTTTGCAGGGCTGCCAATACGGAGGTGTAAATGAAAAAAATATTATCAGGTTCCTACTATATCGTATCACTTCTGGGCGTGCTGTTTGTTGTCGGCAGTTTTCTGTTTGCAACAAATGAAACACATTTCCGGAAGGGGGAGATCGCAGGACATCAGCAGATCACGCCCCAGAGCATTACACAGGTAGATGAAATGACAAAAGAATACATTTTCTCAGGAGAGCAGTTTACGGGGAAAAATATATGTCTTGCTTTTTATTCAATCCATCTTGGTATTGAAGTGTATGAAGATGGCGAGCTGATTTATAATCTGAAGCCGGTTTCAGGTATTTTTGGCACAACACCCGGGTCTGTCTGGAATTTTCTGGAGATCGAGCCGGATTGTGGGCAGGTCATTGTGAGGACACATGCTGCGTACGAGAGAGTGGGCGGCGAGACCCTGTCTTTTTATATCGGCGAGGCAGTCGATGAGGTGCTGTATCTCATACGCAATTCTGCAATAGGTGCGTGTGTGTGTCTGTTGGAACTGGCAATCGGTATATTTCTGATCATGTATTTTATCATTGGCAATAAAGGGATACGCATTGAAAACTATGTTTTGTATTTTGGATTATTTGCAGTGATGATGGGCGCATGGTCTTTGAATGAGACGGTGCTGATGGCGCTTCTGGTCAAAAATACAGTGGCAGGTTCTAATCTTGGGTATATTTTGATCATGCTTATGCCTGCACCTTTTGCGATGTTTGTGCAGGGTTTTTTAATGCCGGAAGATAAATGGGCTGCCGGATCAATCACATTTTTAAGTGTTTTGAATATGGCGGCATGCGTTCTGCTCCATATGACAGGAATACTTGAATTTCGGAATTCTGTAACATTTACCCATATATTAATGGCTATGGATATCCTATATCTGGGATATGCATTGGTTCATTACGTGAAGAAGCACGGTATGGATAGGATTGCAAAGACGAATATTGTGGGAATTATCATTCTTTTTGCTGCATTTGCTGCAGATATTATATTTTTTTATGTTATTTCAACTGTTGTGGATATTCTGGGAAGAACAGGATTCCTTGTTTATATCTGTCTGCTGGCATGGCTTGCAGCATCAGATTCCATGGAAAAACTTCATGAAGGACAGAAAGCTGCCATCTATAAAGAACTGGCATTGAAGGATATTTTGACCGGACTTTACAGCAGGAATGCCTATGATGAATGGGAGAGAGACAATCAGCATCCGGACAAGACCGCCATTGTCATGTTAGATCTGAATAACCTGAAAAAGTGTAATGACCGGTATGGCCATGAGGCAGGCGATACCTACCTGAAAAAGGCATCGGAGATGATCACAAATGCATTTTCACAGGAGAATACAGTATATCGTATTGGTGGAGATGAATTCTGTGTGATCATGCCGGATGCAAAGGAAAATAGCATAGAAGGAGCAATGGACAGACTGAAAGAGCTTCAGAAGCAATACAAAGGAACAGACCATTCAGTGGAAGTGGAGATCGCCTGCGGCTATGCGTTCTATGATGCCAATGTGGATCAGAGTTTTGTGGATACAAGAAAGAGGGCAGATACGCATATGTATGAAAATAAGCGTATGCTAAAGGGAAAGGAACCGCGTTAATTTAAAAATTGAATAATAAAAAGGATTCCCCTGCATACAATGTAAAAACAAGTATTGCAGGGGAATTTTTTTGAAAGGTTATATTGAGGAAAGAGCAATTGAGATAGCAAGATATATCATCGACAACAACACGACGGTAAGACAGGCAGCGAAGCATTTTGGGATATCGAAATCAACGGTACATGCGGTTGTAACAATATAGAACGAATTGTGTGGGTGATAAGTTAAAAAATAGAAATAACTATTATATGGATCATAAAGGTATTTGCATTCATGATTTATGAGCTGCAGATACCTTTTTGCGTGTAAAATTTTCGCGAAAAAAACATTTCCTTTTATAGAAGGCGAAAAATATAGCTCGCACTTCTAAATAAAAGTCTTTGACTGCACTTTGCGTGCAGATATAGGCTGGAAAAGGAAGGTAAGAAATTATGACATTACGGGAAATCTGTGAAACACTCGGGGTATCCAGAAGGGCTCTTCAAGGGTATGAGAAAGCAGGACTGGTGACAGCAACAGGCCGAAACAAATATGGACATTTACTTTACGACAATGCTGCTGAAACGAGAATTGCACAAATCAAGTTTTATCAACAGTTAGGCTTTTCGATTAAAGAAATTACAGTCATTATTGATGCACCAAATGCTGTAATAAAAACGGCCCTCGAACGTCAGGTACAGAAATTGAGCGAAGAGAAGGCAGAAATGGATGAGTTGATTGAAAAAGCTAATCAAATGATTACCAAGTTGTCAAAAGAAATTAGCAATTAAAGGGAGGATGAACAAATGAAGAACAAGAAAAAAACAATAATATTAATCGTAGTGGTTTGCATTGCAGTAGCAATTGTTAGTGCTATAGTAATCTATACTTGTTACCACAGATGGAATACTACAACATGTACAACACCGAAAATTTGCAGCATTTGTGGGAAAACGGAGGGAGAACCGCTGGGACATCAATGGATAGACGCAACATGCACGAAACCGAGAACCTGCGGTGTCTGTGGACAAACGGAAGGAGAGGCATTGGGACATCAATGGAGCGATGCAACGTGTACCGAACCTCAGACTTGCTCTGTATGTGGCGAAACAAAGGGAAAGGAACTTGAACATGATTCGGGTACATGGGAGACAATCAAAGAACCTACCTGTACAGTAACAGGAGAAAAAGAAACAAGCTGCAAAAGATGCGGGAAAAGTCTGGTGGAAGAAATCCCGATGACAGAGCACACTCTGGGAGAATGGACAGTTACAGAAGACTATAAAATAAATCGTGACGGTACAGTTACACCGGGAACCCAAGTATTGCCCTGTTCTGTATGCAATACAGAAATCGAATCAAAAGAATATACGATAGAACTTACAAATAGTCAAAAGAATGCGGTTATTCGGGCATATGAAGAAGAAAATTTTTGGCATGTATCAAGAAACTATTTGATTAATGATGTCTTGGTTGGATTTGATTACTTTAGCGTCGAAGATGCAACCTTTGCAGTTGATCATATGGATGTGGATTTTGATGAACAGGCAGTATTGTATGTCCAGCAAAACTCGGCAGGACAATCTAAGGGTGAGATTACACAGATGATGCGTTACTATGGATATACCAAAGAACAGATTAATAATGCTTTGGAACAGGCAGGATTTTGATCTTTGAGTGAAAGACATTGTTGTACAGATAGATGAAGGTATCATTGGGAAATAATATATCAAAAGGCGGGCTGTAGTGGCCTGCCTTTTGGAAGAATGAGCTATTTGAATACAACAATATCATTTGGAGTGCATTCTAAAATAGAGCATAGTTTTTCGACAGTTAAAAGAGTTATATTCTTGTTCTTTTTCAAGCTGTCCAGGGTTTTGTTATCTATTATTAGCTGTATTAACAGAGTATGTAAAAGAGAAAGGTGAAAATGAGTTTACCAGAGCAGGGGCGTTAGCTGCTATGCGTAGAGCTGGAAGTAAATATAAATCAGGAAGTGTAAGTGCTAATCTGTCTTATAGGTGTTGTGCTAATATTCCGAGGTATTATAAGCCGATGTATAATGATTATGAGAAGATTGGTGATGGTTTATATAGAATAAAGAATTTCAATAATTAATATGCTATAACAGCCTCAGCGGACTATCTGTTGGGGCTTTTTGTTTGCGAAAATTACTCAAAGCACTTATAAGAAAGCTTTGACTGCACGTTACGTGCAGAGATATTCTACAAAGAATAATCAAAAAGGAGGTCGTTTTTTAGGATAAATTGTAGATTTTCAAAGTTATATAAATTATAATTAAATGAATAGTGTTATTTATACACGGGAGGAGATTGGGTCATGAATACATATTCAGAAGCATTTGAGTTGTTAGGAAAAAGTATTAAAGCGAATGATTTTTACATTTTAGTGGTTGCACTGGTGGCAGTAGGTCTGTTCCTGCTCACATTCTTAAGTGCGATTGTAATTAAGGGAAAAATTAAAGATTGGAAAAAGGAAAGGAATTCTAAATTCTCAGGATTCTTATGTCGTGTGTCCAGCGAAGCTGGACCACACTAGCCGGTGTAAGTCCGGTCACGGTAAT
>OGJK01003477.1_pt1 | contig 10748 bp, 10 predicted proteins | sample 1571961 | NCBI WGS metagenome assembly OGJK01 (sample SAMEA2582120, study PRJEB24529) | metagenome | biome: Human gut stool | place: China | collected 2011 | reverse complement strand
AAGCCTTGAAACTCGCTGTTTTCCTCGCCGGAAATGAATTCCGACTGCGGATTCCATTCAGGAAACTCCTTCGTTTCCCGAACCTTTCCGCGGCATCAAAACAACCTTGTCTACAGACTGAGGGGGGCTCTTTTTAGAGTCCTTTTTTATTGTAAAGGAATATTGTTTGCAAGAAAAAACAGTTGTAGGACAAAAAGGACAAAATTTGCTTAAATTTTTGTATAATTTGAAGAACAGAACAGTATTTCACTTTACTTTTGGGTTTTCTTTGTGCTAAAATACAAGCTATAGAACGTATTTTGTATGCAAAAATGGAAAAATAGAACAATTCTTTGTTTATTTTTTTTAACGAAATCATGGAGAGAAACCAGAAAGGGAGAACAGACATGAACAAATTTCAGGAAATGTACCGTGCAAAGCTGAAAACAGCAGAAGAGGTTGCAATGTATGTAAAATCCGGTGATATCTGTGCCTGTCCTACAGGCTTGGAGGAGCCCGAAACCATCTGTGCGGCTGTCGGCGAAAGAGCAAGACGCGGCGAAATCACAGGAGTACAGCACCATGCGATTCTGTCCGTAAAGGGCAATGCGTTTATGGACCCTGCACTCAAGGGTAAATATGATTATGTATCCTGGTTTACAGGCGGCGCAGGCAGAAAGGGAATTCAGCAGGGCTACTATACCTATGTACCGAATAACTACAGCACAGCACCCGGCTACTGGAGAGACTGCATGCCCAGACTGGATGTATTCTATGCTGAGGTTTCCCCGATGGACAAGCATGGCTATTTCTCCTGCGGCATGGCCGGGGCAGAGGTGGTTGCGCTGAGAGATAAGGCAACGATCATCCTGCTGGAGGTCAACGAAAAAATGCCCCGTGTTATGGGGAATAACCTGATTCACATTTCTCAGGTAACGGCTCTGTGCGAATCCTGCCATGAGCTGCTGGAGCTGCCCGAAACCGTACTGACAGAAACAGATAAGAAAATCGGTCAGATGATTGCGGACGAGGTTCCCAACGGCGCAACCCTGCAGCTGGGGATTGGCGGCGTTCCCAATGCGGTTGGCGTTCTGCTGCGCGATAAGAAGGATCTGGGTCTGCATACCGAAATGTTTACAGACAGCATGGTTGACCTGCTTGAATGCGGCGCAGTTACCAATATGAAAAAGCCCATCAATGTCGGCAAAACGATTGCCACACTGGCTTGGGGCACAAAGAAAATGTACGAATACATGGATGATAACCCTGCATTTGAAATGCACCCCGTTGATTATACAAACAACCCCTATGTCATCGGTCAGCATGACAACTTCATTTCCGTGAATGCCTGTGTAGAGATTGACCTGTTTGGTCAGGTTTGTGCGGAATCTCTGGGCACACTGCATTACAGCGGTTCCGGCGGTCAGGTGGACTTCGTGCGCGGCGCGAACCTTTCCAAGGGCGGCAAGGGCTTTATCGCGATGACTTCTACCGCGAAAAACGGTACGGTTTCCAAGGTAAAACCCGTGCTGACACCCGGCTCCATTGTGACAACCTCTAAGAATGAAGTAGACTTCCTGGTAACGGAAAACAATATTGTTCGTCTGAAGGGCAGAACCGCAAGCGAAAGAGCGAAAATGATTATCTCTCTGGCGGCACCCGAATTCAGAGATGAGCTGCTGTTTGAAGCAAAGAAAATGAATCTGATTGTATAAGTGGTAGTAACACAAAAGCCCGACCGAAAGGTCGGGCTTTTGTGTTGCGTTTCGGATAGATTTATGGTATGTTGAAACAAAACCATGGAAAAAGGAGGTAGGAGCGGTGAGAAAAAGCTGGGACGAATATTTCATGGAAATTGCTGAGATTGTAAAAACACGCTCGACCTGCCTGCGCAGACAGGTGGGGGCGGTGATTGTAAAGGATAACCGTATCATTACGACAGGCTACAACGGTGCGCCCTCGGGGCTGCGCCACTGCACGGACATCGGCGGCTGTGAACGGGAGCGGCTGCATATTCCCTCGGGACAGCGGCATGAGCTTTGCCGCGCACTGCATGCGGAGCAGAACGCCATCATTCAGGCGGCGAAGGTGGGTGTGAGTACGGAGGGGGCGACGATTTATATTACTTTGCAGCCCTGTGTCATCTGTGCGAAAATGTTGGTTAACGCAGGCATCATGCGTATTGTGCACAGGGGCGAATACCCCGACCCCCTTTCGCAGTCCATTCTGGCAGAGGCAGGGATTGAGATTATGGCAATGGACTGATTTTTCGGGATTTTTCCCAGTTGCATCAGAAAAAATTTTTGTGGTATACTTATATCAGAAAAGCTTATGAATATGGAGGATGCAGGAGGGAGAACGATGTTTCGGAAGGGTGAATATGTCATTTATGGAAATAACGGTATTTGCTGCATCGAGGAGATTGGTGTGCCGCGCGATACGCCGCTGGGAGACAGCGGGAAGGAATATTACACGCTTGCGCCGGTATTTTCCAGTGGGAAAATTTATGCGCCTTTGGATACGAAGGTATTCATGCGCCCGATTCTGACAAAGGCGGAAGCGGAGAAGCTGATTTTGCAGATTCCCGAAATTCGGGCAGAGGAGGTCATTGGGCAGGATGTGCGCGCCCTTGGCGAGAGATACAAGGGCTGTCTGGATACGCACCGATGCGAGGATTTGGTCAGGCTGATTAAAACCGTTTACCGCAAGGAGAAAAGACTGGAGGAAAACGGCAAAAAGCTGGCAAAGACCGAACGGGAATACAGCAAGCTGGCGAAGGAGCTGCTTCACAGAGAATTTTCTATGGCACTGGAGGTTCCTTATGATGAGGTGGAGAATTATATTACGGAAAAAGTGGCGGCATTGCAAAAGTAAGATGAGGCATAACCCTGAATCGAGTGGATTCGGGGTTTTTTGTTTGGCTTGCGCTTTCTTTCTGCTTTGGGTATAATGAAGCTAAAAGAGAAACGAATGTTCTCTTGTATTCTGAAGAAATTTGGTGAGAATATCATTTCCTATATCAAAGGCACATTGGAGCGGCGTGGCGAAAATGACATTATTGTGGAGGCGGGCGGCATCGGCTACCGTATTTTTGTATCCCCTGCCACATTGGCGAAGCTGCCGCAGACGGGCGAAGCGGTGCAGATTTTTACATATTTCAGCGTGAAGGAGGATGGTATGAGCCTGTACGGCTTTGCGGCGAGAGAGGAGCAGGAGATGTTTGAAAAGCTGCTGCTGGTAAACGGCGTAGGCCCGAAGGGGGCATTAGGCTTTCTTTCGGTGCTGAACCCCTCCGAAATTGTGATGGCAATTTTATCGGATGATGTGAAAACGCTTTCCAAGGCACCGGGGGTCGGCAGAAAAACGGCACAGCGCGTGATTTTGGATTTGAAGGATAAATTCAAAACAGAGGATGCGGTTTCCTCCCTCGAGGGGGCGGCAGGCATTGCGGAAAGCGTTGGCGGCGGTAATGCGAAATTTGAAGCGATTGATGCTATGACGGCGTTGGGCTACAGCCGCAGTGAGGCGGCACAGGCGGTCAATGCGGTTGCGGCAGAGGGCATGACAACAGAGGATATTTTGAAGGCGGCGCTCAAGCGCATGATTACCTTCTGAGGATAGAGGACAGGTGTTTTAGTTGGAAAACAGACGAATTTTGACGACAGGCTTACGGGAGGAAGACCGCGAGCTGGAGCCAAAGCTGCGCCCTGCCACGCTGGAAAGCTACATCGGGCAGGAAAGCGTAAAGGAGAATATGCGCGTATTCATACAGGCGGCAAAGCAGAGGCCGACCACGGCTATGCAGACCGCCAGTGCCCCCGCGCCCAGACGGCGGTAGTGCAGCAGATGCACGATGCGCCCCTTTACGCTGCCCTGCCCGAAGGTCAGGCTGCCCGGCACCCGCTGCCCCTGTACAGCAAACTGCAGCAGCGTTTCGCAGTAGGCGCTGCGCTCGGGCAGGGGGCGGTCCTGTACGGCGGCCTCATCACAGGCGGCCTCCATGTCGCGCTCAAAACCGCGGAACGCCAGCCATGCCAGCGGGTTGAACCAGTGCAGCGCGAGCACGAGGTAGCCGAGCACCTTCCACCAGTGGTCGCGGCGGGCGAGGTGCGCGTGCTCGTGCGCGATGACATACGCCGCCGTCCCCTCGTCCATGTGCATGGGAAGATAAATGTTCGGCTTCACCACGCCGAAGACGAACGGCGAATCGACAAATTCGCTCTCGTAGATGTTATCTCGCAGCAAAATCGCCGTTGCGAGCTTTCTTTTCAGCTTTCCCGCGCTCACGAGCGCGTGGACGAGCAGCGCCGACATGCCGGCAAGCCAGAGGATGCTGTAGATGTTGAAGTCCACCTGCGCCTGCTGGCGGCTCACGCCGACGGGGACCTCCGCCGCCGAAGGCAGCGTCGGATTCGTGACGATGTCAAGCGTCGCCTGCTCGTAGAGCACCGGCTCGCGCGTTTCGGTCACGATCTCGCTCGGGATGGTTTCGGCGCTCGGGATGAGCGAGAGCGCGCTTTCAATCGAAAACAGGCAGACAAGCCGCAGTGCGACCACACCCCAGAGAAGCGGCATGACCCACTTCGGCGCTTTTTTGAGGACAACCCGCAGCACGAGCACCGCCAGAATGAGCCAGCTTGCGCTGATGCTGAGGTTCACGAGCTTCAAAAAGACGTCATCCATGATGATTCTCCTTTCGATAAAGGTCGATCATTTTCTGCACCTCGTCAAGCTCTTTGTCGCTCACGTGGCTCGACTTTGTAAACGCGGCGACGAACGCGGGCAGCGAGCCGTCGAAGCGCTTGTCGAGCAGCTCGTCGATCTCGGCGGTCTGCGCCTCGTCTTGTGAGATGAGCGACGTGACGACAGTATTCTCGTTTTTCAGCACCCCGCGCTCAGAGAGCCGTTTGATGACCGTGTAGGTCGTCGTCGGTTTCCAGCCCAGGTGCTCGGCGCAGAGCGCGACCAATTCACGGCTCTTGACCGGCTCGTGTGCCCACAGGATTTGGCAAAAGCGGTATTCGCTCTCAAAAATTTTCGGCGTTTCCATCTTGTTCCCTCTCTAATCTGTTAGAGTATATTTGTACACTAACAGATTAGAGTCCTTCTGTCAAGCCCTTTTGCGCTCAATTTTGGGCAAATCTCACTTGACAAGGTCCTCCACGCTCCTTATAATAATTCATATCGCACAAAAAGCTCCGCGCAGGAGCTTTTTTTATGTTTGGAGAAAGAGAGTGTCATCCCATGTCAAAAAAAGCCAATCCCGCGGCGCTGCTGCCGATCTTAGTGTTCCTTGTCCTGTATCTGGGCCTCGGCCTTGTCTTTGAGTATGTGCTCAAAATCCCGATGGGATTTTATTCCATCCCCATCGTCGTCATCTTTCTCATCGCGCTGCTTGTGGCCTGCTGCCAGAACCGTGCGCTGTCGTTCGACGAAAAGCTCACGCTGATGGGCCATGGTGTGGGCGATAAGAACATCATCACGATGCTGCTCATCTTCTTAGCCGCGGGTATGTTCGTCGGCGTCGTGGGCCGCTCGAGTGCGGAAAGCGTTGCGTACTTCATGCTCTCGATCATCCCGTCGAAATTCGCCGTGGCGGTGCTGTTCGTCGTAAGCTGCTTTGTCTCCACCGCGATGGGCACGAGCGTCGGCACCATCACGCTCATCGTCCCCATCGCCATCCCCATCGCTGCGGCGAGCGGCTATTCCCTGCCGCTGTGTATCGCGTCCGTCATGGGCGGGGCAATGTTCGGTGACAATCTGAGCTTCATTTCCGACACAACCATCGCCGCCTGCAACGGGCAGGGCTGCGCGATGAAGGACAAATTCCGCGAAAATTTCCACATCGCCTTCCCCGCCGCGCTCGCGTCGCTCGCACTCATCCTCGTGCTGACGCTGAATGCGGACGTGCACCCCGCGCCCATCCCTGCCTACAATCTCATTCAGATCATCCCCTATGTGCTCGTGCTCATCGGCGGCATCATCGGTATCAACGTCTTTGTCGTGCTGCTCATCGGTATCGTATCCGGCGCGGTCATCGCGCTCGCGACCGGCGCGACGGGGCAGACCGGCATCCTCGCAGTCAAGGCCCTGCTCGAAAACATGGGCAGCGGCGCGGCTGGGATGTTTGAAACCTCGATGGTCGCGATCTTAGTTTCCGCCATCTGTGCGCTGATCCGTGAGTACGGCGGCTTTGAAGCGCTGCTCGGCTGGATCAAAAAGGCGTTTCGCGGCAAGCGCGGCGGCCAGATCGGCATGGGCCTTCTCGTCGGCGCGATGGACATTGCCACCGCGAACAACACCGTCGCCATCGTTATGGCGAACCCCATCGCCAAGGAAATGAGCGAGGAATACGGCATCACACCGCGCAAGGCCGCATCGATCCTCGACACGTTCTCCTGCATCTTCCAGGGCATCATCCCCTACGGCGCGCAGATGCTCGTCGCGATCTCGGCGGCGCATGAGCTGGGCTACGCCATCTCCGCGTTCGACATCATCCCAAACCTCTTCTACCCCTATCTTCTGGCGGTGAGCTCATTCTTCTTCATTGCGATCGACAGCAAAAAGAAGGCGTGACTGATGGTTGACCATAATCTTCTTCAGCGCAAAAAGCTCTTTCTTTTCGACCTCGACGGCACGCTGTACTTGGGCGACCGGCTCTTTGAAGGCGTCCGCGAGCTGCTCTCTGCCATCCGCGCACGCGGCGGGCAGTACCGCTTTCTGACAAACAACTCCTCGCGCAGCGTAGCGGCCTACGTCAAAAAACTCACGCGCCTCGGCGTCGCGACGGAGGCGGCCGATTTTCTCACCTCGGTCGACGCGCTGATTCACTATCTCCGCGAGCACGGCGGAGAAGACCGACGCTATTACGTCTGCGGTACGGAGTCGATGAAATCACAGCTCCGCGCGGCTGGCTTTACCGTCGCAGAACGGCGTGAGGACGCGAACGCGCTCCTGATGGGCTTCGACACCGAGCTGACATTTCAAAAGCTGGAGGACGCCTGCATCCTGCTCGGACAAGGCATCCCCTACCTTGCGACCAATCCCGACTGGGTCTGCCCCACGGCCTGCGGCTTCGTGCCCGACTGCGGGAGCGTGTGCGAAATGCTCTGGCGCGCGACCTCCCGCCGCCCCATCGTCATCGGCAAGCCCGAACCGCTGATGCCGCAGCTCGCAATGCTTGAGGCGAGCGTTTCCGCGCAGGAAACACTGCTCGTGGGCGACCGCATCTACACGGATATCGCCAGCGGCGCGAACGCGGGCATCGACACGCTGCTCGTCCTCTCTGGCGAGACGAAGGAAGAAGACCTCCCCACCGCTGACCCGCAGCCGACGTTCGTTCTGCCGGACGTCGCTGCACTGCTGAACATCTTAGAATCTTAAAAAGGACAAGCTATGGCAAACATCATCGAAATCCACGATTTTTCCGATCCCGCGCTCGACGTCTACGCGCGCCTGACCGAAAACCAACTGCTCAATCGCGCGGACCCCGACAACGCGCTCTTCGTCGCGGAAAGTCCGCTCGTCATCGGCCGTGCGCTTGATGCGGGCTGTGAGCCGGTGTCGTTTCTGATGGAGCGGCAGCATACTCAGGGCAAGGGGCGCGAAATTCTCGCCCGCTGCTGTCAAGATATTCCGGTTTACACCGCTGATGAATCCGTGCTGACACAGCTCACCGGCTTTCACCTGACGCGCGGCATGCTCTGCGCCATGCGGCGGCCGAAGCTCCAAAGCGTCGAGGACGTCTGCCGCGATGCGCGGCGCGTCGTCGTGCTCGAAAACGTGATGAATCCGACGAACATCGGCGCGATCTTCCGCTCCGCCGCCGCGCTCGGCATGGACGCGGTGCTGCTCACGACCGCGGGCAGCGATCCGCTCTATCGCCGCGCCTCGCGCGTCAGCATGGGAAATGTGTTCCTCATCCCGTGGACCTACCTGCCCGAAAGCGGCGACTGGACGCAGCTGCTGCGCGATCTCGGCTTCCGCACCGTCGCGATGGCACTGCGCAACGACTCCGTACGGCTCGACGATCCGCGCCTTGCCGCCGAAGAAAAGCTTGCCATCGTCATGGGCACGGAGGGTGACGGGCTCGCGTCCTCGACCATCGCGAGCTGCGACTACACGGTCAGGATCCCGATGTACCACGGCGTCGACTCGCTCAATGTCGCCGCAGCGAGCGCCGTGGCGTTCTATGAGCTGGGACTTCCCCCGCTGAACGAAAAGGAGGACTGACATGCTGAACAATACCGGCTTCGACCTCTGGGCCGACGGCTATGACAAGAGCGTCGGCCTCTCCGACGAGAACGACCGCTACCCCTTTGCGGGCTACCGCGCCATGATGAACGCGCTCTATCAGCGCGTGCTCGCGCAGAGCGGGCGTGATGTGCTGGATATCGGCTTCGGCACAGGCGTTTTGACCTCGCGGCTCTACGAGCAGGGCTGCCAAATCTATGGGCAGGACTTTTCCGCGCGCATGATCGAACTGGCGCAGGCAAAAATGCCGGACGCGCGGCTCTATCAGGGCGATTTTTCCAAAGGCCTTGTGCCCGAGCTTTGCGCACAGCAGTACGACGCCATCGTCGCGACCTACTCGCTCCACCACCTGACGGACACGCAGAAAATCGACTTTCTTCGCGCGCTTCTGCCGCTTTTGAAGCAGGACGGCTGTCTTTTCATCGGCGACGTCGCCTTCCGCACGCGCGAAGAGCTCGAAGCGTGTCGAACTGCGGCAGGCAGTGAGTGGGACGAGGATGAAATTTACTTCGTCTATGACGAGCTCCGCCCTCACTTCCCTGCGCTGACGTTTGAATCCTTCTCCCACTGCACCGCGCTTTTGACGCTGCGCCGCTGATTCCCTGGGAAATACGATAAAAAGCCTCTGTATGGTCAACCCATACAGAGGCTTTTCTGTGAAGCATTATTCCTTTTCAGTCGTTCAAATGGTCGAGGATCGCCGCGATCAGCTGCTCCTTGCCCGTGCCCTTTTCGGCAGAGAACGGAATGACGAGCTCATCGTCGCGCAAACTCAGCGTCTCGCGAATTTGGGCAAGATTCGGCTCGATCTCGCGCGCTTTGAGCTTGTCGAGCTTGTTCGCCACGATCACGACGGGACAGCCCGTCTGCACGAAGTAGTCGTGCATCGTCACGTCGTCCGCCGTCGGCTTGTGCCGCGCGTCGACGATCTGCACACCGAGGTGAATGAGCCCCGCAGACTGGAAATAGTTTTCCATCAGCTTGCCCCAGCGGTCGCGCTCGGTCTTGGAGACCTTGGCGTAGCCGTAGCCCGGCAGGTCGACGAGGTAGAGCTTGCCGTCGATCTTAAAGTAGTTGATCTGCGATGTCTTGCCCGGGGACGCACCCACGCGGGCAAAGTTCTTGCGGTTGACGAGCCGGTTGATGACGGACGATTTGCCGACGTTCGACCGCCCCGCAAACGCGAGCTGCGGCATCCCGTCGCGCACGAACTGCTTTTCCGACGCCGCCGAGAGGATGAATTCGACCTTGTTGAAGTTGATCGCCATGGTTTTCGTTTCCTTTCAGCTCATTTCGCCCGCACGCAGCGCGCTGTGCGCGCTCTCCTGCACGGGAGGAAGATAGCTCTCGTGCGCGGCAGCGGTGCATTTTTCGGGCAGCACCAGCGCTTCGGCAAAGACGGCGTCCACCGTCTCGACCGGTACAAAGCGCAGCTTTTCGCGCACCAGCGGGTCGATCTCGTCGAGGTCCTTTTCATTCTCCTTCGGGAGAATGACCGTATGTACGCCCGCGCGCAGCGCGCCCATTGTCTTTTCGCGCAAGCCCCCGATGGCGAGCACACGGCCGCGCAGCGTGATCTCGCCCGTCATGGCGACATCGCGGTGTACCGCCTGCCCCGTCAGCGCGGAGAGCACCGCTGTCGCGATGGCGATACCGGCGCTGGGTCCGTCCTTGGGGATGGCCCCCTCAGGGAAGTGGATATGGATGTCCTTCGTCTTGTAGAAGTCCGGCGCGATGCCGAGCTCCTGCGCCCGCTGGCGCAGGCACGAGAGCGCCGCGCGGCAGCTCTCCTGCATCACGTCGCCCAGGTTGCCCGTGAGCTCGACCTTGCCGCTGCCGTCCATCACGCCGACCTCGACGGGCAGAATTTCACCGCCCACCTCGGTCCACGCAAGGCCGTTCACCACGCCGACAAGGTCCTTTTCGGGAATCTTCTCCTGTGCAGCACGCGGCGCACCGAGGAAGTCCTTGATGTTCTTCTCTGTCACGGTGACTCGCTTTACATCGCTTGTAGCAAGCTGCATTGCCGCCTTGCGGCAGATCTTGCCGAGCTGACGCTCAAGCGAGCGCACGCCGCTCTCGCGCGTGTAGAGCGCGATGGCCGCGCGGATGGCGCTCTCGTCCACGCGCAGGCTCGAGGCCGTCAGCCCGTGGGCCTGACGCTCCTTGGGCAGCAGGTGCCGTTGCGCGATCTGCACCTTCTCCTCGTCCGTGTAGCTGGGGATTTCAATGATCTCCATGCGGTCGAGCAGCGGGCGCGGAATGGTGTCGAGCGTGTTGGCCGTCATGATGAACATCACGCGGCTCAGATCGACGGGAATTTCAAGATAGTGGTCGCGGAAGGCGTAGTTCTGCTCGCTGTCGAGCACTTCGAGAAGTGCGCTCGCGGGGTCGCCGCGCCCGTCGCTTCCCATCTTGTCGACCTCGTCGAGCACGAGCAGCGGATTCATCGAGCCGCTGCGGGAGATAGCCTCGATGATGCGGCCGGGCATCGCGCCGATGTAGGTGCGGCGGTG
>OGJK01003471.1_pt1 | contig 10760 bp, 7 predicted proteins | sample 1571961 | NCBI WGS metagenome assembly OGJK01 (sample SAMEA2582120, study PRJEB24529) | metagenome | biome: Human gut stool | place: China | collected 2011 | reverse complement strand
AGGCAAACGATGGCAAAAAAATACATCGCTTTCATGATTTCATGTTTTAATCGTTATTTTGCCGCACCCCCTTCCGGGGTGCGTGCAAAATAAACCTATTTACAAACACACTATACGTCAGAAAGGTAGCACGTCACCGAGTACGCAACCAGCTCTCATGTTTGAGCCACTACCGTAATAGGTATCTTTCACTGTCAAGCGGATGTAGCGCGCATTCCGGGGGGAGGTAAAGTTCAGCAATTTCGTTTCGCCGACGCATACCCCCAAACGGCATTCCGCGATGCTGCAAGGATTCGTCCACGTTTTTCCGTCCTCGGAAACATAGATGGTAATCGCGTTGGGGAGGTAATTTCTCACGCTGGTGGACACGTCCGCCTGCACGATCTTCAAGCCTTTCACTTCGCGCACCTCTTTCATATCAATGGTCAGGTCGTAAATGCGCCGCTCTCCTTTTTCCAGCACGGTTTCCCACAAGGACGTGGGATCATTGTCCAGCAACATGTACGATTCGAAATCGGGAGCCGAACCCTCTATCGAATTTTCCACCGTGAAGCCTTCCGTGTCCATCAGGACCAGATCCTGCGGCAATTCAGGAGTTTCCGCAGGAATACCGAACGCCCCGTAATGAGAACCATAATTCACCACCTCCAGACCGATCACCTCCTGCATGAACGCGATACACTCCTCGGCACGCTTCCTGTTGGCAGCCACCGAGATGGCACTCATCTTCTTCGTCTTGCCGTAATAGCGGTTTTTCCCGAGTTCCAACTTTTTCAAATCTTTAAAATAGAGGATATCCTCGATCGACGACAAATCATAGTCCAGTTCCAGGTTGGTGCGATTCACGTCCACGTTCCCGTAACGCTCTTGCAAGTAACCACTAAAATCTCCCGCCATATTCACCACGTTGGTTTCCAAGGTTACGTCCGGGAAGGGAATCACATCGGGTCCCTCCTCCAACAATCCTTTGCGGGTCAGCACGGCGGGTTCCGAAGCCTTGACTCCCCGGAGAAAAATCGTGTTCAACCCCTCGCTGTACACGTCATAATCGTACCGCTTGCCGTCCGTGCCAGTGTAATGCACCACGAACTCCAGCATCTTGTCGGTTTTCGTTCCCATGAACAACACGAGGTTGTCCCCCAGGAAAATGTGTTTCACGATGCCCCGCGTGTAACCCTGCACACCCTCGTGCGACAACGTGTAAGGACGGCCGGAACGCACCTCGTCATTCGTCAACGACGTGTTGCCTGCCTTATCCCGCGCCGCCACGGAAACGGAGTAGGTGGCGTCCGCCAATCCCCGGATGATGCACGAGGTGGCGTTCGCATCCAGCACGGTATCGTACAGGTAACCGTCCGCCTCGCAATGGACCAATATCGCCTCCCGGTTCGGGTCCAATTTATTCTCCCAAGAAACAATCAACCGATTCCAACCGCTCAACACCTCCACGGAAGTGCATTTCGCCAGGTAACGCACCGGCCCGTCCCCCACGTAATCCTCGTACGTGTCTTCCAAATCCTCGCAGCCCGCCAAAAACAGCACTGCCAATAAACCCAATAAATATGTGTATTTCATAAATTAATCTTTTTGCACGTAAACTTCCAATTCATGATAAGAGATACGATCTCCCGTATTATCCCCAGAAAACGTCCAGGTCGTGAAATGATCCAAGGAATAAACTCTCAAGTACTTGTACTTCAAATCACTAATAGCAGCCACAATCTCGGCATAATAAGGATCCGTCTTGTCATACGTCTCCACCGTGACATCCCATCCTAAACTCGTGGTTCTTCCCCAGCAATCTCCATTCCCGTCTTTCTGCTGCTCGAAAGAAGCGATCGTTTCCCACCGCTCGCCGTCATCGGACGCATCCACCCGCACCTTGCAAGGCAAACGATCGATGTAATTACCAGCAAACAAATCACCCGCCGACATGATGGCATCAAGATCACGTAGCACCCCGTACAAACGAACCGAGGCAATCACTTGCGGCTCTTCCAGCTCCACCTGCACGTACGAACCGTTTCCATTCACCTTGGTCACGTACGTGTAATAATGAGCGTTTTTACCCCTTTCCTTGCGAATTTTTCCTTTCAAATCGCCATCCGTCAAGTATTCGATACCGAAATATGATGCCCTATACGGAGAATCATCGGCCACACCCTTGTACTCGTAACTCATCTCCCCGGGATCCGTCACGGACAGTTTTTGCCGCGGGTATTGTTGTGTCGAATGATTTTTCACCCCGGGAACCACGAGCGTACGCACATGATTTCCCTTGCCGTCGCCCGTCTTCAAGACAATCGTGCTCTCCTCGTCCTCGGTAGCAATAGAAACAAAATTTTTCACCGTCCCTGCAGCAATGGTAAAATTCCGGATATACAAGGTATCCAATTTTTTGGAGAAGGGATTAATCCCCACCCGGTAGACATCCACAATACCGGTGATTTTCCCCGTGTAAGAAGAAACGATATTCAAGCCGTTCCAACTCTCCTCCACTTTCACGCTGTCAATAAAGGCGTAAGGGCAAGATGCCAACGTGTTGAAAGTCCGCTCGATCGGCTCCGACTCCACGTTATTGTTGTCCGTCACGGAGATCCGCACCGGCACGTCCCGGCGCGGGGCATCGAAGCCGGTCAGCACGACCGAGTCCGCGTAAGGGGTGCCCAAGATGGTCACCTCCTCGTCACGCTCGTTCCGGTAGCACACCTTCACGGCGCAGATCCCGGTATCATCCGGCAACGCATAGCGCATCACGGCACCCCCGCTCACCGGCTGGAAAGAGATGGTCTCCGCCGGCACGGGCACGTCAAACATATCCTTGTCATCATTACAGGCTGCCAGCAACAGCAAAGCGCACCCTAATAATCCTATCCTTTTTCTCATAATTCTTCATTTTACGATTAAACATCACCAACCCGGATTTTGCACCACGCCAGACACTTGCACCACTTCCGAACTGATCGGAAAGAAATAATCCCTCGGCGCCAGGAAGCCGCGTTTCTCCCAAACCACCACCGGACCTTGGTAGTTATTATAGAACCCGTCGGCATCGGCAGCCACCACGTTCCACCCCGTCAGCGGTTCGTTCAACTCCTTCTCGGCTTCCAGCCAGCGGCGCAAATCCCAGAACCGCTGTCCCTCGAAAGCCAACTCGATGCTCGTTTCCCTACGAATGATCTGGCGCATGCCTGCCTGGGTCGTGGCAAGTGCCGGGTTCGTGGAGTGTTGGCTCCACGCCTCTTTCACGTCCGGGATGCCGGCACGGGCGCGCACCTTGTCAATTCCGGCATAGACGCGGTCGTCCGGGGTTTCGAGGTATTCGTTCCACGCCTCGGAAGCCCACAGGTAAAGCTGTGCCATCCGAATCAACGGCTTCGGCAAATCGCCTTTTCCCTCTATCTGCTTTTTATAATTATTACACAACAAATCGGTATAGATATGCTTCATCAGCCAATAGCCGCTCCGGTTCTGGTTCATGTAGGATTGCAAGGACTCGAGGTTCGTCCCGAACTCCTCGCCTTTCCGTGCCGTGATGATTTTCGGTTCTTTCATCTCGTTCGACTGGTTCACAACCGCCCCCCGCCAGTAGAGCCGGTCGGCAGCGATGCAGGCATAGAAACGGGGTTCCCGGTCCAGGTGCAACTTCAAAACGCCCGTGTTTGCCGGGATCACCCGCTCGTAGGTTGTCACGTCGGTCACCTGCCCCATCGTATAGCGCTCCTCGTATTTCCACTCCCTATCCATATCGATGGGCAAACCGTTTTTCGTGTAGTACATCTCCACCATCTTCATGGAAGGCGACATCGAGCCGTCCGAAGGAGCATTCTGCAGCTGGTCGTTATACCCGGAAGCATTGAGGATGACCGGCAAGGTATGGGCGAGGAAATAGTTCCAGGCAGCCATCGAGGAATACTGCGTTTTAGCCTGGAATACAATCTCCTTGCTCACGCTGCCGGGTGCCTGCACGGACTGCTCGATGTCCTTGAGCGTATTGAGCAGCGGGGAAGCTTCTCCCGTGTTGCCCTGCACCAGCCCCCAGCCGGCGTCCTCGCACACGCGGATTGCCTCATCGCACGCCTCGGCGGCACGACGCCATTTCTCCTTGTCTGCCGACGTGCTGAACAGCGGTTCGCCCTTCCGGTTGCGGAAAGAGGAGTACGCCGGATTGCCGTTGAAGAGGGGCGACGCCTGGTAGACCAGCACCATCGCCTTCAGGGCGAGCGCCGACTCCTTGTGGAAATATCCCTGGCGGGAAGCCGTTTTCTCCGCCCGCAGCGGAAGCACCTCTATCGCCTCGTCGAGCAGCCGGACGATTTCGTTGAAACAGGTGTCCACGTGGCTGCGCGGGAGTTTCATCTCCGATATGCTCTTCTCCACCCCGATAGTCGTGGGCAACAGGATGATTGGCCCGTATTTGCGCAACTGCTGGAAATAGAGGAACGCCTTGGCCGCTTTCACTTCCGCCGTCCACAAATCCTTTTCCTTCTGCTCCATGTTCAGCGTGTTGCCGATGTTCTCGAAAAAGGTGTTGCAATACTGGATGGTGGCGTAATAAGAGGTGTTCTTCCAGGAATCGCTGATGGGGCTTAACGCCGACTGCACCCCGTCACCGATCTTGAAACCGACGATCGGAGGGGCAAACGAACCCATTCCCTCCCGCAGGATATCGTTCCCGACTAGTTCATCCGCACCGGTAAGGGAAAAATTGGAACAGATGTTCGCCATGCCGGACATGTTCCGATAACAGGTCGCCACCCAGCGGTCCGCTTGGGCGCGCTGCTCGAAGATGGTCTCGACCGACTTGACATCGTTCTCCGGCACGATGTCGAGGTAATCGCATCCCGTCCACAGGAAGGCGGACAGGCAGGCGATGCTGATAATTTTTTTCATATAATTCATTTTCATGTAATTTGTTTTCAAGTTAGAAGCTAAAATTAAAGCCAATAGCATAAGTCTTCTGGATCGGGTAATTGAAGCCGTTACCGCCCAGCTCGACATCCCACAGCTTGAAGTTGGTGATGATGAACGGGTTGTTGGCACGCACGAAAACCTTGACGTTTTGCATCCGCATCTTGCGTTTCCAGCTGTCGGGCAGGTTGTACGCCAACTCCAGCGCCGTGCAGCGCAAGAAACTGCACTCACGCATGAAATAGGTGCTCTTGTAAGCCGTCGGTGTACCGTAATTCACCACGTATTTCCCCTCTTCCTGGTTGTGGTAGGCGATGTTTTGAACCGACAGGCGGGGCCAGAGGGGATGGTTTTTCATGTTCCCGGGCGTCCAGTGGTCGTCGGCAATCGCCTGCAACACGTTTCTGCCGCCATAGAACGGGGAGATGCTCACCGGGTTGATGAAGAAGCCGCGCTTGCCGGACCCCTGGAAAGCGAAGTTGAACTCCCATCCCTTGTAGTTGATGAAGCCGCTGAACCCGTACGTGATCCGCGGGGTTTCCGGGAAGCCGATATGCACGGCATCCTTGATGTCGATGATCCCGTCGTTGTTCACGTCCCGGTAACGGATATCGCCGGGGCCGTACTGCCCGTTCTGTTTGGGGGCGGCGGCAACCTCGGCGGCGTCGCGGAACAGCCCTTGGTCGATGTATCCCACTTGCTGCGAGATTTCATGCCCCGTCTTGCGCTGCCACTCGGGCGTGTCGGACGCCTCCTCGAGGCTCATGTAAGTCGCCTTGTTGTAGGTGAAGGTTCCGTTCAGGATAATCCACAAGTCGGGCGAGAAGGCGTGCTGGATCTTCCCGGAGAAATCGATCCCCCGGGAGCGCACCTTCCCGATATTATCCAACTGGTTCTGCTCAATCCCCACGTGGCTGGGGATCACAAGGCGATAGGAGAGGATGTTGTGGCGGATCTCCTGGTAAGCATCCAAGGTGAACTCCATGATGCCCTTGAACATCTTCGCCTCCAACCCGAAATTCACCTGCTCGGCAATTTCCCACTTGATATTCTCATCCGCGTAATTCCGTACAGTCCAAGCTTTAGCATCCTGTTGTCCCGGCTGTAAGGAGCGCACAGAAGTAGCAAGCACTTCCGGCAAATGCACGAAACGGGGCGTATTGATAATCCCGTCGTTCCCGACCTTCCCGTAAGAAGCACGGAATTTCAGGTAGGGCAACCAGTTGGCAGCACCCGCCATAAAGGGCTCGCTGGAAATCACGTACGCCACGCCGGCAGCGGGAAAGAATCCCATTTTGTGCTTCTTGGCGAAACGCTCGGAACCGTTGTACCCGAAACTCGCCTCCACGAAATAGCGGTCCTTGAACCCGTAAGTGCCCCGCATGGAAAAACCGAGATTCCGATGTTCCACTGCCTCTAGGAACTTCTGCGGTTCAGAACTCGTCGATTCCATGGCATTGAGCACCGCCGTGAGGCTGGTCTGGTGGTCGCCCCACGCTGCCGTGTGGTAGGCGCGCAACTCGTAGGTCAGACGGGTTTGCATCGCCTCCGCTTTCTCGTCAGACAAATCGATTGTGCGATCCCCACTGGCAGCATTCAAGGCAAAGAGTTTATGGCCTCCCGTGGACTCGTCAAAGGATTGCAAACGATAGAAGAACGGTTTCGTGGTAAAATTCAATGCGTAATAGCCCGTCTGGCTCAACGCTACCCGTCCGCGCAACTCCAATCCCTTCACCAGGGAAGAGAGATTGTGGATGTATTCCAACTGGTTGGTGACGCTGTAGCGGTTTCGTTCCAAGTATCCCGCGTGAATCATGGCATAAGGATTAATTTGCATATCAGATTCCCGGTACGCCCCGAAGCGAATATGATTCCAGTTATATTCCAAATCGGCGGGGTACGTAGGAGCGTATGACACGGGGGCGGCTTTCATCACCAACTTGTAAGCCTGTTGCACGCTTGCCGACGGACCGTGGTATTTATCCCAGTTGGTCTGGCTATTGTAGAGCAACTTGATGTTGCGGTGCAGGTTCACGTTCAGGTTCACGCGGAACGAAAGGGTGCCGTTCTTGATGTTCACGTCGAAGTCATTGAGGCGGTCGGTTTTCAACATACCCATGTCCCGGTTGTAGTTGACCGAAGCGTAGTATTCCATCTCCCCTGTAATTGGACAGAGACTTGTGAATTCCCGGTGGTTGATGCTGTAATCCTCGAAGAGGATGTCGTTCCAATCATTGGCGGGATACGCCCACGACGGGAAATTCTTGTTCTGGCGGCGGCTGATGTCCAGTGCCGAATAACGGGGCGTGGCAAGCGGGTCGCGCGCCATCAGCGCCTCGTTGTACATACGCATGTAGGTCACCGGATCCACCACGTCGAGTTCCTTCGTCGGCATGGAAGCCACCGCCTCGTAACGGACGGAGGTGTAGACGCTACCTTCCTCCCCTTTCTTGGTAGTCACGAGGATGACGCCGTTTGCCCCGCGGGCACCGTACATCGCCGTGGCGGAAGCATCTTTCATCACGGAAAAACTCTCGATGTCCTCCGGCACGATACGCGCCAAATCCAGCTTGGAGGACTCGACGCCATCGATCAGGATCAACGGGTCGATGTTCGCCCCGGTCTGGAACGAGGTGATACCCCGGATGTAGAACTTGGTGTTCATCTCCTCCTCGGTCAACGCACCGGGAAGACCACCCGTCTGCCACCCCACGATACCGGCGATCTTACCGGCAAAGCTAGTGGTCAGGTCACTGCTCGACGACTTCAAGTCCATCGGGCGCACCGTGGTAATCGCCGACACGACGCTCTCCTTCTTCTGCTGCCCGAAAGCCACGACCACCGTTTCGTCCAACTCCTGCACGTCCTCCTCCATCGTGACGAGCAACGTGTCTTTCGCCATCTTCTCGGTAAAGTCCAGCGTCTTCTTCTTAAACCCAATAAACGTGAACTCCAACGTTCCGCTTGTCATGGGCAAATCCAGGGCGAACCATCCTTGGGCATTCGTCGACGTCCCGATGGTCAGCCCGGAAACTTTCACCGTCACCCCCGGCATGGATTGCTTCTGCTTGTCGAAAACGTACCCTTTCACCCGCACGGATTTCGGTTTCTCGTCGTCGACCTTCTCCCGGATCACCACAACGTTCCGGTCAAAAGTAAATGCCAATCCCAAGCCGGGCAACAACTCTTCCAACACCTTCCCGAGTTCCCGTTTTTCGGCTTTCACGCTGACCATCCCTTTCGTCTGCATCAAAGCGTAATTGTAGAAGAAATCACACTTCGACTGCTTCCCCAGTTCTTCCAACACCGTGGTTAATGCCACGTTTCGCATATCCACCGTCACTCTCGCATTTTGCGACAGCACACTGGCGCTCACTGACATACACACACCAAATAGTAAAACACTCAATAATTTCATAAACATTAACATTTTTCGCCATGACTTCCCATGGCATCGCCAAGCGCAATTTCGCCTTTTTTTCATAGTTTTGTATTTATAATTGTACATGATATACTTCCCTATCGGTGCAAATGAATCGGAAAGTATACTTGATTAACGGCAGGTTGAAGATTGCTCAGGTCTTCAATCTGTTTTTCTTTGCACGGTTATCGTGTTTCCTTTTATTATAAATTCGACATCTTGAGTTTCCTCCATTTTCTTGAGCAGGTAACTAATATCATCGTAACGCTTCAAACGTCCCCCGAATTCCATGCGTTTCAAATCTTGGTTATGGTAAAAGACATTCAAATCATACCACCGGGAAAGCACCTCCATGATATTCTCCAGCGGTTCCCGCTTGAAATAATAATACCCGTCTTTCCACGAAGTGTACACCTCGGTATCCACCGCACTCACCTCCGCCTTCCCGTTCTGCTTGTCATACACGAGTTGCATTCCAGGTCGTATCACTTGCTGTCCCGCTTTATAATTCACTTGCACGCTTCCTTCCACCAGCGTCGCGGCAACGGTTTCCCTCTCCGGGTAAGCGTTCACGTTGAACGCCGTCCCCAACACCCGCACGTCAATCTCGCCCGCCTTCACGACAAACGGTCGGGCGGTATCTTTTGCCACCTCGAAATATCCTTCCCCGGTTAAAACGACTTCCCGCCGTTCCCCCGTGAACCGAACAGGATAACGTAACGAGGATCCCGCGTTCAAATAGACCTTGGAACCGTCCGCCAACTGCAAATTATATTCCCCGCCCCGGGGTACCCGAATCGTGTGGTACTCCATCTGCTCGTTCTTCTCTTCCGCACCATAAATTAGCGTACTCTCGTCGCTCATCACTCGCAGGTTCAAGCTATCGGCAGCAAGCACCACTTGGGTGGTGGAATCCAAATGAACCACCTCTCCCCTCGGCAAAACTAACTCCGCCCGCACACTCCCGGGCATGATCCTCGCGGTAACCACCCGTGCTGAAGTTCCCGTTTGCCGTTCTCCCGCAAGCATAAAATAAGCCGCTATCCCCACGAACAAGGCTATACCTGCCGCCACTGACAATTGCCGCATCAACCGGACCCTCCCCCGTCGTTTTCTCACGACCTGCTCCACTTGTTCAAAGACGATCTCGTTCTTCCGCCGATGATGCAATTTCGCACCAGAGGAGGCTATTTCCCGCATCTCCCGCTCAAAACGGGAATTTCGCCCGGAAACCTCTTTCCAGTTTTCCAAGATTTGCCGATCCTCCGCGGAAATACGCTCCCCCGCAACAAGGTCTGCCAAAATCCGATCTATTTCATTTTCTTTCATACTCATTATTATGGGTCGTTTACTCATATATCACCACACTTTTCATTTAGGGTGAAAAGAAAATGAATTTTTTTTGCCTTGCCGCAAAAAAATTAAAACACGTCCTCCACGAAGAAAAGCAAAATGGAAGAAAAAGAATCCTTATTCAAATGTTCCCGCAAAAACCGGAGGGCTATCTTCATTTGAGTTTTCACGGTATTCACACTGATCTGCAAGGCGTCGGCGATCTCTTGATATTTCATATCGTCAAGAGCTGCCATCAAAAATATTTTCCGGCACTCGTCCGGCAAGCGATTTATCATACGATATAGCAACTCAATCTCTTGTCCCGCTTCCTCCTCCCGGAGAATACCGGGCAAAATACAATCATCAACGGAAGAATCGTCGTGCATTTTATCCCGGCGATGTTTATCCCGGATATAATTAATCGTTCGAAACCTCACAGCCTGAAACATAAACCGGTCCAAATCCCCCTCAAAACTTTGCAATCGCCGGGAGAACACAGGTGCACGAAACATTCTTGCACGATGTCTTCCGCACCATCCGCATCATGCACCATCCGGTTGCAATACAATAAAAGAGGGTCGTAATAAACATCAAAAAGCAACTGCATCGCCACCTTCTCGTTCTGTTTATACAATGACAATATTTTTTCACTACCCACCATGCCAGTTCATGTTTAGTGCAAAATTAGCATATATTTTTATATTTCATTCAATATTGCCAGTATATCTAATGGAGATTCCGCGACATGGCAAGCCCCGTTTGCCAACAACTCTTCCCGATCCCGAAAGCCCCAAGTCACACCGACGGAAGTCACCCCGCTATTCACGGCGGCCTGCATATCCCCCCCGGAATCTCCCACGTAAAGCACTTCCTCTTTTCGGACCCCTGCCGCTTTTATAATATCATAGACAATCGTCGGATCAGGCTTTATAGGTATTCCCTCCCGTTGCCCGAATACAAAATCAAAAAGTCCTTCGCCAAAATATGCGGGGATAAGGGCTACGGTTGCTTCATGGTATTTATTGGATGCCACGGCTAATAAAATACCTTGCCGCTTCAATTCCCCCAGCAACTCGGGGATCCCGGCATAAGG
>OGJK01003457.1_pt1 | contig 10795 bp, 6 predicted proteins | sample 1571961 | NCBI WGS metagenome assembly OGJK01 (sample SAMEA2582120, study PRJEB24529) | metagenome | biome: Human gut stool | place: China | collected 2011 | reverse complement strand
CTATCTCTTATCTGGAGATACAGCTACTGTCCGGTGTTTCAGGGGGCTACATCAGCTGGCCAGACATTAATCCCTGTGCCTGTATTGGGAGCACTGATTGGGTCTATCTCAGGGAAGTTTCTGGTCACTGTTGCCAAAAATCTGGATGGCAAAACCAGCCAGGCCTTGCAGGCGAAAATGGACGATTTCAACCGCCGTTTGAATGACATTGAGCAGCGGGCGCTTAAGCGTATTCTGTCCGAGTTTGAGGCATTAGGTGAGCTGACAACTGCAGCCTTCAACGTGGAAAACAACCGCCAGTTGCTGGAAGCAAGCATTACGCTGGCACAAGCTTACGGTGTCGATAAAAACAAAATTATCAAAAATGCGGACGATTTGGATGCTTTTATGATGGCGTGATGAGAGTCTGGTCCCTCTACTAAAATTGAAACCCATCTGGCTAGCACACAAAACACTCGATATGCGTCAGAGTATCGATACCCTGACGCAATACATTATAAGGTGTACCAGCTTCAGCAGTTTGCGCCAGTCAGTAGTGATTCCAGTATTCCGAAAATATTCCGCCATGGCTAATGTCTCTGTTAGAGAGGCGAGGTTTATTTCCCAGAGAATTAATAACGCCACTACTGGTGACCAAACTTTGCCGGGTAAGGATCTTCAACTTCGCGATCCCTGACAGGCTTCCGTAGCCACCGACGCCAGCCCGATGTACTCTCTTTCGTATCAATTTCTCGATTGAAACTCTGCGTTTCACAGTTATCCAGTTTTTCCTCCACGACGTACTTATGGTGAATGAATGAAGCCAGTTGATCCTGATCGAATGAGCTTGCGAGATAAGGATAATTAATAACCATCTCGGCATTACTGCTCTCTTTAAGCAGCATATTCACGCGGCCAAAGAGGCGATCGACGCGACCATTCCTCTGCTCATTATCGCCGGGAGTCCAGGCAATGCCGTAATGATGGACTTTATGGCATTGCAGATGCAGATTTACGCCTTCCTGCATCACCGAAGTCGCCACAAGCACATCCGGGAAGAATGGCGAGTTAAATCCGCGTATAAGCCGCTCACGGTTGTGAGACTCGCCGCTGGCGTACCATGCCGGACTGTTCAGGCTGCTGAGTTCGCGCCAGGCGTAAAGGCTATTATCAAGCGGCTGGCCAACAATCTTCTCACACAGCGTTTCAAATGTTTGGATGGCTGCCGAGAAATAACGCAGTATCAGCGAATCCTTGAATTTCGGCGTCACCCATTCAATAAATTGCAGATAGCGCTGCTGGGCATCGCCGCGCTGGGATACACGGTTAAATTCAGTAAACCAACAGTAAAGTTCGACCATCACCGGGCTGGCAAACAGGTAGCCAATGCGCAGATAGTTGGCAAGGTTCTCGACTATCGCCATGCCGTTCGGCTGCGCTTTCCATGTCCTGATCTGATGTTGATGCTGCTCAGGAAGTAAATCGAACATAATTCCCCAGGCCGTAGGCATCGGGTGGGCATAGTTTGAAACATTCTCCACCAGCATTTCCTGACGAATATCCCTCGCGGCATCACTGTAGCTATCACGCATCCGCTCTCCGGACTCTCTGCGATAATACTGTGTATAAGTTGCCGAAATACCATCGCGGGCAGGTTCCAGAAACAGCGATAACAAACTCTCCGGACGGCGAAAGCGCAGGCTGACGTTACTGCAGTCCGTGCGCCGCAGTATGCCACTCGTTTTGGTCACGAAAAGCGCCGCGATCCTGCTGGAAAGCTTTGCTTCATTTTCTTCGCTATCATCGTCCAGTAAGCACGTCTCTGCAGGCTCATCTGTATCCTGAGAATTGATAGTCTTTTCCGATATAAGGTTTTCATACTCTTCCCGGGACCAGCGCGTACTGCGCCACTTCTCCAACGCCTCCGGCGGCAGTTGCCAAAGCCGAATCAATCGCTCAGCCATCATCTCATCATAGCGAGCATTAATACGCTGAGTTATCTCGCGCACCGACGGGATACGGCGGACAAAGACCAGATGCTTGCGACTATATAGTGCCTGAGATGCAAAGGGATCGTCGGACATACACTCATTGACCAGTACATCGTATTTGGGATGATCCGGAAAACGGTGGTAAACATCATGAAACTGCCGCGTCAGCCCGGTTAACAGAGACGAATCCAGCGCCCGGCTAAAATCAGTTTGAGTATGTTCATTATCATGTTCATCCTGCTCATTTTCAATATTGCCAGTGGATTCAAAACCCTCCAGGTATCCATACATCATCCTCTTGTCGCCGCTGCCTTTGTTCTCTTTATCCAGTTCTTCAACCAGTTTTTTTTGATAAAAAGCAAAAAACAGCTCTGCTTCAGCGCTACCAGAAAAGCTGGCGGCAATTGCCTGCTCCCGACGATATGCATATTTACTGTAATGCTGATTATCGCTCCCGCACATCTTCCGCAATCGACGGATGGCGAAATTCTCCATCAAAGAACGTACATCATCCATGTCATACTTCAGCGTAATATCTGTGAAGTAACTTAATATATCGTATATATTCCGTGCCGCAGAATGATTTGGCGTTGCGGTCAGAAGCAGTGCATTTCGGGCCAGCCGGTCTTTCCCTTCCCCAAAGAAAGTACGTGCCGCAGCAGCTCGCTGGCTGTCATTACGGTTGCGGAAATAGTGGGCTTCGTCGATGATAATTAAATCAAAACCCGTACCACCGAGAGCGTCTTTTATTTCCTGCCGATATATCTCCCCATACTTCTCAGCGACAAAAAATGCATTGTCTTTTTCATCCTTCGGTACCAGTCCGCTCAACGAATAGATAGTGGTCAGAAAGAAATAGTGTGACTTTTCTTTAACAGCTGCGCTCAGTTCTTTCAGCCGACCATGAAACTGCGGCGCGTATTTTTCCTTTCCCTTATAAGAAGTAAAGGGGTTATCTTTCATTCTAAGATGCTTATGAATAAAGGTAGTGAACTCTGTTTTCCAGTTGTTACACAGTGTCGAGTTTGGGGCCATGACCAGAATGCGTGCATCAGGCTTCTCCTGCCACATTAGCAGCATCACTGCTATTGCCTGATAGGTCTTTCCCATACCCACTTCATCGGCAAGCAGCGCTACCCGCTGATCAGCAAGCAAATTCCACAGGCCCGCTACGCCTTCAGCCTGCTTTGCCGCCATGCTGGTGCTGCACGTTTCGTAGCGCCATAAGGGGTCGGCTACATCAAAGTTCATCTTTTCTGAGACACAATGAGGCGTAACAGGCTGAGGTTGTTTAGTTATCATATCCACACTCTTTACGGATGATATCCAGATAACGCTGGGTACTTTTTTTCCCCTTCAGAGGTGGGGGAGAAACGCCCAGTGAGCTCCACTGATGCGCGGAAATATCTGCGGCGCTCGATGCATTTTCTTTATTGATATCATCAAATCTCGCCTGTGCCAGAGCAACCATGCTATTGACCTCATGTGTCAGAAACCAGTTGAACACTGACTCGGGATCCTTTTCAACTCGCGCTTTGACCATTTCTGCCAGTTCCAGCAGACAACCGGGTTCGCTGAACAGGCTACGGTGTAGTTGTTCTCTATTATCCATGGCTGATAACGCTTTACTGCGTAGCTGCATTGCCTGAAACAGCCGGAAGTAGCTGGTAGCTTCCGGGTTTAGGAACCCTGTCTCGTCGCTCTCCTCGCTGAATAAATCATCATGACCTGCCACGCTGCGGAGTATCAGATTATCGCTTTGCTCAGGTTCGGAGGAATTCATATAACTGTCGAGAATATCGTCCAGTGATTTAAAGCGCAGGGCGCGGCGATATTCTGAGCCCGTTTCAACAATAGTGCCAGTCCAGTCCGCTTCACCGGTTTTACGCAGCGTGTAGAAAGGGCTATCCAGCAGTGCTGCGCTTTGCTCGACATTTATCAGCAAAGGAGATGCCAGCGTACCGTCAGCTGTGTTCCACGTAAGTCTGACCGGTGTTTTGATCCCGGGCAGAAGCAGCCGGTGCCCCTCCTTCGGCTTGCCGAGAAACCACTTTCCGGTAAGCCTGTATTCGCAGCGCTGCCAGTCAAAAATAACCGTTAAGTCGAAAGGCGGGAGACTGCCCGGCACCAGGGCTTCCTCTTCCAGCAATTCTTCACTGGCAAAATCCCCCTCATTCACGGCCCACACCTTCGAGCACAATGTGGTCCGTTTGCTGACGGGATGTACGATCCCGGCTTCAACATTTCTCCCCTTTACCTTCAGGCTACTGCAGCCCGGTCCGGTGAAGTTCCAGGAGCCTATCGCCAGGTGACGGCCCGTAGAACTCTCTCCCAGCCACAGCTTGGCGTGCGTCATCATTAATCGCGGATCACGTTCGGCGGGAGGTTTAAACAACGTCAATCGCTGTACCGTAATTAGCGCCTGCAGCTCCTCTCCCCAGCGTGTACGAATGAATTGCCCTGCAGCAAGATCAGGCACCAGCTCAACGCGCAGATAAGGCCCAGCCAACTTTGCTATCAGAGCAGGCAAGTTATCGGCAAGATAAGGAGACCAGACGCTGAGCTTTGTCAGTTCACCATTCGCGATTAGCGCATCCATCAGCGTGAGCTCGCTGAGGCTGTGAATAAACGACCACTTTAGATCGTCACCATAGAGTATGTCACCATCTGCAGGCAATATGTCTTGGTTAGGCTCCTCATCAAGTCCCATGAAAAACTGTTTTATCTGCTGATACTGCGCATTGCTGGAAACCGTCCGAAAGTCCACGGCCTCCTGATTCCGCCCCCAGCCGCTGAGCGTAAGATTCGCGCTTCCGGCTCCGAGGACAATTTTCTTGTTCTTATCTTCAAGGTAAAACACCTTGGGATGAAACAGGCTGTGCTCCCCGTCCAGATATAATGCTTCATCCGCAGCAAGCTTACGCACCGATACGGGATAAACTGCAATTGAGGTTCTTTTAGGTTTATCCAGGGCGATCATTCGCGGATCGCAATAAACGCGAAAATCAATATTGCTTTCATTTAATGCCCGCTGTAGCCCTTCATAGTCCATTCGGCCTACAGGCGGGTCTATATCCAGGACTGCCGGAAGAATCCGGCTTTCGACAAACGCGATATCGAGATTAAAGGTCGTGAGCCAGACTCGCTTCAGCGGCCCCATCTGCGCTATTTGCTCTTTAAACGCATCAAGGAGCTTCACACTTCACCTCCCCATAATCCATTCAGTAAATGACGAAATTGCGGTATGTAATAATGGTTTACCCAATCGCTACTTTTACGTTCCAGATCAATAGCTACAGGTGGAGTCTGCAGCGAGATGATATTGCCTTCAAACATAATCCATGGAAACTGCCCACGGGCTTCCATCAGTCCACGGTGATACGCCAGCAGCCCACGCACCTGCGCCTCCAGAGACGGCCCACTGGCTAGCGCAAGCAGTTGCCGAAAGCGTCTGTTGGGTGTACCGGAAAGCGACGCTACCAGCTCATTGTTTCGCTCAAGCCTCATCGACAGTTGAGGTAAACTCTGAGTCGTCAGTCCTTTCCGCTGCCAGAATAGCGCGAAGTCGTCGAGGCTCTGCTGGCTCTGCCGCCTTAGTCCTGTGAACATCAGGTCAATTAAAGACAGAAACGGTTCTGCCTCAATAATGTATCCCAGCGTTTGCCGCTCGCATTCTTCCATTTCCATCGTTGCATCGGCATTCTTCCAGGCTTCAAGAAAAACACTCGAAATCGGCAAAAGTGATTGCTCAGGGTATTTTCGTTCTCGCTCCAGTACCCGATAAATGGCACCTGCACCATTTTTATTGAGCCCGGTTCTGGCGAGCCAGAATGCCTGCGAGTAGTTGCCCACATGTTTAGGGTTGCGAAATACGCTGGCGTAGAGAGTTTTAAGACTGTCGGGAATTTTACTGAAGAAGGGCGTCAGGGCATCCTTGCTTGCTTCACACATCAGCGACTTAAGATAGGTCAGTACATCAGCATGCAGTTGGTGTAACTCGGGGACCTGGCGAATAAAGGCTTCAGCGGCCTCCCATACAGGCTTACTATCCGGCAGATCATAGTCGTAGGTCGTCGTGAAAAAACGCATACTGATCATTGGCGATTTATAGCGGCCGTTAGTACCGAGCGCAAGCTGGTTTGTCAGCAGTTCACTTTCCTTCTGATGGCCAAAAGTGAGCTGAGGGTTCTTATCTGAGGTATGCCATTTTGCCCTGGCCTTATTAATCCCCTGCACCCCCGCAAGCGTTACGTCGCCCTGTTCCGCCCCCAGCATCGAATAAATATAAATATTCTCCAGGTGGATAAGGCTTGCCGCGATAAACTCTTTGAGCTGCTTTTTGGGATAGCGTATTTTCATCGCGCCAGCGGTTTGCACAGCATCATCCAGCATTATTTTTCGGATGACGCTGTGGTGCAGCAGGTTGAGCGTATACTGCCTGACATCATTGGCAATAGAAGTGATGCGTCCGTGAAACAAGTCCTGTCCCCAGGATGACCAGATAACCAGTTGGCCCAAAGGGTCGATATTCATCTCGCCGGTCAGCGACTCATCATATTCAGTTAAAAATTTATCAATGTACATTGTACTGAATTCGTTGGAGAAACTACGAGTAAGAATAGCATGACGCGTGGCGGGAGCCCTCTATCAAGGTCAATGTTTATCAGTTTATAACATCCCGTTAAGATACCTGCGGATCAGAAATGGACATAAACACTCGCCCTCATAGTAAAGTACACCGGCATTAGTTCTTCCCTCGGAAGCGAGGAACAATGATCACAACACCACTGACAGTCCCCTATGAACGTGCTCGGAATTAGCATTCTCGCCGCGGATCTCGGCATTGGTTAAAGATGCTTGTCACTCTTGCGAGCCCCTTCCAAGCCTGACTCTAACCTACTGATTTTACGTTAAGGGAGTCCGCCGCCTTTGTAGGTTCGCAGTATAATCTCTATTTATTCAACAACACCATCCATTACTACAAGGTCGACCAAAACCATATTGCAACGGTGAACTGTCCCCGAATGATATGGACAGATGAATGATAAAATAGTGTTCTGATTAACTTGACCAGAACAAGCACCACCATGCAGGTGAGATTTAAGTGCTCCTTATTAGAGCCCTCCCCTCTCACAAATTGCCTTTTCTCATGGCATCCGGTCCCTTCCCCCATTACAATCATTGTTTGTTTTTTTGCGAGCAGCATAGCAGTTTTCAGAGGGTAGAAATGACGGTGAAAAACGACAAAGCATGGATTGGAGACCTGCTAGGCGGGCCGCTGATGAGCAGGGAAAGTCGAATCATCGCTGAGCTCATGCTTACCAATCCCGATGAACAGACCTGGCAAGAGCAGATCGTCGGTCATAACATTCTCCAAGCTTCCTCTGCCAATACAGCAAAGCGCTATGCCACAACGATAAGACTACGCCTGAATACGCTTGATAAAGCGGCGTGGTCACTTATTGCGGAAGGGAGCGAGCGCGAGCGTCAGCAATTGCTGTTTGTCGCTTTGACCCTCCATTCACCGGTTGTTAAAGACTTCCTGGCTGAAGTGGTAAACGACCTGCGTAGACAGTTTAAAGAAAAGCTCCCTATGGATAGCTGGGATGAGTTTGTGACCAGCCATCTTCGTCAGCAGCCTGTACTCACCAGTTACTCAGATTCATCCATCAAGAAAATGGGTAACAACCTGATCAAGGCACTGGCTGAAGCGGGCTATCTGGATACACCGCGTCGACGTAATCTACAGTCAGTCTTTCTTTTACCAGAAACTCAGGCAACCTTGCAGCGCCTTGGACAACAAGAACTGGTTTCTATTCTGGAGGGGCAACGGTGATCGATCCCGTGCTTGAATACCGCCTGTCACAAGTTCAGAGCCGCATTAGCGAAGAACGCTTCCTCAAAAATAACGGCTCCGGTAATGAGATTGGGTTCTGGATTTTTGATTATCCCGCTCAGAATGAGCTGCAGGTACGTGAACACCTGAAGTATCTTTTCCGTAATCTGGAAAAGGACCACAAGTTCGCGCACCTCAACATATTTCAGATCATTATCGATATGCTCACTGAACGTGGTTTGTTTGAGCGTGTCTGTCAGCAGGAAGTGAAGGTTGGTACCGAAGCGCTGAAAAAACAGCTCGTTGGCTTGTTAAACCAGAAAAAGATCGCAGATTACATAGCAAAAAAAGTCGATCTTCAGAATCAAGAATTTGTCATTCTGACGGGCATGGGTAATGCCTGGCCGCTGGTTCGTGGCCATGAGCTGATGAGCGCCTTACAGGACGTGATGGGTTTTACCCCCCTGCTGATGTTTTATCCGGGAACCTATAGCGGACACGATCTCTCCCCCCTGGCGGGTATTGATTCCCGAAATTATTATCGCGCCTTCAGGCTGGTACCCGAAAGCGGGCCTGCGGCGACATTGAATCCTCGTTAAAGAGCACAGCAATGAATATTGAACAGATCTTTGAAAAACGTCTGGACCGAAATATTAATGGCGTTGTGAAAGCCGAACAGACGGACGATGCCAGTGCCTGGATTGAGCTGGATGAATACGTCATCACCCGGGAACTGGAAGGACATCTGCGCCACTTCTTTGAATCTTATGTTCCGGCAACCGGTCCGGAGCGCATACGCATGGAAAACAAAATCGGCGTATGGGTGTCAGGGTTCTTTGGCTCAGGTAAATCACACTTTATCAAGATTCTGTCGTATTTGTTGTCTAACCGCAAAGTCAGCCATAACGGTACAGAACGTCATGCCTACGCCTTCTTTGAAGACAAAATCAAAGATGCTCTGTTCCTCGCTGATATCAACAAAGCGGTCCATCATCCGACGGAAGTGATTCTGTTCAATATTGATTCTCGCGCTAACGTCGATGACAAAGAAGACGCCATCCTTAAAGTCTTCCTGAAGGTATTTAATGAGCGGGTGGGCTACTGTGCTGATTTTCCACACATTGCCCATCTGGAGCGTGAGCTGGCTAAACGCGGTCAATACGAAGCGTTTAAGACCGCATTCTCCACTATCACTGAGTCAAGCTGGGAAAAAGAGCGCGATTCCTACTATTTCATCAGCGATGAAATGGCAGAAGCTCTAAGCCAGGCCACAGGTCAAAGCGTTGACGCCTCGCGTCAATGGGTGGAACAGCTGGATAAGAACTTCCCATTAGATATCAATAATTTTTGCCAGTGGGTCAAAGAGTGGCTGGATGAAAACGGTAAAAACATCCTCTTCATGGTGGATGAGGTTGGCCAGTTCATCGGTAAAAATACGCAGATGATGTTGAAGCTACAGACTATCACTGAAAACCTGGGTGTGATCTGCGGTGGACGCGCATGGGTTATTGTTACCTCCCAGGCAGACATCAATGCGGCCATTGGTGGGATGAGCAGCCGTGATGGACAAGACTTCTCTAAAATTCAGGGCCGTTTCTCGACTCGCCTGCAGCTTTCAAGCTCCAACACCTCCGAAGTTATCCAAAAACGTCTGTTGGTGAAAACTGATGCCGCAAAACCGGCGCTGGCTAAAGTCTGGCTGGAAAAAGGCGACATCCTACGCAACCAGCTTGCTTTTGATCCCACCACAACGGCTTCTTTACGCACCTACACCTGTGAAGAAGAATTTATTGATAACTACCCGTTTGTCCCGTGGCACTACCAGATTCTGCAGAAGGTTTTTGAGTCTATCCGGACCAAAGGTGCCGCCGGTAAACAGTTAGCTATGGGTGAACGTTCGCAGCTGGAAGCCTTCCAGACTGCGGCTAAGCAAATCGCACAGCAAGGGTTAGATTCTCTGGTTCCCTTCTGGCGTTTCTATGCTGCAATTGAGAGCTTCCTGGAACCGGCAGTGAGTCGCACCATTACCCAGGCCTGTCAGAACGGTATCCTGGACGAGTTCGATGGTAACTTGCTGAAAACGCTGTTCCTGATCCGCTATGTCGATTTACTGAAAAGCACGCCCGAGAACCTGGTTACCCTTTCTATCGACAAAATTGATGCCGATAAAGTCGAGCTGCGCCATCGTGTTGAAAAAAGCCTGAATACGCTCGAACGCTTAATGTTGATCGCACGCGTTGAAGATAAATACGTATTCCTGACCAATGAAGAAAAAGAGATCGAGAATGAGATCCGCAACGTCGAGGTCGACTTCTCCGCGATCAACAAGAAACTGGCATCGATCATCTTTGATGACATTCTGAAAAACCGGAAGTATCGCTATCCGGCGAATAAGCAGGACTTCGACATCAGCCGCTTCCTGAACGGGCACCCGCTGGACGGCGCAATGCTTAACGATCTGGTGGTGAAGATCCTCACGCCAAAAGATCCGAGCTATACGTTCTATAACAGCGATGCAGCCTGTCGTCCTTATACTTCAGAAGGTGATGGCTGTATTTTGATTCGCCTGCCTGATGAGGGGCGCACCTGGACCGATATCGATTTAGTTGTCCAGACCGAGAAATTCCTCAGAGACAACGCCGGACAGCGCCCGGAACAAGCCAGCCTGCTTTCAGAAAAAGCCCGCGAAAACAGCGTTCGCGAGAAAATGCTTCGCGTACAGCTGGAGTCGCTTATTGCCGAAGCGGACGTCTGGGCGATTGGCGAGCGCTTACCGAAGAAATCCTCGACGCCATCCAGCATGGTGGATGAAGCCTGCCGCTATGTGATTGAAAACACGTTTGCCAAGCTAAAAATGCTGCGTCCGTTCAACGGCGATATCGCACGTGAAATCCATGCACTGCTTACGGTAGAGAATGATGCAGAGCTGGATCTGGGCGAAGATCGGAAGAGCGTCGTGTAGGGAAAGAGTGTAGATCTCGGTGGTCGC